>Ga0307511_10001412_pt1 | contig 25342 bp, 21 predicted proteins | sample 13_EM_MG_FD_200266 | JGI IMG/M metagenome (GOLD analysis project Ga0307511, IMG submission 200266) | Populus trichocarpa ectomycorrhiza microbial communities from riparian zone in the Pacific Northwest, United States - 13_EM | ecosystem: Host-associated > Plants > Roots > Unclassified | place...
TCACCTTTCTTAACTCTAGGCATTAGTCTGTTAAGGTTCAACTCCCCTTACTGTCGTCTTGACCTCTCGATTTCGTTCACATATCACCCCGTTTTATCCTACTATCGTCTCGATTCTGATTTTATCTTATTATCGTCTTGATTCTTAGCTTATCGTTATCGTTCATCGTTTTGTACATACTGCGTGGGTTCGGTCGATTAACTGGCCCCTCCCCCCTCCCTTGAGTCTTCCCGGGGTTCCGGGAGGCTCACCATGGCCCGACACTGGGCTCACATGTGTAGTAATGAATTTTTTTTTAAAAAAAATATATATATAAGAGCTATCGTCCGTATTCCAACTCTGGACCTGAAATTTTTTTTCAACTACTACAAAATCTCCCTCATAGCGCACTACGGCTCGGATAATATTGGGAAGAGAAGCCTATTGCTACCTCTAGCGACCAGTACCCCACCAGTACTAAGATTCGCCCCCTCTAGAACCAGCCCCGACTGAATAGGTGAAACCCAGTGGTTAAGTTGGATTCGGCGTTCCTGGACACCCATAATTCATTCACGCAATAGCGTCTGTTCCCTCCCTGGTATTCTGATTACCCAAATTGATGGCCTCCGGGTTTCAGCTGAGAAAAGAAGAAAAAGTTATACAAGTATACTTAGCGATGTGTCTTTGCGCGCAAGTTGATGTCACAACTTTCATTTCTGTCATGCGGCTGGTTACCTATGCTATTGGGCAGTTCAATGGTGACTGGCAGTCGGCCAGCCACAGGAGTACCGATGAAGTATATATGCGGGCCATGGAAGATAGTTCAATTCGGGGTTGATTAAAAGGTGATAATGCAGCTGCACATGTTGGTCGGGACAATATGAGCATGCGAGTTATTGTTATTTCCATTATCCCCTTATTTCCCTTATTCATTAGATACCGCGGCGGGGGGATATAGATCGGGCTATGGCCTCCCCATTTCATCCCCTTTTAAGGAATATAGTCTTCGCATGATTCTCTCTCTTCAGCTAAGTAATAGCTTGACCTTTATCCCTGACCGTGAAGACTGTCTTTCCTCAGGTTAGACAACTTTGGATTCTCAGTTATTTCACGCAAGTGATGTGGGGGTACCGATGAGCGCGACCACGGGACGGCAAGGACACCTGCCTTGTCTCTTTTTTTGGTATGTCACTTCATCTTTGTGTTAAATGTATTATTGGCCGTGATTCTTCAGGATTAAGGATATCCAAAATCACCTATGCTGTGGCGGGGGGGGCATTTGTTTGTGTTTTGAAGGTCAATTTATTCCGCAAATGTAGGTCGCGCTATTGGCAGGACTACATGTGGGAAAACGTTTGAAGTTCCCTGCAAGAGATCAGGTTGTGTATATGGTAAAAGAGACTCTCTGCCTAGACGTTCCTGCAGGCAAATCAGGGAAAACAGCATGATTGAGCTTGAGCGGGAAGCAGGGTAAATCTATCTGTATGTATAAGCTCTTGAAAAAATTACCCTGAATCTGAATTGGGAAGGGGGGAAACGGGTAAGTCTAAAAACTCTGGGAAAAACCACTATAGTATAATATAAATAAATTTCCGAACCCTGTGTTCCCCCCACACACACATGGTCATGATCATGATCGACAAAGGCGGGAACCTTGCAAGTACCCCGCATTTCGTATCGCCCCCGCCCCGCCCCGCCCCGCCCGGCATCTGCATCCGCATCCGCCATCTTGCAGTGCCACCATATGTGGGAAGCCGATAGAAAACACGGGGTGTAAAAGGAATGATAGTAATTTTGCGCGTAATTTGGCTTGGGTGGGTAAGTAAGTATACTAGTAGATAGATAAGCTGGGGTTAGATCTAGCCCCAATATCGTGTGTGTAGAGAGCCCAGTGTTCTTATGACACGTACTTTATCTCCAGTAGGCTAGACAGTACGGTGGTGGTAGGGTTGGAAATTACCACTTTCAGGAGGTTGGGAATTTGGGGGTTCAGGGTAATCACTACGGTATCAATTCTTGTGGCCGCGTAGCGTTTCCAACAATTTTATGTGTTTACATACATACATATATTAAACTATATCACCTTGATTGAACTGCTGAGGGTCTTTAAAAGCCGCATATATGAATATTGATTCATCTACCCCTAATTAAAGGAGTACGTACAGTCTGTGCTATGTAGTCTCCACACGAGGCATACCGCTATGCCAGATGAGTGATCACTGGGTGCTAGATTTGAAGCACCTGGTATACCAACAGCCCACACCCACACCTTCATTCACGGCCACAAGCATATACCAGTTTCCAGGCACTCTGTACGAAAACTTAAAGTGTAAATCGCCTCTGCGTAGCTGCAGGCAGACCTTATCGAATAGTTATAGGATATTCCTAGGTATCTCCTCCACATAAAAATTCAATCTAAATTTTCGTGAAAAGGTCCCCCTCAGATCACCTCGGTTTTTAATGAAAATTCGCACAGGAGGGGAGTTGTGTTGAATGTCGATTACAAATAAAAAGATAAGGAAAAAAGGATTCGCCGTGATATATTCCATCTCATTTATAATCCCTTCCCAAAGAAATATTGTAATAAATACCGAACCGAAACCAAACCAAACCCTAGCTCCCCCCCCTATACCAAACGAACCAAACATTGTAAGAACTGCCGCTATTGATATATCGGAAGAAAAAACAACTGACAACAGAATCAAGGGAGTATGTATACGGTAAGGTAGCTTAGGGCAAAAGAATAAAACGAAGCGGAGAAGAAAAGAAACGCCATTTTTGAGGTACAGAATCTGAATAGGAGAGGGTATAAACAAAAGCTAGCACGTGTACTGGTTGAGGTAGTGTATATACCAGACGCGGAAAGGACTGTAATGTATAAGCGACAAAATAACAGAACCGATTTTAGTGAAAGGTGAGAAAGAAAGGCAAATATTAACTTTTGAGGCTGACATAGGAAACGAGTGTGTTTTTGGAGACGAAGAGAAGGACACAAAGAAACCCATGTGAGCACCTTCCTGGATATTTTGTGCCAAATAAAAGAAGATAAGTAGAGAAAGGGAAATAATTCTTGCTGTCCAAAAAGAAATTTTTGTAGGAATTCGCGAGCCCGACCCTCTACTACTCATAATGCAAGCATAAAGAGTTGACACAGATGGTCGAGAACAATGGATGGGTAGATGCGTAATCCCTCCATGAGATTTCTCGGTCTAGGGAATGATGCACCATAGTTTCAATCCAACAAGGTAGACAGCCAAGGACAGTAACGTGGTGAAGATGGACACTTTGATGACGCCGCTCCTAAACATTACTCCATTAGGATCCCATCCAAAGTATGGGATTTTGAAAAACTCACCTTGCCACTGTACCACCTACCCATTCTACAGTATACCACCCCTTCTGGGCAGAGATGAAAGTAACCATAAGCAATGTCCAAAATTGGAAGTGGTTGTCATGAATGAGGCTAGGAAACCATGCGAACAGTAAAACATGCCCCAAACCACGAAATAATGCAGCTGTCCTCCATAGGATCGGTAGCCATATACTCAAAGAATTGGTATCAACTCCATAGATCATTCGGAGATAATGGTGGAGAGGTAGTCTGCTGGGCCTTGTTCTTTGAGGCTGCTGTGACTGTAGCTGTTCCTGGGCTAGCTGCTGAGGGAAATACCCGTCGTTTATGGGACTCAAAAGACTTCGGGGTGATCCTGGTAAGTGAAGGTTAAATGGCCGGTTGCGAGTAGCAGGGGAAGCTGAAAAATAAGAGTGATTATAAGAGGCCGAGTAGGATGGGTAGGATGGGTAAGCCCTGGGCCTTGGAGGAGAAACCCTGGTTGCGCCCCCGCTACTATCATTCTGGTCATGATCTCGCACTATTACCTCTCCTTCAGGGCCTTCATCTTCATCGCTAGTGGTGTTGGATGGGGCGGGGACTGGCTCTGTTAATGTATTGTAAGACATGCGGCGATACTGGGATTGGAGCAGTGACTGCTGCTCGAAAGCCTGATGAGGGTGCTCAGAATTAGGGTCATAAGGTAATGATGAACTGAGCAATGGAGTGGCAGATCTGGAGCCAGCTGTTTCGCTTGATGAACGAATGGAGGAGGAGTCAGACTCCGACGGCGAGGAATAGCAATCATCTTCGTCATCTCCATACTCATTATCAGAGTTGCTCCCTTCCTGTCTCTGCCCTCCTTCAAGATCTCTGTTATATTGCCCAGTCGTAGGACTCTGGGGAGACCCAGTGGCCACTTGACGGCCCGAAATACTAGTCCCCCCAAAAGTGCACTGACTTCCGAACATTGTTCTTGATGGATCGGCCGAAGAAGGGTGAATTTCAACTCTAGGCGGATCCCTGAGAGACAAGTTGGTCTTGCTTAAATTTTGTCGCGAATCGCTACCCTCCCAGACTGGTGTCCAGAAAGTACTGAAAAAGGGGTTGGCACCATCAGCAGCGTCTATCGGGGGAGAAACTCCATGGCTTCCCCTGGAGGGAGGGAAATATGATGCACGTGGTGAAGCTTGAGGTGACCCCTCATACCGGTGCCGGTTGGAGCGGTCGTGGCGTTGATGCTGATGATGCTGTGCAGTATGACGCCCTTCTTCACTATGAGGAGCAAAGGATCGCCATGCAAACTGAGAAATGATAAGCAAATTGGTCCTAGATTGATGGAGTGAGCTCATACATACCCCACTCTCGATACAACACCAGACCCAGCCCATGAAGTACACTCCTTTCCACAGTCGCCCCCCAGAAGCACTTATCGGCCGCATCCAAGATACAGTACCATATCCACCATCTCCACCTTCCAGATTTACCAGTATCCTTACCATTCCCCACCTCCAAACTTCTTCCAAAAAGCCCACCAAAAATAGAACAGTCCATTCCAGTCCTTCCGCGAGCCACTTCTTCCTCGGGTCCTTTGGTAACGGAATCTTGACGGCTAACTGCTTTGTTACCATAACAACGACAAAACCAATAACCCCCAACGGAATCGAATACTGCAAGTGTAGCGGCAACCCCTCAATCGATAACTCATTGCCATGAGGTGAGATAGGTAAGAACAGTGGTATCAGGAGTATGCCGTGTATTACCAACAGTATTGGCGGAAGGATTATTCTGTGCTGAAGGGGAGTCATAGCTATGAATTTTAACCCCGGGTATCCTCCAGAATCATGCAAAGAATTGTTGAGAAACTCTTGCTGTAATATAAAGTCTTGCTCCGACTCCAAATGTCTTCCTAGTTACTTCTGACGCTAAATCCTGAGGGGCCTTATAAACATCGCAGTTCAGGAAGACTCTTTTCGTTTTTTTTTTGGTAAATAATGCGTAACAGCAGCTTTAAGTGGTCAAGGCGATCAAGCAACTAGCAACTGAGTTGTAAATCTGCGAGTGTGGTGATATCAGTTATGGTGGAGAATGACTGGTTCGATCGATAGAATGGCTAGGTAGTTGGTGAAGTGTTACTGCAAGGTTAGCGGAGTTGGACGGCAAGGCAATAAAAGAAAGACGACATCAAGAGCCAAATGAGAGAAGAAGAAAGCTAGAGAATGGTTTGAATCGGCGGGCAGCCAGTGAAAAATGCGAGTTGATGGAATAGGGCAGACAGGAAAGTATTCTGAGGAATTGAAGGAGACGAGTTGCAAGGTAGGGATATTAAAGAACCATATGCAAGTTGGCAGTAACATATGCGACCTCAAACAAGAAATTAAGGCAAGGGTAGCTTGTTCCCAGCTAATGCACACGGGAGAGTCTCATGAACTTTCTAAAGTACCCCCGTTAACCTTACCAGGAGTACTGAGCTTGACTCCTTGAGCAGAGAGTTACTCACTCTAGGGGTAATATATTGGCCCAAATCTTGTTTAGAGATGTGCTTCTGGCGCCTGCGACAGCACTGCTGTCTCATAGAAGCTTGCGTTCGTTCTTGCTTTTCATATCGGTTGATGCCTTGATTGTTTCTTTCCCCCTTCGTTGCTCATCCACCAAATTAACAGCCCTCCCTGTCCGTAAGGGATCTCACTTTTTTCTCCTCGATTCTCAACCCCACATTTTGACCCTGACCCCTGTCTCCAATTGCACACCTGGTTGGTGAATTGGGCCAGGTGGGTGCATCGAAGCAATCAAGTGACACGGTATGGTAGGTAGGGGGACCAGGGTGGACGTCAATCCGCGAAGTGAAGCTGCTCCGAGAGCGAAGTGGTCTTCCATCACCCCAGTTGCTGGGTTTAGTGATGGGAGTCGGTGGAGTAGAGTACCACTTCCTATGCAGCGGGAGCGAGCTCGATTTCTTGCAGATAAATTTCTTCTTAACATCATGTAAAGCACCAAACACAGTGATGACAACAACCGTTTCAACTGCAGTGCTTGTGCTACCCCACGTGTCCTTCGTGAGCTCTCTCTATGGGGGTAAACTTTCTGACGAAACGGCGAGACTGACCGCATCTTGGTCATAGTAAGACACAAGCTCGGGAAATTTGGCGCTACCCTTTCACCCCCCTGTAAAGGGCGCCTCTTTCGAATTTTCCTGTATGCCAGTGGACCCTGTGGAAGTACTCAACAGGTCCGCTCCACGGATTCCCTGCGCAATCTCTAACGCAAGGGCGATCATGGGACAACAAGGTGCAAGGCGTCGACCTGAGCAGTAAATGTAAACGCCCCCACAAGTGGTTCCACGGCAACGAGATATTCGTCAGGCAGAAGGGTTACTTTCTGATCCATGCATTTGGTTAAAAACCTTTTCTTCCCGACATATGTTGAAAGTAAAAATATGCCATATAGTAGCCCCAGGGATGCCAATCTGTGAAATCCAATGCCCATAGTGGCAGTGGATAGATCGCCAGCCACAGGCCGGTATGTTTAAAGTACTCCCTCGCCTCGTTCCGAAGGGTAAGCGACAGTGTCTTGATAGGGCAAGGGTGGTCGGTTGGCTCGGTAAAAGTAGGTGATACCCTGCTCTGGGCCTGGATTAAATTGAACAAAACCAAAAATCAGATGAACTGAATGTGAACCAGACCACCAAATGTGGTCAGCTGAGCTTCATGTGGGTATCTCAAAAGATCAGGAGCAATACTCAAGACAATATCAAAGGACTTTGTACCCTGCAAGTTGATACTTCCCCACAATCTGTCTCGGTCCGACCCAAAGCGCATGCTGTACGCTTTGGTGTTCTAGAAAGATGCCGCTGGGTGGATGTATGCAGTCTGGTTCGCTGTGTGTTGGTGCAGATTTCCTCTGTTGCAGGGCACGGTAACAATGTCGCATACCGGAATCTGTATGAAAATAGAGGCGATGGGTGTTTGCCACTTCTGCCCAGGGTCGACTGGTGGCTCAGCCTGGGTCTAAGGAGATGATTAGCCTGGTTGGCATATCTGGTATTGATTGAGCGCCTTTCAACTCTGATTTAACTTCTCGTCACTCGTCTTGCAGTTATTCCAGTATATATAATCTTATCCTAGTTTAAGACTGACGATCATACTAGTAGAATAGAACAGACTTGCATAGGCTTGATGAATGATGTAATATTGATACGCAACACTATTACTCGCAACAAAGCTTTGTTACTTGCACCCAATCAGACTACGTCTACAGTATTTCAGTTCTAAAGCGCCAGATCATTCAAGTTCATGCATCAAATGCTATCAATGCAAGTCCCGCCACCATTAACTATGCCAAACTTGGACAAACCATCAGACAATGGTCCCCTTGTGCCAACCAGACTAAATGGTCCCATATGGATCGATATATCTCGAACAAATTCTCGGCTGCATAAACGCTAAACCGGCGCCTTTTGTCGGCGTCCGATTATGATCAATCCCAAGTCATTTACTACTGCTACGGCTAGACTCCATACTACCTTTAAACTCACGTTTACCTATTGACCCGAGACTAAGGAGGTAGATCTAAGTAGGTACTGAATATTAATCGTCAACGACAAATTGAAAGGCCTTCACATTCATCTTAAGCGGTAGGATTATCAGCATGTAATTGTAATCAGATTTCGTATTACGATACTTTTGGCGTCAAAGTTAAAATCACTTGCAGGCGCCAGCAAAGGGAAAAAAGAAAAAAACTACAAGGTATAAGAGGTAAGGTGGCGGCTACCTTACTGCTGTGGGTCAAGGAGACGGGCGGTTTCATTCTATGAATCTGAACTCTCCTATCGGCTATCCTATAGACCTATCATTGACCATCCTTTAGCCTGCTAGTCTGTAGTCTGGTTCTATACCGCTAAATACCGATTCCTTTTAGCTTCGATGCGGCGCCCAGATGACACTTACCCTGAAATCAGTAGTAGTACCTAGGTTTAGTCTCGGCGCTGGATCCTATACGACGGATGTATAGGTAGACATGGTGCATCGGTATTGTGTTTGCAGATCTAATGATATCTTCATGTAGATTTGACATGGTCAATATTTTTGAGGATCAAGACTATCCTTTTGAAGGGCTGGTGATACCTTTGGCTGAAAGCCACAAAAACCTTATACCCTTCCAAGGCATTTACAGTACTCAGTGGGAAAGGCTCCCACAGGCATGAACTGCCAGGCCCTATGAAGAGCCCAAGTGCATGTGTGGCTGTTGCGGGGGGCATGAGAACATGTAACTTCAACACTTCTGTTAATTTCCTCATCAGGTTTCCATCTTTTTTATGCCAAGCCTGGATCGTATCCAAAATCTTCTTTTAAAGCATCACTTACACGCCAACACCTCAAACGTAGTGTATAAGAGTGCAGGTAATGGTCAATGATGTGTGAATATTTTGTTTGACTGGACTGGCCGTAATCGTTAGTCTGGAGGCAAGGTTTCATGTCAATTTACTTTATCGGATGGACAATATTGTAGATTCTTATCAGCCGAAAGTACAGAACGAAACACCCAACTCAAGAAAAAAAATACATATTACGGTCATTGGTAAGCGGTATTTATATACTACAAAATGAAACTGGAGTCTGTATATCAACCAAAAACGCCTAATCAAAATGAGTATGCATTTGGAGCTCCTCGCTGGTGCATCGTTTTTTACCCTTTCCTTTCTTCTTCTTACCCTCCTTCTTTTCTGGTGCCTCTGCTACAGTGACTGTCGCTTCCTGAACCTCCTCGCCCCCTTCTTTGAGCTTCTCCCTCGCCTCCAAGAAGAACATCAGGTCTCGAAGTTGTTCCTTAAGCTCCTCTGTTTCTTCCTTTCGCTCCTCGCTTTGCTTGGTTAAATATTCGACCTTCGAAAGCAGGCTACTATTCATGCTTTTCTCCTCCCTCCACTCTTTCTCTAGGCGCCTTGCCATCTCTCCAAATTTTTCAGTTTTCCGCTCGGCGCGATCTTTGTCCTTCGTGAGTTGTGGAACGGTTTCACTGGCCAAGGTCTCGTATTGGGCTTTGACTGTTTCCAACTCTGCTTGAATTTTGGCTGCAGTGACACTCCATTTTTCTGCGTCCTTCAAAGCGGATGCTGCCTTATCTGCCGCTTGGGCAACCTTCTCCTCAAAATACGTGCGCTGGGAATCAAGCTGGCTCGTTAGTAAATATGTGTACTCCATTCCGATGTTATCCAACTTTTCCCGCGGGACATAATCGCCACTTGCTGGGTTTGTGTTGTGAGTAGACGACAGGGCAGACGGAAGTTCAACAAGCTTTCCATCTGATTTGTTCTGAATTAATCTGTGCACGTATCCATCACCTGCATAGTCCCAAACACGCTGGGTGTCTACATCCATAGCATAAGTATGGGCCGTGTCTTTGTAGTGTTGAACTGCGTGTGCCTCATCGTACCGACCACAGCCGATATGACCACATATTAAACTGTGTTTGAAGGTGGTGTGAGAAGAAGACAGAAAGTTGCGAGAAAAAGGATATGCTTACCAAATCCAAAGGTTACTGTCTGCTCCACAAACATTACAGAATTCTTCACTTGCATCCCCCTCTTCAGTGCCTCTAGCTCTACCAACAACACCAGCCTGAGAATATCTGCAGACTGGGCAGCTACTATCTTTCCATTTACTTAAACAAGCGCAATGGAACACATGCTGGCAAAGGATGGTAAGAAGCCCCGTCGTCTCATCCATCCTCTCTAAACACACAGGGCACGTTGGTAGCTCCAATAGAGACGGGGTTGGAGGTGGTGCAGGTTTGGCTGAGATCGCCGTGGCTGTAGTCAAGGAGCCAGCTGCGGGAGAAGTCAGCGCAGGTGAGAATGGGTCATTGAGCATGTTTCCGGGGAAGTTTGCTGGCGGATTTGAGCTTAGATCACTCGACGAAACAAATTGAATAGATTTGATGAACACAACGTGACAGTTCTCTGGCTTTCGGTATGTTCAGTCAATGTATCTTTAGGGGTATTACACCATCACTCACTTCCATACTATTGAAAACCTTCCCGTTGAAGGACTTCACAAAGTCCCTTGTCTTCTCGGCTGCTCTGAATCTAATCAGAACCATGTAGCGGTTCGCTTGCCCAGTTCTAATCATACGGAAATGGCTAGCATTTTCCCGAGTTTCCTCTCCAACAAATCCCATAAAATCACTGGCCGTCATATAAGATGGCACTGCCAAGATGGCTACAGTTTTCAGCGCTTCTTGATCGATGCCATTCCTCTTAGAAGCCTCATTCCCTGTTGGTTGCGTGTTGTGTGATGAGGATGGTGATGAATACGAGGGGGGTGTCTTAGTGGATCCAATGGTATCTCCATTCACTGATTCGGGAGTAGGGTATATCCCTTCGGTCTCTTCCCCGTCTCGATATAGGTGCACGACACCATGACCAAACTCCGTAGTCTTTGGATTTAGTGCAACGAATCGTGCCTTAAGAGGGGAGGTGGCAGCTCCTACCCTGCCCCGAGGGAGCTGCTTATTAGATGTAGGGGGGCTGACTGAGATTTCTGCAGTAGATGTGGTAGCAGCGGCTGAGTAGGAGACTGTAGGCGATGGTTTCAACAAGGAGTTTGTTATTGGTTGTCGGTGGGGCCCCATGCTTGTTCCCTCCTGGGCTGGGCTGCTTGAGTTTACCGCAACTATATCAACACTTTCGACTGACACCTTTCCGAACCTAAAGTCGATGTGCGTTCCTCTTTGCCCACCAACGGTATTATTGTGTTCTGACTGTAACTGTTTTGCCTTTTGTCTTTCAATACTCGCAGGTATCAACTCTTCCTCCTCCTTTTCCCTGTGTGCACCCTGGGTTCTATCTGCGCCCTTCTTTAAGCTAACTTTCTTGCTAGTATGATCCGGCAGTGCCTTGGTGTTGAAGATGTTGAAGCCTCTTGATGGTAAAAAGCATGGGCTAGCCTCTGCCAGTCCCTCTCTCGCCACCCCTTCAAACGCGGGGATGGATTTCAAGGACTCTGGGGGGTAAAGTTCAAATAAAAGGTGGAAAAAGTAAGAGGGCATTGACTCTCATTGGTCACGTATATTCGTGATGTTAAGTAAGTAGATCTAGATGCTTGGTATTGATGTAGAGATGTAGAAGTGTGTAGGGTGGTTTTTGGATACATAGTCTTGGGATGATCTCACTTGGGGCAACAGCGCCAAGGTTCTCTTGTCTACCGAGGTTACAAACTTGAATTTATGCTTTACCTATACAGCTATTTCCAACTATCATGAATGACACAGGGAATTTATAGATATATTTTGGCTTTGGGCCACCAATTAGGTATTCCCCCCCAAATACTTCCGTCAGCCAGTCTAACAGGCGGGTCCATCCCAGGCTTCCCTTTTAAGCTTCATAACAGCAGCCTGCTTATGAGGGAAGGCAAATTCCTTCTCTTTGTAGAACCCGGCCTTGGTGAGATAACTAATAAACCTGGCAAAACATCACCCTGTGTTAGTCAAGAACTAAGTTATGTGAAAGGCTAAGAACTCATACTTCTCATTGTCCACTCTAGGCTCCAGCATCAAGGTCATCGTACGTGGGTCGGAAAGGAACATGTCTGGTCATCGATCAGTGGGGCCTAAAGAAAATTTGGATGGAACCTACAATGAACCAGGCTGCTTAACCAGACTTTTACTCGGTGAGAGCCTCTAAACTTCTCCTCCCCGACGAGCATATGCACTCCCCTGTCCCAATCTGCTGTCTCCGTGTATCCTGCAAGCCTGTCCTCTTTCACCCAATAGATTTCAAAGTACCCGAATGGTACTTCTTCTCCACTGATCGCTAGCCCCTGCTTCCCATTCGCACAACCTGCTGCAGACAAATCTCTCCAACTTCCAATTACTGGGAAGCAATGATTATCCTCAAGGCCCTTCCTGAGGAACTCGTGCTGATGAGTTTCCGGACCAGCTTCACCCCAAAATACATCCACGCGAGGGTTGTTCATCCACTTGTGCAAGATTGGAACGTCGGTTTCTAAGTCTGCAGTACGGAAGGTAAGGAATGAATTCAAAGACGGAATGTAACGTTTGTAGAAGGTTGTTCCCGGGGCTGGAGGCTTTGGGCGAAGCGGGTGACGGCCATTGGTGCTAGGAAGGGAGAACTGCAGTGGATGAGGGCACGTTGCGTAGGTATTGTCAGAACCCGCGATTTGCTGATAGAAGGTATCTGGGGGGATTTGCCAGAAGGATTTGCTGTATATATGAAATCTCTCTGTTTCACTTCTTTGTGCAGAGGTGGAAGAAGCGTAAATCAACCCCATTCTCTCGGCTTCATACACTTGTGTTTCAATTCCCTCCGTACTCCGAATCTCAACTTTCCACTCCTTCTTCGGGGAGCCTGGTTTCGCTCCTACTGCAGCTGAAGGCCTGGGTAACTGGAAATACCAGTACAGGGTACACCACAGGGATCTCATATATTCCTCTGGTGTGGATTCAGCCCCAGTTTTCACAGTAAGAATATCATCGAAGCCGGTGCACGGTGGTTTGAAAGACGTCAGAACAGTCCACTCAGAGTTCCGTTCAATGGATGCAACATGTTGGAAAGTCAGGGCAGTTTGGCCCTCATCTGGCAAACCTCCTTCGTGATTCGCAGTAGAGCTCCTCCCCGGAATGGGGTATACCGTTAACAAAGTACCATCATGAAGAAAGATTGAATTGTGAACACCAAAGTTCGACGAAGCTCCTCCATTCTTACATTGAGAAGTGTCGATATTCTTCATGCTGTCTGGAGTATTTCCAATGTCAATCTTGATGTTTCCGACCCTGGGAGTGCTCATGTTCAGGATCTAGTATCTGCATCCACTGAATTTATTGTAGATCGAGGATGTGTCTGTCTTTAGTCCTTCTTTTTGAGAGTTAATGAGAAAGCGTATCTTATAAGGATCAGCCCTAAAGGCCAGCTGGGTCTACGTACTTCCTGCCTAGGAGTCAAGGTATCTTAGTCTGGTGCAATCCCTTCAGAATTGCTAGTGAAGAAATATCTCAAATTCAGTTGACAAGGGGGAAATGTATCGCATTCTGACTACATATATGCTCTCCTCCATCGTATGTGCATGGTTGAGAACCTAGGCATCAGAACTCGAAAAAAAGTTCAATCGTTAAAACCACGGCATGTATGCATGGGAACAAACAAGGGGACGAATCCTTGATACTTAGGTACTCGTATAGCCAAGCCCATCAAGCGGATCGGATAACTCTAATTGCGCGACTTATCTATTTGGATCTAATAAGATGGTGAGATAAAAATTTCTTAGGTACGTGTGCGCTCTACAAATAAATCGATTCGGGCACGAGAACACTACGCCCAATTTCACAGTCTCATTACACTGTTCTACAAGCATGTGTGGCGGAATTACAGTAGTCTGGTTGTGGGTGAGCATGAATCTGTCACCTGGTGCGAGGGAAATAACTGCTCCTTGCGCCAGTGCAGACTAATTATTACGAGAGCTTGTGCCAACCAGACTAACTAATTATACCGAGAGATTTGGCAGCCGAAGTATTTGGAATACTATACCCACCCCTTGAATAGAGCCGTTACCCGTCTCACAATACAGACCTAATTAAGTATATTTAACTAGCTACAAAGGATATCTAACATTTGATTAGCAGAAGCCCGGACCTCTTCCAACTATTGGTGATTCTGCTTCCCTTAGCAGGGGCACCGGTAGCAAGTAAGGTTGATGTTGGGCTGTGTACAACGTGAGACGGGTGCCGTAGTAATTGGCAAACAATGCCCCCCCCTCTGTTAGAACGCCCGTCTCACATTTGAGGTACTAAGCCTAAGAGAATAGAGATTTATCTATATACAGGAACGCAAAGACCATTGTCTGCACTATCACGGGCCTCCAACTCACTTTCTAAGACATACCGTAGTAATTGGCATACAACGCCCCTTCCTCTGCGGTGCATGCGTGGTTGAAGATCTGAGAACTGAGACGGGCGTTCTAACAGGGCGGGTGTTGTTTGCCAATGACTATGGTACTCTAGATTTTCACGTGCAAGGTATTCAAGGGTGGGTACAGTATTTCAAATACTTTAGTACAAAGTAGTCATTTCTGAAATAGTTGAATGATAGCTTCACTAGCATATACAAACAAGGCACACACGATTGACTTCCATATCAAATTGTATCAGCACATCCAGCTAAAAAGATGTGAAACTATGAAGAGTAAAGCCCAAACACCATACCCAGAGTTATCCAAGAGTGGATAAAAACAGCGTGCCGTCTTCAGATTGCGGCAGAATAAAAGAAAAAGCATGCAACGAATCATCATCATTATACATCAGTCAACAATCCCTGAAACCTATAAAATCTATTGACCCCCACGAAGACGAAGAACCAAGTGCAAAGTAGACTCCTGAATGATAGTTAGTTTCGGATGTTTTATTGTGGGAGGAAGTCAAACGAACCTTTTGGATATTGTAGTCGGAAAGCGTGCGACCGTCCTCCAACTGTTTACCAGCAAAGATCAAACGCTGCTGATCTGGTGGGATCCCTTCCTTGTCCTGGATTTTGGACTTCACGTTGTCGATGGTGTCTGAGGACTCGACCTCCAAAGTGATGGTTTTCCCGGTGAGTGTCTTGACGAAAATCTGCATACCACCACGCAGACGAAGGACCAAGTGGAGAGTAGACTCCTTCTGGATATTGTAATCAGAGAGAGTGCGGCCATCTTCCAACTGCTTACCAGCAAAGATAAGTCGTTGCTGGTCTGGGGGAATGCCTTCCTTGTCTTGAATCTTGGACTTCACATTGTCGATGGTGTCTGAGGACTCCACCTCCAATGTGATTGTCTTACCAGTCAATGTCTTAACGAAAATTTGCATACCACCACGCAGACGGAGAACCAAGTGAAGGGTTGACTCCTTCTGAATGTTGTAGTCAGAGAGGGTTCGACCATCTTCCAGTTGCTTACCAGCGAAGATCAGACGCTGTTGATCTGGAGGAATACCCTCCTTATCTTGAATCTTCGACTTCACATTGTCGATCGTGTCGGAAGACTCCACCTCCAAGGTGATGGTCTTGCCAGTCAATGTCTTTACAAAAATTTGCATACCACCACGAAGACGGAGGACAAGGTGGAGAGTAGACTCCTTCTGAATGTTGTAGTCTGAGAGGGTTCGGCCTGAAATCGAAGTTAGTTTCGAGTTGAGATGGTACAGAATGCCAGACTTACCATCCTCGAGCTGTTTACCAGCGAAGATAAGACGTTGTTGATCTGGAGGGATTCCCTCCTTGTCTTGGATCTTGCCCTTGACATTATCAATAGTGTCCGAGGATTCGACCTCAAGGGTAATAGTCTTGCCGGTGACTATTTGTTTGATTAGAGTTTGATTCAAGGGGCTCAGAAACGCGAATACTCACGAGTCTTAACGAAGATCTGCATGTTGTAGTGTTATGCTTGGTATAATCGATGATACTGTACTTGGGTGTTGAAGTGGTTGCAGGTTGGCTTGCTTGACTTTGATGTGAAATTGTGTGGGATATGGGAAGGAAGAAGAGGTTGGGCGGGAGAAGTGGGTGAGCTGTGCCTTTTGTAGCACCTCCTGAGGGGCTGAGTGTCAGAGTGCCACCTGGGATGGAAGGCGCTAGCCGGATCTTGGCACCCCCCCCACAAACGAATGAGCCAGAATCCTCGATGAGTCTACGGTAGGCTTAGTCTGGTTGGCACGACCGCTCCTGTGGTCGTGCCAACCAGACTAAGGCCTGTCGGATACAAAGAAAACTCCTTCGGGAGAACCGGGAGTGAGTCTACGATTGCAAATACATTGCCACAATGGCCTCTTACCTGCGTTTATTCGGGAATTGTCGCCGCGTAACGGTGTTTGTTTTGCAATGGAGCTGTTATCTAAGCTAGCTCTATGGCAAGACTAGTACACCTAACCAAACTTGGTCAGCCATCCTAGCAGGGAAGCTTTTGTCTGGGGGAAGCTAGTCTGGTGGCATGACCGCGAGGCAAACGTCATGAGCCAGGCCTGCAGCTAGTATCTATCTCAACTGCAACCGGACTAATCTCAACTTGGCAGCAAATAGAGTATCGAGGAGAAATTTGGAAGAGTGCAAGTACTTAAGTACTTTAAGTATTCCCTAGTCTGGATAGTCTGATCTTGTCACTAGTACATCGATGTTTTAAGGTGGCGAAGATTAAACATCGCAACCAGACTAGTTCCATAATAAGACTTCTGGAAGATGGACGGGAATGGCATGAAATATCGCACTGAAATGAGCAATAGATAGGTCCTTATTACATAACATGCACAACTCTAGAGCTCACGTTGGCCCCATGTATCCTTTATGCCACCTACCTCGTATCCTGTCTTTCAGGTTATGATAGCCTAGTTTTTCTGCCCGATTACTCTTTTTCAACCAAAGAACCCGAGCTGCTTCTGAGCAGCGAAAATCCAATCGACTTCGACGAATACCAGCACTTGATTCTCAGAATAGCATGCACGCCCTTCGACTTTTACAATGACAGACACTCAACTTATTATCGACTCTCACTTTTTCTCTTGTCAACCGTTTGCCCAACCCGGATGGAAAGAACTAGTCTATGGAACTGAGACTACAATCGGCCAGACTATGGGAAGCTTGCACTTTTTCAATTAATTCATAGCTAGATTGCCTTCTTTTCTTTCTCTTTCAGAAATGCTTAGCTTAATTTTTCATCCTGTTCCTTTCTCTTCCAAAAAATTCTCAAGAAACACGATACCTAAGATACACAATACCCATGAAACACGAATGAGGAGTCTAAGGTGACAATATATTCAAACACGAAAGAGGGGTCTATGAACGACTACCATGGAAAACCAGAACCACTCCAATGCAAGTAGGGTGATGACTTACTTGCTTCCTGTGTCCCGTTTTTTTGGCCTATCCATGGCTATTCGGGGGGGAGGGAGTGTTGGACCAGGGCTGGCCCATGATTAGTCAGATAGTTATAGTTTCGATCCCTTCTGGACCATCATCATCCTTTATGCCACCTACCTAGTTCATGGACTTTACTCCATTGCACTTCATGATATGCTAAATACTTAATATATATCGGTACCGCTGCTCAGATTGATAATACTACGAGATTAGGCAATATCTAGCCTTATTTATAGCCCTCATTAATTAATTAAAAATTTTGCAATTGCTAAATATTTACCATTGATGGGGCAGCTGGAACCTCAGCCTACTAAGCCCTATCTAGGTACTTCCTTAGGCTGGCTGCGAGTACAGACTTTAATAAAAAAATAAAAAAACCTAGGTACTTAAAAGGTGGAGCATGTCGAAGGTATTATTCTGACAAGTATTAGAGATGTGCATGCCTAAGTTCTCATACCTTCCAGCCTTGCCACACCAACAATTCCCGCGGCTATCAGATGAACCACTCGTATCTACCTGCGCACTTCCTCCCTTTGAACTACGGTTTATATAGCCGTGATATCTCCATTAGCCATTTGCATAAGCGAGTCAGTTTCCCATCAAGAGAAATGGCGAAGGTAGCAAGAAATCGATGATTGGGTCGACCCCGGCTGCAGTACCTACTTCAGAATTTCTTTGATGTATGATGATGGTTCATTACTATTTTTGCAGGGCAAGGTGCTACTCGGCAGCACAGATGAAAGCTATCAAGAGAATTAGCAATTACTCATGCTTTTGCGCCTTTTAAAGACTGTTGGGGCGGAACTTGGGCAGATTTACAAAACTAGGCCAGTGGTTCATCACATCATGATCACTAATATTAATCAATACGCACATGAAGCTACCAGTAACTATGGAATTGGTTATCCTCAGGAGCGCTTCTGCATGAGTTCCATCACTCCTTAGCGTCATATATCTAAATAAATCTGCATAAGGCTCTAGATATTACAATTGATAAAACGAAGCATCATGTGAAGGAGCAGGAATAAGTTGAATTTGAGATGTTGGTTGATTGGAGAGGCAGTGGGCTCCTTACTTTTTTACAATTTACAACACTAATGTCACCCGCAAATGTCTAATCTCATGTAATTACTCGTACAAGAGGGTCTGGGAATGAGACTAGTATCACATCAGTTTAGGAAGCAGATTTGGGTTGAAGATCAGTGTCGACATACAGATACCCTTTGAGAGTTGATAGGTCGCTATTTTGTCTTTGCTTGCTAGCATGTTGAAAGTTACATGCCTGAGAGTATGAGAACAGGTTGGATGCAGTCATGGAGGAAGCTAGATAGACCTGCATATGATCTTATATCTTCATGATATCAGGCCCTGATCATCTGATGCCAAGCACGTACATGTACGCAGGTACATGGAATATCGATATCGAGATATACAGTAATGGCCAACCGATCTGGACTTATGCTCGTGGCAACATCAATTGCCCTTTAACCAATCGGGCGGCAATTGGTAAAAGTGGCCAATAGTTATGCAGCTGTTGTCAGATACATGCAGTCTGGTTAGTGATTATAGTAGCTTTGGGTTAGGTATGTTCCCAAATTTCCCTATTTTAAATAGTTAATTAAGCCCGACAAGAGATAAATATAGAGATTGATCTCGGAGATAGTGTTTAACGATGCCGGGAAAGTTAAGTAAGTAAGGATAAAGCCCAGGCCTGTGGAAGCGGAGAACCTTAGAAAGTTGGTACTACTGTTCGCATGTTGGTACGAGAGCCTACTCCGGTTGGGTACTATGGATGGTCAAGAGTGCATGGTTGATATGTCTGCTCCGTAGACGCACGTAGGCGCCTGCAACCGGGATTCTTTCTGTCCAAATCCAACTGCGCGCGCGTGCTGTGCAATCTCTCCATTACTCGATGTGCAGTACAGGGTTTGCATGACTTGCGTATACCTACAGGAAGCCTTCCTCTCAATTACACTCCTGCACCTTTACCCCCTTCTCAAGCAGCATTGAAGCAAGCTCTGCGCTCTGCTTTGTACCCCGCTTCACTCTTCCTTGTTGACCGCCCTCTCACATTAACTCCATTCAAGGCTGAGCGTTCAAGACCCACAAGAGCTAATCATGATCAATCATGTCTGTTTCTGCGAAATGAAGATGTAGGCTAACTGCATACATAAATGGAAAGCCCGAAAAATGCCGCCTCCTCCAGTAACTTTAAATCAATTTCTTTTTATTCTTGAAATTAGCCCCATCTTTTGCAGACTGAAGCTCTTCGATCGACTGCGTAACTACGACTAGGGCGCATCAATCTCAGGATCTATATCTTCAATCTACTTTCATTCACCTTTATGGCTACGATCTATTAGGTAAATCAGACAGAGACCGTGTGATCGATTGTGGGTGAAATTAGGGCTCTAACGAATGCCCGTTCGTCTAGTATGCTCACTCACGTTGGCTTATGCCTACAATACCATGCGGTGCCCTGCATGTCACAACCCATCTTAGGTAACTCCGGCGAATCCCCGAAGCTCACGTATCCTGGCCAGGGTGGCCCAGCGATATGGATCTTCTCCACAACATGAAAATTGATCAGCCTTTCTGCCCATGCCATAGAGCTAGTGTGATTATTTCCTCAGGAACGGGCTTTGGCACATGTGAGAGATCACCCAGCTGGCTAGTTCTTGAATTTATATAGAGCTAACTTGTAGCAGTCGAACGTTAGCCGTAACTGTCGTTGACGATTTCTAAAAAGTCCACATACGGCCAGGGGTTTCTCAATCTCTTAAGCTTGGTATCAATCTGCAGATACTTCGAGAGCTGCTTGATGTAGGCATGGGTGGAAGGTGCCCCGACTTTCCTAGTACAGTGCATCTCGGTCAATTTCCAAGGCCTAAAAATGACCAAAATTATTTTAGAAAAAAGGAATGAAAAAAAAAAACGAGAGACCATTTTTTGCCAACTCATCACTGCATATAGAAGTCAACAGCCGTTCCCTCCACAATCCGTTTCTGCCTATATTCGGCATTCTCGCTTCCTATACCTCAGTAAATGATAACCAATGCCCATCAGGCGAGGTCAAATCATATTTGCCGTGAAGCACTCTGGTTTGCCCCAACCAGACTATAGCTTGTCCTTTCTTGGGTCCTCCTGTTGTGGAAATATCCCCCTTGGTGCACTAGCGCTAGCTAATACTCATGCCTGAACTATCCGCATCACTCAAGTGCAACTGCTAATGTTATCAACATGATAACAGGGGTAGAGCTGGTTGGATTAGTGGATAACCTATGGCCCCGAGCAGCCCCTCAAAGCCTCCTGGAGAGGTTAGAAGATACTGACGTATATCTTGCATTAGCCCTGTCTGGGGCCTCCTTCCCGCTGTCTTCTTGCAGATACATATTATTATCAGAGAATGACCCAATGACGTGCATTCAATTCGCATGGCCTAGAAGCCGTTTTGGCTTGACCTTGCTGTCCAGCAGTTTAGCCAACAAATATGAAGATTCTAGGATGCCCTGGCTTCGAACTGACAATTTTTTTTGGCCACTAATTCGCTGGCTCCATAGCTAACCTTCATGCATACCAATTATTTTCCCTACTATCACGGGAATTCATATTACCTTGGGGGATTGGCAAAGCAGCCCTGAAGCCGGTGTGAAGCCCACACTACCATGGCTGGGGAGTCTCATGGTACATCCTGTCTGCTATATCAGGCATATTGATGGATGGCACCACTGCAGGAATACCCTAGACCTCCTATTGCAGGATTGATAACTTGACACGGCACAGGATCAGAGACAGGAGATCGACCATCCGCGTCTATCTGCGTCCGGCCCTAGCCATTCAGTTGTTGGGCCCAGCTTACGCCTGCCACCACCTTCCACCCCACCCCCCCTCCTTCCTCTTCGGCCTACCACGACAGCAGCCTATGCCCACACCGTGAACCAAATTGTGTTACACATTTTGTGAATTTAGCCTCACAAAATATGCATTTAGACATATATTGTAGCTGTTCCGCACAGATTCTCCAGTCACACCCACCATAGATACCCATCTTTGCTTCCTAGAATCAATTTCTAGGCCACTGGGGTTGTCTTCATAATCCTACCGGCTTCCAATCCCCTGACCTCCAGTTTCGAATACGTTGAACTATCCGGTCTTGAATAAGGCATTGCCCTCGACACAGCAGCCGCCATTCTTCTGAGATACAGGTCCATTGCCTGAGTGACACGAATAACCACCAACCCCTTGCCCCACCAAGCATATCACATCACAATATACCCCAGGCCATATCACAATGTACTATATTTACTACCTCGAAAGTATGTACTTCCTGACTTTCCCTCTTACTATCAATTCATCAATCTAACCACCTCTTCGAATCAGGTCTTTGTAAACGCCGCCGTTGGCCCGACCCACATTACGAGTGCTACCAATATAACGGAGGGTATACATGCAGAGTGCGAGTCAATCACCGAGACTATTACAGAGATATGCCTCTTGCAACCCCGGACCTTGCGAAGGAGGAAGCCGCTCAGTACGCTTATTTAAAATGTTACCACTCGGCCCAAGAACCCATATCCTCATATCAGGGGCAAGGCACCGGAAACGGTGCTTCCGCTCAACCCCCACGCTCACAGAATCTACCTCCCGTCGGTTCCGTATCCATGGCTATGGCGCAGCCAAGATATGTCCCACCAGCTGGTGGAGTTCAGAATGTGTTACCCAAGCCAGAGCAGGCCCCAATTTCAAGTAATGGAAGAATGGCCAATGGACAGGGGGTGGGCATTGTGGGTCATCATCATTCACACTTGGGGAGATAGAAGATCTTCATCTACATTCTGGTAACAGGCAGAATTGGGTCATTCTGTTTCTACCTAAGGGCACTCTACTCTCATCGACAGTTTCGACATACGACGCTAGGACTTCCTTCGTGTAACAGGAGTTCTTGACCTCTCTCTCTCTCTCTCTCTCTCTCTCTCGGCTTTATTACTTTATCATGGTTCTGTGCGTTCTCACATTCGTTCGTTTGGGCACAGGTGTTATGGGCTGTCTTTTCTGGGTTCGTCGAAGCATTCATTATCACAATTACTTGGGAATATGTAACGGTATCTCGTTCGTTACAAGGAAGGTTTAACTCAGCTCATTTCAGTGCAGGACAATCTTTTTTTTTCAATGAGTTGAGAGCGGTACAGGCATTGTCTACTTTGAACCCGTACAGCACTTTGCCAAGAGACTACAACCACAATTCAATGTTTCTGTTTTGGAACGGGTCAAATAGGAAGCAGCCACAGGTTCCCTTGGCAGGTGTAGCCATAATGAATTTCCTTTGTTTTTTGGTCGATTCAGTTCAATTTTTTATTATTATGGATACAACCTATGTTATTTTGCATTTTTTGTATCTAAATATGAACTGTAGTGCGACAATTGAAGTGCTGTTAACAATACTACGTACCAATGGATCTTGATGATGCAGCCATTTACCCTGAATCATTCGTGCCACATGCATTTCGGTATATTTCTTTCGCAATTATTGCGACAGAGAGACATACATTCATGCAGTATGCGCATTTGACTTTTTGTTTTTCTTTTTCAATTTCAGATACCAACCTCATAGATGGGATGAACACCTCCATGCCACATCACAAACCACACTCACAAACTGGATCGAGCTTGACCTTTACTTTTTTGATGGCATGGCTCACGCGCACGGACCGAACAGCTGATATCAATGGCTGCATGGCGCTGTTGGTTCAAACACCAATTACGCCAGTCGCAACGTCTGCCTTCCTCGCCAGCATCGCCTAAATTTGCCAGAAAAAGTAATGCTAGAAAAAAAAACAAAAATCAGATAAGGAACAACGCAGCTAAAAGGGGCGAAAATGAGTTGCGAGTCAGCCGCGTCCACAGAACGTTCGAAAAGCCCACGTAGTATCCGTAAGGTTGGCTTGCAATGATCATCCCGAGGACAACCACTGTACCGGGTCCAGGGTGGGTTGGAATGGAGTTTAGCAGGCTACGTGGATGATGGGCTTCCATGCCCGGTCGACGTGAATGGCTGATCCAGAATTGAGGGGGCAGAGGATTTGACGTCGCTTGAGTCAGCTTCTGCTTTCACTGGTGGACCCTTGACCCGGGTTTACTTGCACGTGTACGTGGTAAATACAGACCCTGAAGGCAAGAGAGCAACGTCACAATCGTTTACGTTGTCCCTTATGTTTCTTATACCTTGATCCCCGTCAGATGTTTAAGCGCCCTTAATAAGTTTGCGTGGTAGACAGTCGTGGTCTCTGCCCTGAGACAGGAAGGGGATCCCGGTCTCACATTTGGGGACGTGGGAAAGGTGTTGGCAGTGCGCGAACCCTCATCCCTGAATTTAGAGAGGGGAAGGAGGGCGCGGGGTAGTTTTTTCACAGGTGGTGACGTGGGGGCTGGATTGTAATATTGGTTGTTTGAGGTTTCGGTTGCGATTGAAACAACGTGTCTATTGCAATTGCAGTTTCGACTCATGAGGCCAATTTATCGAACACGCAGTTGACATCCGGGTTGCGGGCAGCATCGACCGCTGCAGTGCAGGCAGCGTTTACTTCCATCGAAGTGTGGGTAATCAAGTTTGTTTTCTTTGGGTTTAGTAAAATATTCCTTCTCTTAGCTACAACTACAAATGAAAAATTGAAGCATATGGGTATCTTTCAACACGTGACTGTTCCTATTACCGCATCGGGTAATGAAAATGACACACCATGTGACCTACGTTGTCGAACGTCGTTTCTAGCTCTTAGAATAGGTCGATTAGTCTGACAATGGGGGTCAAGAACTCGAGGCTGCCCTCTCCCATGGGTTGTAAGGACTCATGCCCCATGAACTTTGTATGTGCATATGTATTGATTTTAGCTTATGATGCGTTAGTAAGATGTACCTTTTCAAGGGAATTTTAGGTATATACAAAAGATATCTTGCACAAGGGTATTCAATAACTTACTGCCAGTGGTTTTCCTTTGTAATTGTAATTGCAATTGCATTAGTGGTATCACTTAGCAAAGGTTTCATACATAGGTATTCGAAGGCTCGACAGGGCACAGGGTGTAGATATCGAGCCTATTTGTGATGTCCACGAAGATCCTACGGGTCATCTCGCTGTAGTCAATTATGTTCGCCCCACAGTAGCGGGCCCGAACCGGTGTACTTATAACAAACCCAGAAATGCTGCATGTGTGGTTCTTCTGCATGGGCCCGGGCCTCATAGACCCAAATCTAGATATGTGGTTATCAGCCAGCTTGGGCCGGCCAGGGAGGCAAACTATATATGTATCTTTGTAACTCCTCGATTCGATTCGATGCAGACTGACCTGGTGTGATTTGGGGCCGTTGGTGACAGGCTCGAATTCTACAGCCCTAGGCTCTGGCCTTTATAGTGAAAGAGTTCACGGATACATAGGTATAAGTTACTGGTATCGTCACACCTGTGGGGCGGGCCGTATTTTTCCAGACGGAGAGCGTGGGTCGGTATCAGTTAAAAAACCCCACAGACAAGATCAAAGCCAGAAACTCTGAAGCTGGTTCTATGTGTAGGTATATCTGTATGCCCTAAAACGAGGATGAGGCTTCTAGGGGTGTGTGGGACTCGGGAGATCTAGCCCTTAACCACAAGCTTTAGATACCATTACTTGATACAGTAAAGTCTCGCTATAAGAAACGGTGCCCCAGCCCCACCAGAATTTGTATGGGAAAATAAATGGGAAAATAAGAAGCCCTCGCAGTAGGCAAGTCCCTTAAGTAATTGCTTAGTAATACATAAGAAAAAAAATGCAGCTATAGCAAAGGGAAGGCTTTTATACCCCTTGTGTAGTCTGTAGTCACTACGAGAGGCTGGTGACCGCCAGACTACCCCTTGTGGAAGTCTAAATATTAGGTTATCAGACTAGCCCATCGTAAGTGCATCCCCCCACGTGATCCACGTTATGTGTTATCATCCTCGAGACTTCACTAGATATAAGAATTATACACAATGAGAATATTTTCAGTTCTAGGATATATCGATATTCTTAGCCCTTGCGCTTGGCAACCATATATATTCTTATATCAGGAGATATATTGCATCAGAATTCTTAGGGAGACCCAAGAAATCCTGGTGCTAACCCAGT
>Ga0307511_10001413_pt1 | contig 25314 bp, 19 predicted proteins | sample 13_EM_MG_FD_200266 | JGI IMG/M metagenome (GOLD analysis project Ga0307511, IMG submission 200266) | Populus trichocarpa ectomycorrhiza microbial communities from riparian zone in the Pacific Northwest, United States - 13_EM | ecosystem: Host-associated > Plants > Roots > Unclassified | place...
GAAACAACATTTACTTTCACGACCAAGGTTTAAGATTATGTCCTTTCAAATACCTGTGACAATCTGTTACCCATCAGCACGATAGAGGATACCTCACTGGCAGCTCCAACACCACCTCCCATGGCAACTCCAACATGTGACTCAGCCAAGGCACCTGCATCATTTATTCCATCACCGACCATGGCAACTATGCTCTGATCCTTCTGAAGTTCACTGATGAACCTTTTCTTTTCATCTGGCTTAACTCCAGACAGCACCTGCCATCACAGCATATTTTGAAAGTCATGCATGACAAATATTATCCATACTATAAATTTTTTAACATCCCACAAAACCAAATACTCAGCCATATGACCAGTTCTTCAAGCCTGGTCTGTTGGTTGTTGGTTTAGCCTCTTCCAGGAACCTCCAGTCTGTGGTTTGACAGACCGGAACAAGTACTCGAATGCTTGAAACTAAATCAAAAGTAATTTGGCTTTTGAGATTTGAATGCTTTCATCTCCGCCTTTAGTAAATACAAGATGCTTAAGTGTCCTAAATTCCTAATGCAGTTGCTTAGAAATGAAGCATGTATGATACATGAACCATAAAGAATCTCCTGCTTCCATCATGGTTAGAGGTGATGTTGGGTCTCCATAAAAGGATTTTTGAGCTACAAATGCGAGTGTTAGCATCCATGAGGTAAAGAATCTCCTGCTCACAGCATGCATGTTTATATGAATTTAAATTGGCATGTCTTTCTAAAGCAAAGGCATTCTCAAGATAAACTATGACTGGCATCACACATTGTCGGGTCTCCTTGAAGCAAAAGGTACTATTAGAGGCATGCGAGTTCCATCTCAATTATTACAATTGCATAACGAAAAGATAAAAAACTTCAAGGAAGAAGATTCAAATATGAAAAACTACTATAAAATTATTAGATAATTTGGTCATATTCTTCATGACAAAAAGCCTTCTTTTTTCTTTTTTTAGCAGGCTTGTGAGTACCAATTTAAGTTCTAATACTTGTAGATTTATATCAAACAAGTGAAAGTGGCGTGGGGTTTGTGTCCATTCCAATTCTATTTGGTAGTTGTTCCAGACAATTTGTGACGCAAACTCCCATCCTTTGGACCAGAGATTTTAAAAAATAATAGAAAACTAAAGCTCCTTACCTTCTCTTTTGGAATGCCAACAAGTGAAGCAACATGCTCGGCAGTACTCTTTTTGTCACCAGACAACATGTACACATTTATTCCCTGACAGGACAAGGATTCAACAACTTGCCGAGCATCTTCTCTAATCTGATCTTCAAAGTAGATAAGTCCAGCAAGGGTATTATCCACTCCAACATAGACAACAGACTGATTCTTAAGATCTTCCACTTCTTGAAATGGTTTCTCATCAACTCCATGCCTGCAAAAAAGAAATGCCTAAATCATAATTGTAATGTGCCAAAAATATCTAATATGTAGATCCCTATATTGGAGGTGCAAGAATGTCATCTTTAATTGAGTATTCTGATGATACTCATTCCTCATTTGTTTTCACTCAGGTTTACTTTAGAAAACGCTTCTCCCATGTAATATGGTTTATCCTTTGAGAAAAACGTTATATGACAGTATCAAGAGGCAAGGGAAAAGGACATGGAATGGCATTGTGCATGTTTGCTAGCTCATTGATGTGGTCATGGTCAACATTCAGAATCCTGGATCAATGTCATGAAGCATAGCCGGTTTGAATACCTACTGGTATTTAAAATCAAATCATAGCAGAGGTGCTACCACAGTTTGTTGCATCAATGGAACTGTCCAGAATACCAAAAAAGAACGCTGCACTTTCCCCCACAAAAGACCATTTCCTATCATAAATATGGTTTACCATTCTAGAAATTTTAAGTATGACTACATGGATATGCAATGTGGATAGTACATGGAATTGACACAATGATATGAAATTTTTTGAATCGAGAGATAAAAATCAAAGATCACTAATGAACAAGCAATTATTCATTGATGTGGGCACACATACAATTTAGAATCATAGAATTATCTTAACTAACAGCACTGTGGTACTTTATACAAAGCAACCAACAAGTGAAATACCTTTGAATCCAGTCTAGTGTTCCAATAGACACAACCTTATTCTCAATGGTAGCAACGGCACCAGACCCAGGTTCCTCCATGAATGTTCCATCGGTCACCTGCTACAAATTGCTTTTCCATGAGAAATTTGAGAATAAATGTGAAGCAAGATACATCAAACCCCACCATGATGTTTTGGATACACATGGATAAACCAAAATTAGGAAAACATCATTTTATTTCAGATCCGTGAGGGATCCAGAGAAGAGCAAACTTTTAACTTTTTTTTACTTCTCAACAAAGATGGGTACAACTAGTTTTAATGTCTGCAAATCAAAACACACAACTTAAGAACCAAAAAATGGCTGGGATCTTTCTCTTTACCTCAATCTTTCCTCCTCTCATGAATGGTTTTATAGCTTTGTTCTGTCTATCTAAACAAAAAGGTTGGGTATATTCCTGAGTGATCAAGGTACAGAAAAGATGAATGGTTTGTTCAAGGCTATCTTGGAAAACATGGAATTCTCTACCAAACTAAATGGTTGGATACCTAGCTCAAATGGTGTTGTTGAAAGAAAGAATTGACATCTTCTTGAAGTTGCCCAATCCATCATGTTCATTATGAATGTTCCTAAAGTATATTGGGGGGATGCAATTCTTTCAGTAGCATATGTTATCGATCATTTGCTGTTGAAAACATTAGATTTGAAGGTGCCTATAGATCTTCTTCAAGGTAAATTTTCCCTCCGAAAGTCCTTGGTTGTGTTTTTTTGTTCATGTATCTTCAGAAAAACTAAAAGTAAACTAGATGCAAGAGCACAAAGATGTGTCTTTGTTGGGTATTCAGCAACTCAAAAAGCCTACAAGTGCCATTATCCACTGGTGCAAGACCAATACTCAGTGAACCAACCAATATGTAATCCAGGAATGAAGAATCTAAGCAGATCAATCAAGAAGTAAAGAGAAAACAATGAAAAAAGATAAGGGATTAGTAATGGATAGAGCAGAAGGATGGTTCACCCGAGTTCCTTCTTCATTCATTCATTGTTTGTTAAAAAATTTTGTTGTCTTTCTCCATGTACATTCTGTTGCATACATAGCAACAGTACAAAGGAATTTCTTACAAAATGGGAAATCTTAACACCCATTAACCAAGCCATACGTGGCCTCTATAAAAACTAAGAAAACAAAATGTAAACATAACATAAAACATTGCGTACAACTTAAACATCAGTAAATAAAACAGTGTTGAATAGATTGAATGTGCAACGGTCAAAAAGTATTCCCTCTCTTAGTCTTTTCTCATTCAATTTGAAATCAATTCCCAGTAATCACTTTCACTTGCAACAGTTCCCCTTCCATCAAAGCTTCCTTGTCCTCAAGGAAGAATTGAGGAAACCTAAGAGAAAATTCAGCCACAAATTCCCATGTTGCCTCTACTAGTGAAGGTTCCTTCCAATGAACCAGTACTCATGTTGCTGCCTGATCTCTCCTCTTCGTCATCTTTCTGTCAAGTATAGCTTAATGTAGAAGGACAAGGTGGTTGTTGTTGGAAGGTGTGGGCAATGTAGCTTGTCCTTGTGACCCACATGCTTCTTCAGTTAGGAGACATGGAATACAAGATGAGTGGCAGCAAAAGGAGGTAGATTCAGCCTATAAGCTACCGCCCCAATTTTCTCCATTACCTAGTAAGGCCTATAGTATTTTGCTGTCAATATTTGAGATTGTCTCTGAGCAAGTGTTTTTTTTTTGTTTGTAGAGTTGAAGTTTAATGTTGTTACATGTTGTAAATAGTATGTAATTAGGAAGTAATGTAGAGCCTAATTGTAGGGATTCTAATTAGTCTAATTTCCTAATATAGGGTTTCTATTTGTCGGTCAGAGTATATCAAGGTATAATTAGCCTATCTATATGGAATGATTATACCTGTAAAATTTTGTGATTTGCTATATATTTTAGCTTCCTATTTAGTGAGGTAGAATTGATGTAATTGCTGAGATTCAGCCATGTAATTAGCTCAAACATGGCTATATAACAAGTAGAACACTCACAAAGAGATCATCGAATATAACTGACATGGTATCAGAGCCTAAAACCTGAGTTAGGTTTTCTAGGTCAATTCCTTTTGTGATTGTGAGGGTTGTTGAGTCAACTTAGGTTGTTTTCTTTGGTTTCGGGAATCTCTAGAAATTAGAAGTTCATTGTGGTTACTTTTGTGGCTGGTTATGCTGGACAAATTGTATTGCACACACTGTCTCTTCTCTTTCTAGGGTAAGCAATTGTTTTGGGCTTGTTCTCTTTGTGTTAGGCTGTTTCGGCTTTATTGGTTGGTATTTTTGTTCTTGTTCTTTCATTGTTGTGTTACGGGAATCATGAATATCAACTCAGATTCTTGTGGTGTGCGGTTCATAGGTAAAAAATATGGTACTTGGGAATTTCAATTTTGTGTATTTGTTATGTGAAAGGAGTTATAGGGCTATATTGATGGAAGTGACCTGGCTCCAACTGAGCTTCCTAAATTGGCTTCGTGGCAGGTCAAAGATGCTAGAGTCATGTCATGGATCTTAGGATCTATTGACCTTTAGATTGTGCTAAATCTGAGACCATACAAGACTGCTAAAAGTATATGGCAATTTTTTAAAAACTTTTATGATCAAGACAACACAGCACAACGTTTTCAGTTGGAATATGAGATTGCCAAATACATTTAGGGTGACCTCTTCATTCAAGATTATTTTTCTGGATTTCAGAACTTATGGGGCGAATTTACTGACGTGGTTTATGATAAGGTGCCTGATGCATCTCTCTCAGCTGTTTAGGAAGTTCATGAATAGAGTAAGAGAGACCAGTTTTTGATGAAATTACAGCTTGAATTCGAGGCAACTCGCTCTAATTTGATGAACCGTGATCTCTCTCCTTCATTGGATGTGTTTTGGAGAATTAATCCAGGAGAAGCAGCGTCTTGGAACATAAACCAAATTTCAGCAAGATAACATGACATCTAATGTCGTGGCATATGCAGCTCAGCTCTTGGGAAAGGCAGGGATAGAGATATGTGGAAGGTTCAATGCTTCAGTTGCAAGGAGTTTGGGCACACTGCTGCCCACTATTCAAAGTAATCTTGCAACTACTGCAAGAAGCCATGCCATATTATCAAAGAATGTCCTACTCATCCCTAGAACTGTCAAGCTCATGCTTATCAGGATACAACTAGTTCTTCGTCTTCTGTTGGTCCTTCTATAGTTAGAGACCAATTTGTTCTTACTCCAGAGATGGTTCAGCAGATGATTATGTCAGCCTTTTCTGCCTTAGGGCTCCAAGGTAATGGTACTTCTGCATCTCAATCTTGGCTTGTTGATTCTGCTACATCTAATCATATGACTAGATTACCAGACACTCTTTGCAATGTTCACCCTTATCATGGTTCATCTCAGATTCAGGTAGCTAATGAGAGTTATTTAGCTATTGATGAAGTCGGAGATATTAATTCTTCTTTCAGGGATGTTTATGTATCTCCTTAACTTTCTACTAGCCTTATCTTCGTAGGCCAGTTAGTTGATGATAAATGTGATGTTCATTTTTCTCGTGATGGTTGTCTTGTGCGGGATCAGGTGTCGAGGAAGACAATCGCAAAGGGACCTAAAGTTGGAAAACTTTTTCCATTGCACTTTTCCATTCCTACTTTATCTTTGGCTTGTATGGCAATTAATTCTCAAAGTGAAATATGGCACAAACGTTTAGGTCATCCAAACTCTGTTGTTCTGTCTTATATGTTAAGTCCTGGTTTATTAGGCAATAAAGAACATGTTTCTAAAGCTTTGTCATTCGATTGCTTGATATGCAAACTTGGCAAAAGTAAAACTCTCTCATTTCCTTCTCATGGTAGTCTTGCTGAAAATGCTTTGATATTGCACATAGTGATGTCTGGGGCATTTCTCCTATGATTTCTCATGCTAAATACAAATATTTTGTGACTTTCATTGATGATTTCAATTGATATACTTGGATCTATTTTCTTCAATCCAAATCTATCTGAGGTCTTGTCTGTTTTTCAAACATTTGTAACATATATTGAAAACCAATTTTCTACAGGTATTAAGATTTTGAGGTTTAATTCTAGTGGGGAATACATTTCCCACGAGTTTCATGATTTCTTACACCATAAAGGAATTGTGTCTCAACGCTCCTGTCCTTATACCCCGCAGCAAAATGGTGTGGCCAAATGTAAAAACCGACATCTATTGGATGTTGTTCGCACCTTATTACTTGAGTCTTTTATTCCTCCTAAATTTTGGGTTGAGGCATTACCTACCGCAGTTTACCTAATTAATAAACTGCCCTCTCAGGTCTTGAATTTTGATTCTCCTTATCTTTGTTTACACCATCAGCATCCTAGCTATCTTAACTTGCACACTTTTGGATGTGTTTGTTTTGTTTATTTACCGCCTCATGAACGACACTTTTTCCCTAGTCTGTTAAATGTGTTTTTATGGGTTATAGTATTTCTCACAAAGGCTATGTATGTTATGATCCTAGTTCAAACAAATTTCGTACTTCTTGTAATGTTGTTTTCTTTGAAAATCAATATTACTTTTCTACCCATGTTAAGTCCTTGCCTGAGCTTAGTGTTCTTCCTTGTTATAATGAATTGCCTCCTCTCCTGAATGGTTCAAACCCGGAATTATGTATACTCGACGTTAACCAACTTTGCCCCCTCTCGAGTTTGATACTTCCTCCACACCTAATCCAACGCAATCTGCGCCCCCTAAGCATGACATGGCTCCTACACCTAGTCCTCGACGCTCTACACGAGTATCACACCCTCCTGATTGGTATGGTTTTAATGCTACTTTAACTTCTATTCCTATTCCTATTCCTACTTGTTTGAAACTGTCATCTTGATTTATAAGTATTGTTATGCACGCACATCTCTTATTCGTTTCCATGCTTTCCAAGAATAATAACATGAAAAACAATAGTGCACTAGATGCATATGTACCTTCACATTCTGACAACCAGCAGCCTGTGCAGCTTCTACTATAGCTTTTCCAACTGGATGAATAGTATTTGATTCCACGCCTGCAGCTAACTTCAAGAGTTCAACCTCAGACAACGTAGCATCTGGATTTAGTCTGCATCAAAGCATGGAAATTTGAACTTCAAATCCACAAAAGCAATCACAATTAGCTAAAAACAACGTATCACCTTCAACAGCAGTATACAGCCAAAAACTGTTAAAGGACCTAAATTAAAGATGTTGAAATTTAGTCTTTGAATCGGTCAACATGGTCAAATTAACGATAACCAAAGTAAGAAGTTCAAAGCACTAACTCTTTCTAATTTACATTAATAAAGAGTTGCATAAGTGAAAAATAAAGATTCCTGGAATACACAAATTGAACAGGAAAAAGTACTTTAAATGTGCACAATATTTAATGATAAGTATTTCCAAGATCAACAAGTTTAAGCAGCCGAGTGACAGCATGCAGTCATTATGCAGATAGATTTATTCACCAAGGAACAAACTACTTGCACATGACATTTGATTTTTTAATGAACCGGTTGCAAGTGCTTAACAACAGCCACAGCTACTTGGATTACGATAAAAAACTGAATCTGCAGTCTGCTACATTTGGAAGCAAGATCACTAGAGGATTAAACCAGTAATTATATTAAAAAAAGAAAAAGAAAAAAGAAAAATCTGAAATTTATTTATTTATTTTCTTCCTAGATTGACATGGATAAGAATACTTAAGCAGAAAAACTGCTCATGCTTGTTAGGTCAAAACACATTTATCAATTAACACAATCTTGAGTTCAGTCAATAAATGTGATCGAGGTAAAAAAGAGAGACAATCCATAACAGATTTTTCATGCCGGGGATCTTACATGCTAACTGTGAACAAGAAAAAAAAAAATCACTCTCATAAATGTAAATTTGATAAGCAAACATCACAAGAAAATAATTTTGATCACAACAATCAGATAATCCCATGATTAAACACAACCTTGAGTTGAATCAATAAATATGATCAAAGTAAAAAAGAGACAGACAATCCGTTACATATTTTTCATGCCAGGACTCTTACATAATAACTGTGAATCAGGAAAAAAAAAAAAAACCACTCTTGTAAATGTTAATTTGATAACAAGCATCACAAGAGCAAAATATTGAGCACAACAATCAGATAATCCCATGATTTAAAGAAAACTTCTCCCACAACTTAACTGTGAATCTGTAATTTTCATGCCTCCAAGTGGAACAACTTTCGTTACAGCAGGTCTGCCAATTGTTAGGGTTCCTGTTTTGTCAAACACAACAGAATTCACCATTGAGAACTTCTCCAGAACATTTCCTCCACGCAAAAGCAATCCTCTTGTTGCTCCCAACGAAGTTCCAACCTGAAATAAGAAAAAATATTGAAGCCCATAATCAATCAAAGTCCGACAATTACATGTGGTAACATGATGAAACTGGAGTTCTTCAAGAAGGATACCAGTACAGCAGTAGGTGTGGCCAAGCCAAGCGCACATGGACAAGCAACAACCTGCATTCAGGATACACGTGCTCACTATTGCATGGATTAAAACAGGCAGAGAAGAGAAGCATTCCTAGACCACAAAATCAATAAGAGATATAAAAATCCTTTTTATTCTAAAAAGGTAATCAACAAGATGTTTCTATGGAAACTCCTAGCTTGGAAGTTGAAATATAAGACAAGGTTTGCAGTCAAAAAGTTGACACAAGTTGCACCAAGCCTGGAATTGAGTTGCCACAGTGCTACAAATGTACCATGATACTTGACTTCCAAAGTGATTCTTTCTACAATCATGGCCATCAAATCATAATTTTATTTTATATAAAAGTTGAAAGCATGGTCCTTTGATCTTTTTGAAATCAAACCTTTGAATCTTTTGACCATCCTTGGCATCATTACAAAAAATGTCTCCATCAGCGAAACAAGGAACTCATTATGAGTAATGTCTTCTAGGTTTTTCAGTGGATAAAATACTATGCTCGCACTATATGGCATGATGCATCATTGTTTTTATTTGAGGAAGATTGTTGTAACAAACATTCAGGATAAAAAATTTCAGACTCCAAGCATTTTCTTACTTTGATAGAGTTATGTACATGTCTGAATTAATGTCTGTTCAACCCTTAATAACCAACGCAACAATAAAATACAAGAAAGTGACTTGAGAAAATAAGACTAAGAGGAAACTGAAACCAATGGAAACCCCAAGAAAAGTGAAACAGAATTTGTTCAACCAAACAGAAAATAAGTATAACACAAGTGGGCCAAACATAGATAAGTATGTTATGTTGTATCCATGAGAAGAATGTTGTTAACACGAATACATATGATTTTTTCTAACACAGTTATTGTTTTAGGTTTACTGGAGAATTAGGTACCATACTGAGACTCATACCAAAACACTGCAAGAGAGTTGTAGAGCTAGAGAAATTGGATTTCCTTGGTTCAAAGCTGCAGGTAGAATGCGTGTCCCAAACATGCTCCAGAACACAAATGTAGCTGCTGAAATTGTCATCACCCCATAAGTAAAGTGCCCAGACACCTGATGAAACAAGAAAATAAAAGGAGAGTAAAGTTCCTATGAATGTCTACATGAACACAAACACATCTCAAATTCCTGTACACTTTAGGTACAAAAACTAAGGCAAGGATTGAGGGGGGAAAGAAGTGAGAAGTATAAAAAAAACAATCACTACCAACAAATAGCTTAGAATTGGATAATAGTGGATGATTAATAGAAACACTGCATATAACCCAGTTTTAAAGATTTAAAACACTCGTATATATTGTTCTGACACAAGCATACATGTTTCGAAAACCAAGTTTGTTTCTGAGATCAGTTGACCACGTATATCAACTTCCCTCCAAAATTGCAAAACATCTAGGCACGAGCTTGTTTGTCTCAGCTTCCCCAGAAATATTGAACACCATCATAACAAAATATACCAAATGTAATTGAAGAAGCAGAAAAGAAACCTTGTCAGCTAAGCGTTGTACTGGAGCTTCCCTGCTCTGTGCTTCTTCCACCAATCGAACAATGTCTCCCATGGCAGTCTCACCCCCTGGTCTTTTGACTTCAATTGTTAGAGTTCCATTGAGGTTTATACTTCCAGCTGATACTTGACTCTAGAGCATTCAAAAATACTCTGTAATTAGTAATATCAAAGCAGGTGCAACTGCTATAATTAATGTAGCACAGGATGGGTGCATTTCTTAAACAAATCATCATGCAAATATGCAGCACTGCTACATGATGCCGTCAGAGAATATTCATTGGTTGCATGTAACTGGAGAATAATACCCCAGGTAGTTTAGTTACAGGCAATGGCTCCCCTGTGAAACTCGACTCATCAATGGTGCTTCTACCAGCTGTGACTGTTCCATCTGCTGGAACACGATCCTAAAACAACACAAGAATGCATGTCAAGGGGATCATGTATACAAAATTTATGCAGCAGGTAACAATTTCTCAACCTCTGCAACATAATTGAGAAGCCCAAGGAGAAATGGGGAAAAAAGTAAGCAAAAAAGAAAGAAAGAAAGCCTATTGAAAAGCAAGACATTTGTCATAGAAATAGCATCTCACGAAGGCCAAATATATAAAGAGCAGGTTATTAAACAAGACATTTAATGTGTGAACTCGTGAAATGAGAAAATTAATATTAATATTAAAGGTGCTAGTGTTACATGAACAAAAGAGACAGTCCTATACTTACACCAGGTAGGACAACAATTTTGTCTCCAACAGAGAGGCTGCTGCAAGGAACTTCAACAATTGAGCCCAGGTCTTTTGCATCACCATTGACCACAAGACGAGCTTTTGTAGGTAAAACACTTAGGAGTCCAGTCATATCACTGGTTGCTTTAATTTTAGCTCTCTGTTCAAGATTCCTTCCTAGCAAGACAAAAGCTATTAACATAATCGGTTCCTCAAAGAATGCCTTCCAACCCTGCTTCCAAAGAACCCATTGACAGGATTAAAGTGTCAGCAGATAATCTCTAAATAGACAAATCACCCATTTAAAATACAATAAGTAAGTTGTTTCTTAGAAAATAAAATAAATAATATGATCTTCAATTATGCACAGGAATGGTTAAATCAAAAGCTTCACAGAAGAATCACTTAATAAACAGATCCCATGACTGTTAAATCAAATAGTAGCAATATTTGCATCTACTCAAGTTCAGCGAATATGCCTGTTAAAAGTATTATGTAGTAGATTCATATGCACCAGTTAGGAGAACTCCAGAATAATATTGCAATCATGTACATTCTGTTATTCTTATTTTGGATCAACACACAAGTCATCAGGAACCTGATTTACATGGGTAAAGAAACAGTAAGTTATGAATTTTAGATACATAGCCCAATTGAACATCTAAATTATGTTTTAAGATATACTTAAGGTTTGTGAACAAAATGCAAGATAGTAATGAATGGATTCAAGTGCAATCAACCACCAATTTGAAAATAAAATATATCAGAACTTACCGTGCATTTGAGTTTAAAAAATGCCCTACATTTCAGGGTCAGACGTTCACCATTTGGTAAAGATAACAAAATATGGCAATAACTTGTTTTGCCCATATATTACACTATTTGAGATGCAGAACGTAACAGAAACAATTGGTTGCACATTTCTGATCATCACGGCTTTCTAGATAGTTTACAACTCTACATTGTCATGATATGTTCTTGCTAATATCCCATTGCAAGTGGTTGGGTGCAACACGCTACCCCTTATTGAGCTTCTAAAGTGGAAATGTAGTGAAGCCTAGGTGTAGTTGCAAAAGACCCCCTTTTATCTCCATCATAACCTCTAGTGTGCAGAGAGAGAGAAGCAGCACTCCGCTAATAAGTGGAAATGGTGAACAAGCTCCCCAATGATGTTGGAACTTCTTCAATTTGTACAGAATTTCTTCATCCATATGTTCTATAACTGGCAATCCCATATGTAATATGTCCAAAACTTTAATTAATACCTCACTGAAGGCACATCAAGTGCTAATGTTATCAGGTCCATTGCAGCTTAGGAAAAATATTTAGTGGTAACACAACCAAATATCAAATTTGGGAGCTAATAACATGGACTCTTGTGCAACAAACTACGGAGGCAAATCATTAATGGTTTTAATAAAAATCTGATATATTGAACTTAACAGGAACTAAATCAAAGACATTCTAGACTCTGGTGTGTTTGAGATTCCTTATATTAAGAGTGTGGTGGATTAGCTGGTTGATATAATAACTCGTGTTGTTATTGGCGGTCCCTTTCATATGTCACTATCAAAGTTGGGCATGTGTGATATCTATGCACCAGCTTGAAAGGGAGAGTGAACATATATTAGTTGTCTACAACTGTCAATTAGTTAGTTGATTGTTGTAAATTAGGTGGTTGATTTTTAGCCTAACTTTTAGCTCCTAATATGTAGCCTATTCAATTGTATAGTTGACTTACCGAAATAATTGATATGTATCCTATATAAATACTCCTCTTAGTGTATGAATAAAAATCACCCAATTTAATTCTGTTCTTTAATTTTAAATAACTTTCACAGGTTTAGGCCTCACAATTCATTACCTTGATATGTATTTCTATTGCATTTTGCCCCCTACTATATAGACTCAAACCAGATGCAATTTTTGTGAGTCCAAACTAGTCCTAGATTTGCTATGTGATCCAGTAAACTCTTGCCTATGCAACTTTATTATGATCACAAGCAAACATCATTACACACCCTAACCATGCATATTTTCTTTTTCTAGCCTTGCCTCCAAATGCATGTTACACACCTATTTCTGTCCCAGCAAGACAGTTATTTTCAGCTGCTAAACGACCATTATTATCTTCTCAAAACTTATCAATTTCATTCCCAGTACAAAACAAATGCCCTAAACATTTATTAAAGTTTAAATCCCAAGTCTCTAATTTATCGTGGGCAGATTATCTATAACGAAGCTATTTATCATGGGCACCTTATTCAAATTTCATCCCCAATTAATGGAGGTTACATTGCCCACATTAAAACTCAAAGAGGGAAGAATTGTGAATCTTGCTTTCACAATAAACTTCCAAGGGCTCAAGTGTGATAGTTGATGCCTTGCCATCCCAACCATTCAAATGAGTACTGAACAGAGCAAGAAACCTTGTGCCACAATGAATCGTATTCTAAGACCACAACCCTTTACCCCTTAGAAATCATTTTTATAAGTTGGGTGAAGGCCCAAGCTCCCTTCACTCTTGGATTTACTCAATACTCCAAACTCATTTGGCAATCATTAGCCTTCTCCTATGCCATACAAAATTCCTCTAATATCTCTTTATTTGATTAGCCACAAAGACTCGAAACTTAAACAAAGAAACGATACTAGATAAGCATGTGACTGAATAAGAGTAATCTGACCCCCGTAGAGAGAAAATCACCTTTCCATCAGTCCAATCTCTCAGACTCAATAAACAGATCCTATAAAGAAACCAGCGCAGCTAGTAAACTCACCTAAAGAATCCTCCTAAAAGGAATCCCTCAATGCTCTAGTGGCCACTCCAAAATCCATAGCTGGCACAACTAGCAAATTCACCCACAAAATCCTGTACCAAATATAACTTTGCCACTCCACTCTTTATACACGTTAATTTTAAGCCTGGAAAATGCACCAAATAACTGCAAAATCATCGGCACATTCTCAAAACATCCTTTAAGTCAAGGATGGTATTATCTGCAAATTGCAACTCTACACCCAATTGCAGACATTTCATGAACCCTTTCTCCACCTATCTATCAACCATTTGAGTATAGGTGTCCAAAACTACTTGTGAACAGCTATTAAAAATTTTACAGTTCTATTTTAGAAGTCAAAGTTGACTCTTCATCACTTTAGAAGGTAAGATCAATTCAGCACCCTTCAAGACACCTCATGTTGGCACATAGTTTAGGCTTAGAAACTAAAAATAAGGGAATGCTTCAATAGAGCAATTTAAAATGCTTTCTTGATAACTTATGTATCCAAAAACTCTAGGGTTTTGAATAGTGGAGAAGGTATTCATTCATTAGCTAAGTGCTACATCCAGGGAAAGAAATATTTAGTATTCTGTTTCAAAAGAAATATTTAGTGTTGCTAAACTTCAATAAGTAATTTCTCATTTTCAAGATCTAGGATGTATAGGAAATAAAATAGAAAGTGATATTACAAAAAAAAACCTGGAATTGTTGTTTCAGATTTTTAGGAGTTTCTATTTGTTGTTTTCTAGCCTAGAAATCTGCTCTTTATTTTTTTATTTCCTAATTTTGTAGCCTTCTTGATTTGGTGACCTCCTCTACTATATATCTTGTAACCAAAACTATTGAAAGAATAACAAAGAAAATTCTTCTTCTTCCAAAAACCTACAACCTCATGCTCTTTTGTTTTTTCTCTTCTGATGATGATGAATAAGTTAGCAATAACCAAAGCCCAAGGAAATCCTACCATTCCTTCTGACTCTTCTAGCACTTCAGAAATAATTTCACCCAATCCCATTATTCCTCCCAAACCCGTATCTCTTGATTATTCATAGAATGCAACCCTTTGTCTCACTGTTACACAACTCAAAGGACACAACTATCTCGAATGGGCTCAATCCATAAAATTACCTAATGAAAGACCGAAACTTGAGGTTGGTGATCCCAATAAAAAAATGGTAGTCTGAAAATTCTCTTATTATTGTTTAGCTCATCAATTCAATGAAACCAACCATTGGAAAACCTTGATAAAGATGGTTGAGAGGCTGTCAGAGATCTTTATTCAAACCTAGAGAATTATTCTCAAATTTTTAGTTGAAGACTAGACTCTGGAAATCCAAGCAGAATGATAGTGATGTTACTACATATTACAGTGAATTGGTAACATTATGGCAGGAACTTGACTATTTAATAATGAAGTTTGGGAGGACTCAAATGACCATGCTCACCATAAGAAGAGAGAAGAAAACAACAGGGTTTACATGTTATCAGTCGGCCTTAATAGGAGTTCGAATGAGGTCTAAGGTTGCATTTTTGGCAAGAACCCATTGCTCTCTATTCAGGAAATCATGAGGAATCATGGAGAAAAATCATGTTGAGCAACACCAAACTTGGTGTCAACTTGGAACCTGAAAGTTCTGCTCTTGTGACAAGTGTTGTTTATGACAACGATGGACACAAGAAACCATGTTGCGAGTATTGCAAAAAACCATGGCATACAAAGAAAACATGCTAGAAACTTCATGGTAAACTAGCAAGCTGAAAGCCATCAGAATTTGAGCCCTTTGTTCCATGAAAGCTGTGGGCAATTGTCTTAGCTTTCCAACAAAAAAAACAAGAGCTCATTTGGACTTCTAGAACTCAAGATATGAGCTGAAAACCGAACAGTGTCTGAGTTGCAGGACAGGTTCCGACTTCTCCGTTGTTGCTAAGATTTGAACTTGAAAACGACAGAAATGAGTCTTGAACTCTTCATGAAAGTTTTAGGTCTATGTCTTACCTTTTCATCCATATAAAGTAGACCTAAATCCGAGATCCAAATGTGACAGTCGTGCCTACCAAGCCATTGCTAATGAGATTCAAGAGCCTTTGATCAACTTGGATTCAATCCCTTTTAACAAGAAACAATTGGAGCAACTGTACAAGTTAATTCTATCTCTAAAAATATCTTTAACCCAGTCTTGTTCTCTAGTATAGAAGAGTAACTTCCTCACTACAGTATTTTTTAGTGTTATCCCTAACTTTATTCATTCTTAGATAATTGATTCTAGTGCAACCAATCATATAACTAGTTGCTTCAAATTATTCTCTTCCTATAGACCATGTGTAGACAATAAAAAGGTCAAAATCATAGATGGTTCATTCTCACTAATTGTCGGAATAGGAACTATCAAACTCACTTCATTGTTAATCCTATATGATGTGCTTCACATTCCCAATTTGTCTTGTAATTTGTTGTCCATAAGTAAAATTACCTACAATCATCGGTGTCAAGCTAATTTCTACTCTACTTATTGTGAGTTTCAACTGGTAGTAGTGCTAAGGAAATAGATGGACTCTATTATCTTGATGATGGATCTCACTTGAGTAGACAATGTCAAAGTACTTCTTTAAATTCTGTTTCTGTTTCCAAAGATAATGATATTATGGTATCTCATTATAGGTTAGGTCACCCTAGTTTTCAGTATTTAAAGTACTTGTTTCCCAATTTATTTCAAAATGGAAGGCCATCTTCTTTTCAATGTGAAATTTGTCAACTTGCTAAACATCATACATCTTTTTCCACACAACCCTACAAACCGACAACACCATTTATTGCGATTCATAGTAATGTATTCTGGACAAAAATGGTTTGTGACTTTTATTGATGATCACATGAGTAATTCGGGTTTATTTAATGAAGGAAAAATCTAAGTGGAAACAATTTTTAAAGTTTTTAACACGATGGCATAAACCCAAATTCAAAAAAACATTCAAATTTTGCAAAATGATAATGGTCGAGAATATTTCAAAACCATTTTAGGCAACTTTTTTCATGAAAAAAGAATTGTTCATCAAAGCTCATGTGTTGACATCCAGAACAAAATGGTATGGTTGAACAAAAAAATAAACACGCATTGGAAGTAGCTCGGGTATTACCTTTTACCAATCAAGTACCTAAATACCTTTGGGGTTAAACTGTTCCTATTGTTCATAAATAGAATGCCTAATAAGATTTTACGCTTTGAAACACTTTCAACGTTTTTCACAAGTTTTATCCCACAAATCAGCTTTCCTTTTCTTTGCCACTAAAGATATTTGGTTGTACTGCTTTTATTCATATTCATAGTCATAATCAAGGAAAGCTTGAACCCCGAGCCAAAAAATGTGTTTTTGTTTGTTATGCTCTCACTCAAAAGGGAATAAATGTTTTGAACCCAACTCAACAGAAAAATGTTTGTAGCAATGGATGCTACTTTTTTTTAATTATATCCTTACTTCACGCCTCATCTTCAGAGAGAACCAAAACAAAGATTTGGTTATGTTTCATAATTTTTTTCATGCTAGCAACTCATAATATAATCTTTCTTCAACTATGATCATTCAACCTGAAACACAAATTGTGAACCAAGTCCTTTAAATACTGAAAAGTCAGGTCTTTCTATAATGTTTCATGATCCTAACAAAAGAAAACAGAAACAAGAACCACAACATTGATACCATTTGATGTTGTCTACTCACAACAGAGGACAACCTGAAAGAAAGATTCATCTAATCCCTTGCACTGCCCAGAATCCATAAACCCCTCCAGGTAATATCCTCACTAAATCTATACCTCAAGATAAGCCTATTTCAACTTCGAGTTTTGAGTCTTTTAGTTATGAACCAAAGTCTAGTTCTAATCATGAGTCCAGTGATTGTGATCTTCCCGTTGTTGTCCGTAAAGGTGTGAGGTCTTGCACCCAACATCCATTGTCCAATTATGTGTTGTATGAAAATCTCTCACATGTTTTTCGTGCTTTAATCTCACAATTGTCTTCTATGGAGATTCCTAATACTATACAGGATGCTCTTAAAAGTTCCTGAATGGAAGGACGCTGTATTTGAGGAGATGAAAACTCTTGAAAAAAATAGCACATGGGAGTTAGTTAATCTACCAAGAAGAAAGACAATTGTCAAATGGCTATTTACAGTTAAGTATAAATCAATATTACAATTAAGTATAAATCATATGGCTCCCTAGAATGATATAAAGCTCAATTGGTTTCCAAGGGATTCACACAGACCTATAGAAAATTGCTCCAGTCATAAAGCTCAACTTTGTAAGAGTTCTATTGTCAGTTGCAGTTAATTGTGACTACCCGCATTATTCAATGGGGACCTAGAGGAAGAAGAACACATGGATGCACCTCCAAGATTTTGTGTAAATTTTGGCACAAATATGTGTAAAATGAATAATAAATCTTATTGGGGATGATGTTCTTGAGATGAACCAATTGAGATCTTCCCTCTCATCAACATTTGAGATTTAAGGATTTAGGGTCCCTCAAGTATTTCCTTGGAATGGAGATTGCTAGATCAAAGAAGGGGATTGTTGTCTCCTAACAGAAGTATGTCCTTGATCTTCTTAAGGAGTTTGGGTGGTTGTAGACCAGTAGACACTCCAATAAATCCCAATCAAAAACTTGGAGATGACATGGAAGGTAATCTAGTGAATACAACATAGTATCAAAAGTCGATGGAAAAAATGATTTACTTATCACATACACGACCCAATATTGCATTTGCTTTGAGCTTAGTAAGTCAGTTTATGCACTCAACTACACAAAACATCTTAAAGCAGTTTATCGGATTCTCAAATACTTGAAAAGTAAATCAAGCGAGAAGTAGTGTTGAGGTAGAATTTAGGGTTATGGCTAATGGAGTTTCTGAAATGTTATGGCTGGAGAGAATTCTTGAAGAGTTGCGAATACCTGTGAATATGCCAATAAAGTTGTATTGTGACAACAAAGCTGTTATAAGTATTGCACATAATCCAGTACAACATGATCATTGTAAAAGGCATGTAGAGATTGACAAACACTTCAAAAAGGAAATATCAAAGAAAAAGACAGGAAAAAAAAAAACCAAGCTGCATATACACTTCACACTTGCATGAAAAATTTTTACTTCCAGGTCACCTACTTAACACTGCAATTTAGTTCTAGAAAAACACATGCAAAGAATTGCATGTCATAAAGCACATAAAGCAAAAGCATAAGCAAAAGCATAAGTAACCAGCACAGCTACCATTAAAGAAAAAATGATAAACATTGAATCCCAAATGAAACTAGAAATGTATTCGAATAGGAAATATGACTCACCAGCTTTGGTATTAATGCAGCTAATGAGCTAACAGCAAATGAGGATAACGCCCCAAGACCTACTAAAGTGTTCATATTTGGAGCCCCCTTAGAAAGGCTTTTAACACCATCAAGAATAAGTTGACGCCCAGGACCAAGCAATGTAAACAAAGACAACGACACATGGAATCCTACGGAATGAAACGCATGGATCCAAGGAGGCTTAGCGGCAAACATATGAGAAACATGACCAAGGAGGCATACAGCACAGAGAGCACAAGAGACAGCAAGCTGATGACCTACAAAAAAGAGCAATGAGCATGATTTCTTGATAGATGAATCATCAGCATATAAAGTTTTAACAAAATTTTTAATCTCTGCAGTAATGTGTATGAGGATATTTACTGCTTTCTTTTAGGCGATCACGCTTTTCATCCATTTTCTTTTCAAATATTTTGAAGAAATTCTGCCTTCCAGCATCTGTACATAAACAACCATTCAAGCAGCAAGGATGTTAACCGTATTCCACAACAAGGGTAGAAACATGTTAAGCAAATGAATAACAAAACCAATCCTCATAATGGAGATTAAAGGCTATCGAAATTAATAAGTCTATACATGAAGCTCTGAGTTGGCTTAAAATCTTGGTCACTTGAAAAATAGCAACAATGTATGGAACTTGGAACTGGTTTCATCAGATTGGAACCTAAAAGGCAACGAGGCAGAAAGTGTAGGATTCATTACTTATCAATAAAAAAAGATTTATCATGTGCCTTTTATTAATAAACTTATTAGCAAAAGAAAAACAAAAGCCCAAAAAAGGACTAGTGCACCCTGTACAAGCAAAGTATGAGCACCTACACTAAATTAAAAAATAATAATAATAATAATAATAACGAAGCAGATTCTTATCCTCAAGCATCAAAAGACAGTTGAAAGAATCCCCTAAAAAATCACATTACTGAGTCTACAAACCCACGGAACAATTTAGTCAGTATCATATTATACTTTACTAGTACTTCCTCATAAGGATATCCTCTCCAGAAGCTCTTGCATTTTTCTCTAACCCAAACCAGACACCCCTCTCAAATAAACTAGCATAACCTGAACTAGACCAAATGGTGAAAGAAACATTTCCCCTGTTTCTCTGGCCACTGCACGATGACCAAGTAACTCATCAACTGATTCTACAGAATTATAAACGTACTACACCAATTCAGTATAAACTTTTTCATCTGTGAAAATTTTGCATATGCTGAAATATGAGAAGAGATCTTTGTCCACACCAAAAATAGAAATAGGAAAAGCAGTCTGCCATGCTAATCTTCCAATGGAACATACTGCCTTCATAAATACAATACACAGTGGTGAGATTTAACCTCAACGCAACCATTTTTTTGTTAGGCCAATAATATAGCATATCTTCCCTGAGGCAGCACCACAGTGATAAATGGAAACGGAAGCATCCACCATTAGGTAAGAAATGCTATATTACGAAGTATACTATTCTCTCAATTATCCTAAATAAATTAACAAGGATATCAAATTTCCAAGCACTTTTACATGACGTTTAAATGATAGCAAGAGAGTGGATGGGTCACAATGTCTATGAAATCTGTAATGTATAAACCAACAAATTAAAGGGTCTCTAAAAAATTACGTAGTATTAGAGAAGAGAGAGATAAGAAACACTTAGCATCCTTATCTTGAGTTAAGAAGATGCAATCAACTAAAGAACCACATTAACATATCAATGGACAAGAAGGTGCAGTCTTAAGATGAAACCGTTGTAGTGAAAAAGAAAATTTATAGCTCCAGAACATCTAAACATCACAAGCAGAAAATCACAAGTTGTTTAAAGCTCAACTGAAGACAGGGTGAGGAAAATGTAGACATAGTGCTTCGTAGTTTGTTCAGATTTATATTCTAACTCTAGGAATCCATGCATTTGCTTACAGACTTTGTCTAGTGACTGTAAGAAAATACTGTTTGCAATCTCATTTTCTGGACATGCTCACAAAACTTTTCTGACAAGTAATCTATAATCCCCCTATTACAATAAAAATAAGCCATATCTAAATCAACAACAGTGGAAGTGAAAAGAGCGATTCAATTCCCTAAACCAAAATTTTTGTCATATTCAGCATTGACAACCATGAACAAATTATTTGTTTTTATTACCAGTCATAATCCAACTAGCCAGCATAATCAAACAAGATGATGTACTCCTAAATCTTATTACTATACACAGATAATAAGTGCAAGGAAAACACTCCATGAACCTAGCAACCTAGACCACATTCTCAAAAACAAACAATGAAGGGGAATTCAATGAGTTCTTTACAAGGCTAAACTAAATTAAAAGTTATACTTCCACTGGCTACAATGTAAAACTGCATTTTTACAAACAATAGAACAACTAACTAGGCCAATAAAAGGCTGATGCCTGGCATTTAACATTGCTGAATAGCTACAAAAAAGCATATTCATCAACTGAAAACATTTACGAGATGTCTGCTTTTATGAAAATTTGTTCAAAGTTCTTAAAAAGGTAATATGAACAAAGATGCTTGCTTGCCTACTGCGTCTTAAAATTGGTTTTGGTATATTCATGTTCTAAATAACCCAATGGAAATTGTTTTTTCAGTGACTCCAAAGGTTGCTTCCAGAGAAGTGATAATAAAAACAAGTTTTTGAAAGCAAAGAGAAGAAAAGGTTACTCAAAAGATTATTTTGTGTTTCATTAGCATGATTAGGAATACAAAAAACTGAAATAGAACAAAATATGGCCACAATATTCTGTACCGATAGACATCTAAGAGTTGTGGTGGAATATAGAATCAGGCAGATAAACTTTCTGACAAAGTAAGAAATCATATAATGAACGTGAACGAAGTTCCCAGATACACAACTAATGCTTTGCAAGATACAAGAAGAATTGTAACAGACTTTGCAAAGTAACAAAAATACAAGGCAGTGAACTTTCCCTCTAATTCTGTAAAATACAGTAATACACCATGTTCCCAGAAAAGCACACATGATCACTGTAATGTCACTTTCTCTTGCACGTGAATACAATCAACCTTTATAAATGAATATCCAAGTCTCTCGATGTTAGTTAAATCAATGACAAATTCAGATTGTGCAATAACAAATCCTCCAAAACAAATGGCTCCCAAGCACCAGAATTTTTCTCTCTTCAACCAATCCACCACAAGCTGTTGAGATTTACCTATTGAAGGGAGAAATCATAATATTAATTAACACTTCTATAAGTGTCCTTTCTAATCCAATATAATGGAGAAGATTTTTGTAAGATTCTTCTGAAGCAAGCAAGTCACCATGAAATTGAAACTTCATGAATTAGGGACATACCATAAAGAATTATGGTCGCTCCTCACAAGAAATCTTTAGCATTTCTACATTGAAATATCTCCTTCGGTAGCTCCTTGACCTGCCACTAGACCACCAAACTTCACATAAATCATACTGAGACTCTGGAAGCATGGGAGTGTCACTCTGCGTTAAGATTTCAGGGTCTTCCTGCATTATTTAGGCATCCTCTCGCTGGTATGGTAAGTTTAGTCCTATATCAGTTTGGGAAGCTACTTTAAAATGCTTGGTCTGGTTTTTATCGACCAAATGGACAATTGGCTGTTTCAAAGAGTGGAATATTCAGTGTTCACTTTTTTGCACGTTATCCACAAGCAAGAAAGACTAATTTAATATTACTTCTTGCTTGATTTCTTGATTATTATTTTTTTGTGTTCTCTTGTTTTTCCTGTCAAAGGCAATCAATCTCTCATTTGTTATCTTGAGCACTTGGGTGATACCAAAGTATTAGAATCTCAAACGCCATATGGAAGCATGTGAGAAATACCGCAAAATTAAAGTAACATCAATAATCTAATAGTGACAGCGCTGATTAATTTGTAACAATCACGGAATGCACGAAAGGGGCAAAGTAAATATATTCAATAGCTCATTACACATTTCAACTAGAGGGAGGAGTCTAATCACAACAATAATGATGATGACCACTACAATGATGGTGATGTGATGGTTTACCTCGAAGGTTAGACATGAAACCACAACTGGTCAGATGCTTTGCAAGTGCCTCACCGAGCTCTTTCTGCCAGTTGGGTACAACTTTTGCTTCAGATACTGGCCACACTATTGCAGTCTCTGTAGCGAGATTGACACTAGCAGAAGATACTTGCGGCTGTCCATCAAAAGAACATAGATGATTATTAAAGAAAACAAATTGGAAGTAGAAAGGGGATGCACTGATTATGCACTGATTCTTTTTGTGCTTCGTGTCTCAAATATTTCATAAATTAAGGATAATTCTGCCAAACTTCTTAAGAACCATCACTAAAAAGACTTCTCCAACTGAGCTTTTTACTCACATTCCTAAGTTTTGTTTTGTAAGACAAGCAAATGAAGCAACAAAAAAATAATTTCATTGTCCAAAGAAAAAATCAAAGAAAAGAAAATGGAATCTTACTTGACTTTCAAGTATTCTTTTGACACTAGCTGCACATCCCCCACACGTCATTCCCTGCCAGCACAGCAATGGTGTTTTAGCTTTTCTTTTCTTTTCCTTTTCCCCCCCAAGAATCGTAAAATAGTAATGATTATTTAATATAAAAACAAAAACCAGAGTTTGTTTTAGACTTCTTACTCCAACATCAAGTATGATAACATCCGGCGACAGCGCCGAAACCTCCTCCGCGCCCACCGCTCCCGCAACCGAGTTCGACTCCGCGTCACCACCGTCCGATCCACCACCTCCTCCGCCACTGCCAAACTCGCCTCCACCTCCGCCGCCGCCGCCGGACGAGGTCCCGAAGGACGCCGCGGAGCTGGAAACGCATTCCAAACGGCGGCGTAGCAGCGGGACCACCGTGCACAGAAAAGGAGAAGAAGCAAGGGCGTCGTTGTTGTGCGAGCAGATGGAACTGAGTCGGAGAGTGCCGCGTTGAGACGAGGAGTGGCGGAGAAAGGAACGAGCATTGTGAGTGATGAAATGACGGTTGACTTTGGATAAGGTGAAGAGAGGCAATGCCGTAGCCGAGATAGCCAATGCAGAGTCCATTTTTGAACAAAATCTCTCTTCAGTCTTCTCTAACCCTCTCTCTATAATCTATATCTATGGATTACAGCTAGCGCTCTCTGCACGTTTATTTCATTCATCTGGATTTGGACACGAGGCGATGCAGCCAGCACATTTTGACTGAAGTGGGAGTCTGGTCAAGATAGTATTGGTTGGTGTCTTTTTATTTATTAGCACGTGTACATCCTTATTTATTATCAAAATAGGCTGGATTATTAATTAATTCTTAGTATTTATTCTCAGAAAAAAAAAAAAAAACAAGGTTTTGGGTTACCGTCCATGCTCGTCCTTTTGTGTTTAATTATATAATTCTCTTTCTAAAATTAAAATAATAATGTTCAATATTACACTTAAGTCGACGTAATAGCTTCAAAAAAAAATTAAAAAAGAAGTAAAATTAAAATTCATTAAAATTAAATTAAATAAAAAAAAAACTAAATAACATGTCAACACACTCTTATGTAGTATTTGGTATATTAAATAATATTAAGTGAATTGAATTGAATTTAATTTGGCTTCGCTGGTCTTATATTTAGACTAAACTTGACAATTTATTATATTATTGTGTTTTATAGCTTTTGGACTAGATATAACATCATATTATAATAAACTCATGTCTTGTCTAGTGCTTGAAATGTAAATTACAACAAGTATTTTAATCTAAAAATATTTTTTATTTTATTTTAATGGATAAATATATTTTTTAAGAAAATCATTATCAGTGTTTATTTAAATATTATTTTATTTTGAATAAAATCTAAAAAAATTAATTAATTAACACTTATGTTAATAATTAATTAACTAATTAAAAAAAAAAAACCCTTTGTCTCATTTCTTCTCAGCCAAACGTCACCAAAAAGAGAGTAAATAGGACAATAATGACTCTGTCTAGACTGCTTTTGACAGCACCCACTACATAATTGATTATTCTTTTAACAATAACAGCAAAACAACTAGCACCCACATGGGATAAATTAGTTTAAAAATAAATAAAATAAAGGGAAACTGTAAATTTTGAAGGAGCAAGAAGAGGAAGTGGAGGAGCAAAGGAGGAGACTTTTGGCTAAAGCTTTGCTTAAGACAGCACTAGAGAGCTTGGGGAGGATGAGGAGATCGGAAAGGAAGATCAGAACTCGCTTTTGGTCGGGATTATTGGTCCTCCAAATGTTGGGAAGTTTGCCTTGACTAATTTTGGATGTTTCTATCTCTACTGGCTCATCTTCTCTCTCTCTCTCTCTCTCCATCGTGAGCTTGGGGAACTGTAGGAGAGTTGA
>Ga0307511_10001414_pt1 | contig 25312 bp, 23 predicted proteins | sample 13_EM_MG_FD_200266 | JGI IMG/M metagenome (GOLD analysis project Ga0307511, IMG submission 200266) | Populus trichocarpa ectomycorrhiza microbial communities from riparian zone in the Pacific Northwest, United States - 13_EM | ecosystem: Host-associated > Plants > Roots > Unclassified | place...
CCGACCCGGCCTACTTTATCGCCTCCTGAACCACCTTTGCTTCAGCTAGAGATTTACATGACTGATGTGCAAGTTTAACCCGCGACCTTGGGTTCTGTAACCAATCTTTTGATGGCAAGCAACCTCAAGCTACCTAGGCGCATATAAAATAGATGTCTGCTAGAGGATTAGTGCCGGCTAGCTGCATTGGGGCGGATAGGTCGACAGGGCATGGTCTGGCATGACAGGGGAGAGTGCGGCTGCCCCACCCCGAAAAGGCCACCACCTGTTGCCTTTCCCGCCCTGGGAAACCGGCCACCGAAAGAAAGGCACGCGTACGGGCAGTGGCTTCGAAAAAGGTTCACCCATCGATAGATGCCATGCTAATTGAATATACTTTGATTCTGTCACAAAATGGGGTATGGCTCGCTCGATCAATTTGATATGCTATCTGCAAGTAACAGCTTCCGTTAGCCTCGACAATCTGACAAGTCATGGGCTTTGGGGCGGGGAACTTGGGTCACGCTGTGAAAGTAATGAATTAGAGGAAAACTCGAGCTTTGAAGTACCCGCCACATAGAATGAATTGATGGAGACAAAAGGTCGAGGGACTAGATACATCTGAATAAAAAATGAAACATCGCTGAGTAGTCATTGACAGAACACATGGCAAAACTAACAACCGGATGACGAGCTGAAAAGAAACCCCCAAAGCGGAATTGCAACCTTGACCCATAGAAAAACCGTAGAAATCCCAGGGATCGCTCCCACCTGTTTAGATTGCATCAACTTGAAAATGAGCACATTAATTAGGAAAGTAAACAAACACACTGAACACCTTAGCCCTTGCGGGATTGCTTTAGTCCGATTCCCAGAATCTTCCTAGAAAGCATTGAAACCTGTATTGATGGACCCAACCCCAAAAACCCACCCTTCCAAAACTGCAGAGATCAAGCAAAAAAATGAGAGAAAAGTAGAAGGAGAAGAAAATTGTACAGAGAAAACACGAGGAAGCCAAAGACCTTAACCAAAAATAACAGAAAGATGCGAGAATCGAGAAAAATGATAACCGAATTGTCAAAAGGCCACCACCCATAGCAAAAGCAGATCCAGAATCCCCAATGACCTGGATGAGGTGAAAGAAACGAAACAAGAACAAAAGCTAAAAGGAGCCCAAAAATAAATCCGTCCCCTCCATCCCCCAATTCCCATTCCAATTATCCATCCCTATCCTGTTCCAATTGCCATTCCCTGATCCTCCTTTCCAAACAAAACCAATCCAGTCCACCAATCCCACTTAGCCGTCTCCCCCATTCAGCACCAAAATTCCGTCAATTCCTTCCAATATAACTACTTTTCTCCTGCGTTTATTCATTCGTCGCCCTCAGTGACCGTACAGAGTTCTCTCTTAATTTGAATATCGTGAAGGTTAGATTGAGCCTGTAATTGTTGCACCATGGAGGACGGGAGAGGCATTTGTGTTGGTGGGGATGGCAACATCACCTGACCGGAGACTGAACCTCGTCTGGAGGGACTCCGAGTCGCCGGTGGGGATGCCATACCTTCCTCGCCCAACTTTGGGCTCGCAGATTTGCTGATATCTCTATTTTCTCCGCCGTCAAGCTCTCGCCACTTCCTTTCGCAGGCTACACCGGGAATCTTCTTCTTGCAACCTAGCTCTAGCATCTTCCTACTAACCATCTCCCAGTACTCCTTCGTCACCGCGTCCTTTGCCTCCTTCAAATAGCCCACATCGTCGGCTTCCCATACACGCATCTTCTCCTTGAGGCGTTTGTAACGCATCTGCAAGGTAGGCACCTTAAATTCACCACGAGACATGTCAAGGAACCTCTTTTGGATGATCTTCCAAGGCAGGTTCTCCTCATCTTTGAGCTTCAAAAGAAGAGTATCATCGTCAGTCAAAGGGGTGGATTGCTTTGGACTCTTCGGATTGCCTGTGGTGGATGTGGCATTCGGAGTCGCTCCAGATACAGATTTCCGCCGCTTTGTCAAAGGAGGTGAATGTGGTGCTACTGAAGGTCCAGACTCTGATTGAAAAGGACGCTTGTACGGGTGGTGTCGGGACTGAACTGGAAACTGGTGATGATGGAGATGCGGTGGGATCATGTTGCCTTTTGTTGGAGCACCCACAATCGAGGAGGCGCATGACAGTGGTGGCGTTGGTGGAATAGTCGATGGGAGAAGTGCTGGAGATCCATTCCCCTGAATAGCAAGATGGTGAAACTGTATTGGCTGCGGTTGTAAGGGCTCGTGGTCTTGTGAGTATGATGGGGACGAGAGGAGCGGTGCACTAAGAACTTGTATAGTGTCAAACGGTCCCACATTAGAGCCATAGTCATGAATGCCATGATAGTTGTCGTAATGTAAAGCTGGGTGTTCCATTGAATATGGTAGCTGACCCTAGAAGGTTGAAGAATCTCGTTAGCTGGAACTAATTGGAAAAAAAACCCACACTTCAAAGGTAAGAGGATTGCTTATAGTGTACCAACAACATTAACTTACGTTGACATTATAAGGATGAATCCAATCCTCATCTCCCACGCCTCCTCCATATCCATCCATACTGTCTAACGAGCTTGCAGCGGACATGTTTGAGGAGTTTGATAACGACCTCGGAAACGTGTGGAGATGAGGTGCAACGAGGTTGGGGTCACTGCAAGTAGTTGAGTACCCGTCAAAAAATTCTCCCATATCAACTCCAGCCGATTCGTATCCAGAATTGGATAGGAATGGGTTAAAGTCGGGGTCCAAGATTATTGGAGCCACGGTTGCTGTTTCGGGGTGGGGCTTGTTTGAAGTGGTGGTAGCCACGAGGAAAGAAGTTGACGGTGAAGTCCGCCGCCGGTAAGTCAAGAAGGTATCTGCTGGTCTTTGCGCCGCAGTAGCGGGACAGTTGCCTGGAAAATACTTGCGCAGAGTTTTATCCCTATGCAGGTATTGACAACGGTATATCAGAACAAAAAGGCTAAATAGTGAAGGTAGAGCCCCTATGGTTGGCTGAATTGAGGGCGAGAGACTGTAAAATGCTGTTTCAACCGTAAAACCTTCGACTTGATTTTACGGTAGAAACACCCAATTAATAGAGCAGAAATAATATTAGAAATAGCTGCTTCGAGATCCAGGTGCAGAATCGTCGTGTTTTGAGATGGAATATCGGTTTATTAATGGCGGAGCCACAAGCAGGAAGATATATTAGAAAGTTGAGCGGGAGCTTTAAACCCGGAGTCCAGTCTCGAGATCTCCACTTCCGAATTTGCGTAGATGGAGAGCGAATCTGTGGTGAGAGACGTCTAAGTTGGTAGCCACCCACTACACGACAAGAGATATCTCGATTGAGCAAGGCAACTATCTTTTGTCGGGTAGGAGCCGTGATTAATAAGGGGACCGGTTGGCTGAAGCTCGAAGATCGAATCGAAATCGAAATATCAAAAGTCCGTGATGATGACCAGTAGGTACAAAATTATACAATAATGTATATGCACTGTACCTTACTTATAGTACGCCGCAATCGATATCGAAGAAGGTGATGCACATATATAGGCTGAACTATTGTATGCCGCTTGGTGCTTGACTTCGAGGCGCAAGCAGTAAATCTTAAGAGTCGGAATCCTACTTGAAGTAAGACTAATGTGGCAGTTGCACTGGCGAGCTGATGAGGCCTGTGGTTATTGAGTTGGGGGACCTCCGACGTCTTTCCAGAGATGGGCTCTATCTAAGATTTAAAGCCCGGTACGGTGCGATGCCCTCATATTTGATGCTTTAATTTGGGAAACTCAGATCTCTAGCTTGTACTTCAACCTGATTGATTACTTTTGTTTTTCGCAACTTTCTTTTTTTCTACTTTGCTCTTCATTCCTGGTCAACCTCTCGCCATTAGCTGCGGGAAAGCTAGGTAACGCCGGGGCATGCAGCGGCCAGCGATCTTCGTCTCACGCTCCCACAGGCGGCGCGGACAGCCAGCTGCCGGGGACCCTTGTTCCCTGTCTGCTTAGTGTAGCAGAGCACCTCCAGGTGAACCGAGCAGGTAGGCTGGCCAGCCCTAGACCCTGTTTCATAGAGCCTGCGACCTCTTGGCAGGTGTGATGGGGGTACTCAATGATTTGATGAGCCCCGCCGGCGCCCGCGCTTTGCATGGCTGCCCCTCGGTTCTGCACAACCCAATCGAGCACGGCGAGGGGACGTCAACCTATCCAATCTCGTCTTACGCGCTGTTATGCGGAGAAGCTAGAGTAGATCCCAGCCAGAGCAGAGGTGAATTTCTTGATTGGTCCTTTAATCCCATTGTTTAGTCCTAAGTGGCGTAGCCGTGTTTGAATTGTGATCGAAGAAGAATCCCCTTGTTGTCTTGGAGCGCTGCCGCCATGCACACGCCTGCACGCCTGCGAGAGGCAACACGTCGTGCCCTCGGCGATATGAATGAATACTATTGTCTCGAGAACAATAGACGCAGGGGTAAATAATAAAAAAAGACAGGGAAGAACAATGCATCCATGATCAAACCAGGTAAGCAGGGTGCAAGAAGACAATACCCGTTGTTTTCCAACACTATGCTCAATCTCTTTGCCAATCGATATCCCGTGTTGCATGCAAAACTAGCCTCAATTCTTGACACTTACACAGGGCCCCAAAGTGCCTCCGGATTTACGTCAACGAGCATCGATGGCTAGTGACCCTGACCTCGACCCCTCATCTGCTATCTAGCATCATCGGGTGCGGATGTGTTGCGCCGTGAAATACCGTTGCTCGTAGTCCAGGTAGGACAGTTGCGTCTCAACCCGATCATTTGTGTTTGCCTCTAGGTATAGGACCTTCCCGAAGTGTTTGGAAACCGGCTCACCCAGATCAATTAATCTATTCTGTCCCATGATAGGCACCGAACCAGGCATGCGACGTTGCTCAGCCGACTAGCCCCACCCTACCCTATCAGATCGAAGCAGCTAAAGTACCTGGCAGCACCTTTCCAATCGACACCACCCAAACGAAATCCAGATACTTAAGCGATTATCTTCATTTAAATTGTTTTTTCGCCGTTGGTGCTTATGTGTTAGGCTACTTCGTCCCGTCAAGACGTTTCCCTTCGTCACCTCGAATATTCACTTGCTAGCAGAGTAAGGTAATTAGTTAAGGTAGAGCATATTTTGTATGCGGACACTCAGATCTATATTCAGGTGCTGGAGAAACTTGCTCCTCGGTATCCAATGTTACCCTCGTATTAGATTAGCGACTGGATAGGAGTATTTTAATACGTGGTAGCCCATAGTCAACAGTTCAAGCCCTGGGGATCGAAGAGCAAATTTTTTCTCTCTGTAATTCCGATTATGCTCCATATTAGCTGCCCCTTATCGAGTTACTTACCTGCGGTAAATAAACTCGTAGAGGGCAAGTTAAGCATTATCGCAATACTCAAGACTACTTATGCGAAGTACCATTAATATTACGCCCTATCTATGGAGTAAGGGCACTCCAACAACATTACCGGTATATTAGCTTGTCAAATCATCAGCCACAAATCGCCTGTGAAATCGGAATCCCATCCCAGGTAGCCCACACTCAGGTGACTTATTGTTCATGCGGGCTATCAAGTTCCGACCAATCTTGTGCCAGCCCTGGACACAGACCCATGTCTGGTAGAGTCGAGGATAAGACATGCATGCAACTCCTTGCGAGTAGCTGTGTCACGATAACCGCCCGCGATAGCTTGCGCCGCTGAGATGACGAATTAGTTGGCTAATCTTTAGTGTGCAAATCGTATGGTATATGGTTGGCCGTTTCTTAAACGCGTACTGAACGATCTCTATACAACATGACTGATAGGCATGGGGACATGCACAGCAATAGCATGCTTCACATTGGAAGAGTCGAACAATCTGCTAGTGTGAGCTTGAACAATAGCTAACTTGCGTAATGGTTTTGCACATAATAGTCTAAACTTGGACGAGAGGGTGTATTTAGAAGATGGGCTTGCAAATCGGAGGTTGGCGCTTGGGATGCGGTTCAAGTTTAACGACTCGGAGATGATAAAATGATTCGTGTCCTGGAACAATTCGATTGTGATATGTGTACTGAGCTCTTTTTAGATAATTTTGTCCGTCCATGCATAAAATTCCCGCCAGAACGGAGCATCCACCGCTTGTGAATCGAAACTAGTACCGGTAATGCAGAGTCATAGCCTTTACATTCAGCCTAACGTAGTGCTCTATCAGCCCTACCTTCTGATATTTTAAGAACCAGCATGGTATATATGTATCAAACCTCACGAGCCTCGCTCTTGCTTCAAGCCAAGAGTGATTGATGCATGTATGGATGCATCGATCACCCAACAATGCATATGCCTTTGTGGAGTTGCCAACGCATCATGTACTGCGCTTATGTATGGACTCAACCTCGCATGTGTGACCGTCATCACTAGTTTTCCATTGGATTGAGAAGACACTGGCTACCGTTGGCTTCGTCAATGTGAGTTGCCCCCGCAAATTGGGACTTACATACAAGTATTAGGCATAATTCTGTGTGTCTGTACCTATCTCGTCCAGGTATTTATGTTTCGATTTTCTGGAATCTTGAAGAAATGTATGCTGCCCCAGTATCCGAACTGTCAGAACGACTGCATCGTCCAGGGAGGTAAGATGTATGTGTCAAGGAGGCAACTCTCACAAAATCTTTCGTTTTAGTTTTTGCGAGATCGTCTGGTAGCGGATCGCAGCAGGTGATCATAAGTGCTACCTATATCAAGACCATTTGCAGAACTAGAGTCCTCATAATCCGCTATACTCTCTATAAAACTAGGGCGATACTAGGGAACCAAAACTCTGTGTCCCCATTCAAAGCTCCATCTTTGCCCTCCTGCACGGTTTGTGCAATCGTGAAACCCGTTCCGCTGTCTAGACTTTATATTCCTGCTTCCCTTGTTTTACAACCTGCTATGGGTGCGTCAGAAAACGCCTTCAGGAGGCACAAGGACCTCATAGGAGAATGCACCACGGGATGGAGATGAATAACATGTGGGGCTTAGGGTGATTCTTACATCTTGGACATAATAATTGACCTCAAGGCTTCCATCGCATATGAATTTCTCTGCTATGCTAGATCCCGGGCCGACCTTTCACTTTATATCTACATATATTTGAGCCAAGCACATGCAGATACACCTATCGAGTTCGTTAAGTTTCAGTTTTCCACCCATATAGCACTCTGGGATTATTATACCCACGACTCATATATAAACAGAGCAATCGCAATGTCGCGTAGGTACTGGTCGATGGGCAATTGCAAATACCTAGCTCGATGGGTGACGTCATCTATTCGATCAGAGTATATTTGAAGATCTAGCTATAATACAAAACTTTCAGCATAAGCAAAATTTGGAGAAGATTGGCACTGCCTAGTCCGGCAATGTGCGGGTCGGTTCGTTACCCTGCTCGGGTTGCAATCTCCTCTTATTAATTTAAATTTAAGTCCTGATGGGTGCAACCCACTGGCACCGCTTCTGGTTTCATGATTTGCGGCCTCAATTCAGTAGCTAAACCCAACAGGTTTGGATACAATATGAAGGTCCCAGAGTGCAGAGTACTCTATTTAGAGTACCGGTCGCGAACTAGCCTGGCCCTGGGCCAGCTCGTTGACTCTAGATCTAACATGCTCATCTATCGATATCATGGGTAAACTCAATGAACTGCCGGTATCAGATCCGGCAAGCAATTGCGCCGTGACTTAATTGCCGACAACTTTGACGCATTGCAGATATCGGGTGTATATGCAACTATGAGCCGCGGCAAGACTTTTACAACCTTGAATGCGGTTTTATGGTTATACTCCTTCGGCATACAGTAATACCACTCAAAGTTATATCACATGATGGGCCAAGTTCGCGACTTGGGAGGACCTGGAGATTATTTGTGGGCAATTTAGACTGTAGTATATATATGCGTGATCATGCTTTCCAGTAGCACTCAAGACTGGGCATCACATGTTCTATCAAATATGTATTGATAATGTCTGTCTTTGGGGAGGAAACAATAATGAGGACCAGATCCTGAAAAGGCTCCTTTGTAACAAAACTAGCGGGTATACGTAATATCCGATCGTGAGCTCGCCCAATCCACTTTCATCAATGAGTTTCACCGAGTTGACCCCCTTTGATTGGTTATTTTCCGTAGAACGGGAGGGGTCCCTAGTTAGCGGTAGGGAAAACCTTGCATCATCTTAGAAGAAAGACTCCACGGTAGCAGCGGTTGCTATTACCTCCGAGGGGATTTTGGATACTGTGTCACGTACTTGTTTCGTTTCACTTGCGTGAATTGTTTATTTCTTCATTTGTTTATTTCGCAGTTCGTGGCCTACTAGGATTAGTTGTACCCAGCTTTGGCCATTATCTAACCATAAAGAGATTGCGCTGCATTGTAGCTTAAACGGGGACGTCCTCTCCCTATATACATATGTACATACATCCCGGTGAGGCCTGAGCAAAGAGGGCCACCAGATGTATGTAATACGCAGCCAGTCAGTGAAGGTGGTACCATGAGGTTACAAAACCATAGAGACTATGTAAGTACGGACATTGGGAGCTAGGTATAATATTAAAGACTTGAGTGCCGTATGTAGTGGGTATGTATCCATGTACATATGTATATTCTAGTTCTCTAGTAGATACTTTTTCGGGTATGCAAATACAAATATCCAAATACGGTATTCTCCATCGCTTGTCCTAGTATAGCTAGATTTATACATCCATGTGTGTGTTTGATGAGATGCCATATTATCTGTACTTATCTAGAATGATCGACGAACTACTGTCCATACTAGGGGTGCATACATGTATGTAAAGATTCTACTGAGAGATTGCTTCAGGCTGCCGAGTTTGGGGTCAACTAGCGCAATGCAACATGCAAGCCACAAATATTTAATATCCAAAGGGCAGACAGGAAACAGTTTCCGATCTGTATGTTGCAGAGCATCCAGTAGACTCTCGAAGGAGGTTTGAGGCAGGCGAAGTTGTTAGTATGTTTCAGGTACTCCGGTTGAGAACCTAAACAAAGGAAGCGAGCGGGATCTGCGATGAGCACCGAAACATGGCTGCATGCTCAATGCTAACTAGGTACCTAGCCAAGGACGGAGGTGGAAACCTCGAGCGAAAAGCTGTCAGATGTCTACAGGCTAACCTTGGACCTGATGATCCTAGGCCTACTAAAGAGGGCTGCGGCCTGACCTGCTGCTTTAAGTGGACAATGCAATTGAGAGACATATCACAGAAGGGAACTGTACCAAAGCGGTTACTACTCCTTTATATAGAGGTTAGCAGAACTTTCGATTCGAGTGAGACCAGGCACGCCTCCGAGCCTGGCCGCGCCGCGAGTCTCTCAAGTTACCTACAGTACCTATCCATTCAAGAGAGTATGTTGGAAGAGCATGTCTTAGTACTAGGATACAGATCACCTTGGACATCAAATGAAACTATTCATTCACTGGCAATTTAAGACCCAAGAAAAGAAGCTTAACAATATACTTACAGAGGGAGCCTCCCTAATTACAGAGACCCTACAAACTGCTCTCAATGATAACTACAGTTAACTTCACCATCCTCATGAAACCCTGTGAGTGTCGGTCTCAACCTATGTTTAAAGTACTGGATACTTCGCAATATTAATTCTAGTATGTTCTTCAACCTCCCGAAAATGCATCGGAACAGAATATTTAGTTAAATATATCGAGCATGGGTTGAGGCACATGATCGCTCGGCCCAAGGAACGAATAAATAACAGCCGGGACCACTGGATGCCCATTATTCACTGCATTCACATTGCCTCTAGCACTCGTAAACATTTCGTTCGCCCATATTTGCCGATAGTTTTAAGCGCTGGCCACTGACCAATGCATACGCAGTCTTTCCGTGCATGCATCTGCATAGGCTCAAGAATCACAAAACAAGGCTATTATATCAATTCACCGTTACAGCAGTAGCAGTGCAAGGATCATAATGCTATTGTTTCGCTTCCACTCTCCTCATTCAATATTACCATGCTGATATCCCTGCCGGCGCTTAAGCTCCTGTCATACTCCGAAAGCATGCGTCACCCTGGCAACCAGCTCTTACTGGAGGACGTGGCTCATGGGTTGTGCAGTGCCACACGGGGCGCCAACTATGCTGCCGAATCGCTTTTGGTATTGGTTGAGATAATGGTGGTTTGCGATCAGTGATAGCTCTCACACTGACTGAATCTGGTGACCATTTCAAATACAAAGATCGAGACCACAGCTGCCCGTACGAAAATATGAAGTAACCTTACGGATGAGGCCCTTCCTCAAAGCCCCGCTTTCAGGAACTAGTCTAGGTAGTCCTTAAGCTGGGTTCTTCATTACTAAGTTAACTCTGTGCGGCCAGATATAAGCGAAGTGAGCAGGTCATTGTGGCCGGACCTACTAGCTTCTGGCTGTCGCATATGTTGCAATGGTGAGTCCAATTTGACCCTCAACGCCATATGCATTTGTATACACCAGTGCTATGATCAGGGGGCTTTACAAATGTATTACAAACAATTAGTAGTACCGTAGGTAACATGGAGGAGTAGTCAAAAAACCGAGATTACTCCCTACTATAGCTACATATATTGCGTCAATTACTGCTGCCTGACGAGTAGCGAAAAGAGTACCTCGAACTAAGCTACTAAGATATATATGGATATGAGCAATAGGCATAAGGATGACATTGGGTAAGGGAACCACAGAGGAACTGATCTAGGACTGTTTCTCAATCTCTATCACGTAGGTATACTAACTACCACGCCTTGGTATGGAATATGGGCTTATATATGGAGCCCCATACGGTAATCAGAGCATACTGTAGGTGTTTTAACGTGGGGAGTGTATATTTCATTTTGACGCCTTTCTTCAACCATCGGATGCAAGCCACGATATGATCTTCCGGCTTGGAATGCCAGGTCTGTCACAATTCTGCAGGAACCACCCCGCAGAGGGTGGGCTCAAAGAGTACCGAGACAACATCTTTCCCCATCAAGCGAGTGGCAGAAGCCCAAGAAACGCATGGGCATCCCGAGCTTGTAATTCGCGGAAACGGAATGCGTGTGATACCGCGTCATGGATGCAGGATACTTACTGGGGTCCCTAGCGAAAAGCACTGAGAGCTTGTAACGATTGGTATAACCCATACAGGGTAGAGTGGGGTTTCCAAAGTAAGATAGTAGATGGTTTGACGACAGGGTACGGTTAATAATTAGTATTAAGGTGCATGATAGATGGAGTTGTTGCTGGTGCACGCGAAGTCACCACCCCCCCTCCCCGCAGAGTTGCTGTAGGTTGATCTCATAGCAGGTCAATGTGGGAATTTCCGCCGGCGTGATATTTTACGGGCTTTACTCGGACTTAATTTAATTTGAGAATGTATCTGCCGTCGAGCATCTGTGTCAACTACATAGAGTCCGTAAATTGATGGACGGGTATTTTTGTAGATTGACAAGCCAATTGATGCCGCACAGGCAGTATTCAGTGACTTCCTAGGGAGTATTATGGTGACCATATACTACGACCCAGCATCGAGCTCCCACTCGGGGTCGGTAGCCTAGTTAGTGCGATTTTCTGGCAAGAATGTCCACCCGGAAGTGATAAGCGGGGAATTTCTCTCCGGCTGACCACTGCCCCCATGTTCTTCAAAAGTCACTTAGTCTGGTGCTAGTCACGATATCGGATTTTGCTTTTCTCTTTTTGCCACATGCATATGTCGCTCGCTTCATGTTTAAATTTCCGGGTCAGTGATTATTCCAGGCAGACTCTCATCGAATGGATTCTCAACGCCTTGGGCTTTATGTGTGCAATCCGTACATCAAATTATGGCCAAAGCACGTGCCAAATTGCGGATAGATTGTCTGTCGTGCAGCTCCACATTGCTTTTCCGGCAGGATCTTACCTATACCTATAATAGAGCATTTCCGCGGACGTCGGACATCGTAGGCACAATTACATGGTTCAAACGTTGTCAATTACACTCTACCTTGAACACCAATTGCCGTGTTCTGACCATCGCCGAGTGCCTCCTGCTTATGGGCTTGACCAGGTCCAAGCTGCGGCTATCCAATCAATTATCATCTTACCAGATCCCTACATATTTTGCTGTACGACTTCGCGTGAACCATTTTCCCCTAGGGTTGCATTGGGCGGACGACCATGTCCTTGCACATGGCCCTAGCTCCGCCAAGTCCACCTAGGCACTAGGAAATGCCGTTAGGTAAGAGTATGATCCGAGTACAGATCGGTTTTCACCGACGAAAGGACCAGTTAGCGAGGTCATTTGTAACTTGAAATCACTTGACATATAGCTAAACATCTGGGTTAGTTCAACTGAGAGTGCAAAGAGGGGCCTACTCCCGTCATTTACTTGATACCGAGTGACGGATACCTATTTAAGGGAGGGGTATACTAGGTAGTCCATGCCACCGACGATACTCTCACGACTATCAGGGAGATGGCGACCAACCACATTGTAGAATGGGATATGGATATGTACGTACGTCGGTAGGTACTGGTTCCACGCTTGGGATTGGTTTGCTATATGGGGTATTCGTGAGAATATTACAACGGGTAGCTCCGGAAATGTATTTCGCCCAATGAGCAAGTTTAGATCTCGATGATTTGCTCCACGATTTTCCACCGGTGCGCCAGTGCGGAGAAAACAGAGCCAATAGGAGACTCCATATATGTTGAACCAATTGAAATTATTGGATCTTGTAGGGAGGTCCTTGAAGGCGCGCCACTATCAGCTTGCCCTTTCCCTACAACGGATGGGATACAGGGCATTATCGTTGAGGCCCGAAAGGAAGGTCGGATATCTATCTGGTAAGGAGGGATTGATATGCTACCTAGTTCGGTAGATAGCTAGTGCCACATTGCTTGCCGGAAAATACGGAAAATAAGGTGACCAAGGAAGTTCAGTGCTGTGTATTGTATTTTCGTCAGATATAATGGTGCCTCTACACAGTAATTCGGATGTGGAGTAACACTACGTTTGAGTCGTTAATCCCTTATCAATATTAATCTGCTACTCGATGGCTACCGTGGGGAGGTCGAACAAGACTCATCGAGTAGTGTGTTTTCGTAAATTATTACCACTTGTGGCGAAGGGAATCGAAAGACAACGACTGGGTCTTAATGGAAGCCAGGTACGATTGATGTACTCTCGGCAGGGAGGAACCAGGCAAAACACTGCCAATATTTCACCGGTAACTGCGGCATTCTTCGTACGAGAATATTTCATTCGTTGTCATTTCGGTGTTGAGGGAGAGACAAGACAATGTCTATGGGGCTGGCTGGTTCTCCCGTCGACCATCTCAGTACATGATATCTCATTGGGCGACTGGTCCACGAATAGCACTCTCATCGCAGAGTTAATGTTGGGGTAAGGCAAAGGTGTGGTGGGTTACTGTCTGATGCCATACCGTTTTTTCAGCCTCCATTCCGTGGGCATTAGCCGCAAGCAGGGCAAAGCAGCCCTCGCCTGACGATCGGTTGGAAGTTCACGAATCGAATACGAGAATGTTTAATTAAGCCGAAGGAAGGGGAAGAAAGGTTCCAGGGTTGTAGGCCTGTCAACAGCTAAGGGCGCCCGGGCATAGCGAGTGCACAAACTCCATCCACTGTTGACCTTCCCCGCTTAACATATACATAGGCCCCGACTCACATTCTAAGCCTGGATTGGTGCACTCATTACCTCTTCCTTTGGCAAGACCTTAAAACAAGGCGAACCCCGTGGCTATATGTGGATATGTATCGCTAGTCACTCGCGGCTGAACATTGACTCTCCCGTAGTTTGGAATATGCATTCGATACCATATTAGCAGTTTCCCTAAGCTTGAGCACTAAGGGGTTTATAAGCCTGCCGGGATAGGCCTGGGCGCTTGAGATGCAGATACCTATAGTTACTAATCTAATGTGTTAGTGCATCTCGAGATAGTCTGGATGTTAGTACATAGGTAAGGGCCCACGAACCATAAACATCTCGAGGAGATTATTACTAGGTACAAGTCTATAGCTCGATGTGTCAGACGGGGCGTTCCGTGGGCTTAGGGGCCTGGTAGGTTATACTTATGGTAGGGTGATAACAGTTTAAATTTTAGTGTAAGTGGACTCACTGAAATGTCCCGGATTGCACAATTTCCCCCCAAGCTGTACTCTGCTTTTGCCACGCGAGTCAGTTAAAGGATCTGCGGTCGTGAGTCTCACTGGTCTAACCTGTGTTTGTGAGAGCCTTGGATCCAATTCTCTTTCATCTGCCAGTGCTGGTGGTGTACATATCTGTCCGTGGTTTATATGGCCCCCAAATAACGAAGGGCAGATATTGTGCCTACCTAATAGGGGCAAGTGCTTTGCATGGTCATGTGTCAATCTTAGTTGCCATTCAAACGCATGATTCGAATTCGCTAACTAACTCAAAGGCTTTGTTGAAGATAGGGAATGTTTCATATGTGCCCACGGGTTACTTACCCGGTACCGAGTGTAGGTACATATGATGGTAGGTTCGGAAACAGAATCATCTGATAGAGGAGTATGATACCTGGGTGGTGCTCGTTGTTAAAGCCCGCATATGGCATACTTCAGGTATCACGGGTTTTCTGTTGGTTAGAGGTCCTTTGGGCGGCCCTGCCCTCAGCAACCGCTCCAGCAGGCAACTTGAGACAATGGCCAGTGTTGGTCATGGAGCCATCAAAATTTGCTTTTGCTGAGTCGTTCTGACCCTTGCGCGGTGCTCTAACCCCTGAGATAATACAAGGGTCCACTTTGCACGGGCATGTAGAGGCGCTGCTTCGGAGATCTTGCAACTAGTTATATCGGTCGAATCACGGATACTAAAGTGAGGATTCGAATTGTTGCGCTTATTATGTTTCTGAGTGTAGATTTCGGGTATCCCATCATTGTCTACATGTATTGGAAAACTATTATCGCATATTACAAACGGTTGAATTTCTGGTTGGACAGGGTGTTGAGACACTGATCTGGAGTACCTAAGCGAAGATCGGAGGGGTCTTGAAAGGTAAGAACCAGTAAAAGTGCACCGCTTGAATACCAAACCCGGAATAGCCTGAACGGCTCGGATATCGATCCGCTGTCAAGCTGGGTTAGCATCCTGCTGAGCGTGTCTGGTGGATGTAATTTTAGGAGATATATCAGTCCCACTAGGTGGCTGAGCAGAGCCCCCAATCAAATTTTGCCTTGTCCGCCAAGGTGTGGGGGAAGCAGATTCTGAATAAAGCGAATTCAAACATAAACAAGAAAATTGTTTCTTCGTCTGAATCATTCATGGAAACAGGGCTGACACATCGTACGTTGTTTATTGCCCAATTCCTGGTCCAAGCACCGGGAAGGAGCCCCTTGTTTCAATTGCGTATGCATGTAAGTCTGCTTTTGGCCAATTGTGACAGAGTGAAATCTACCTAACCTATAAGAACCGCCCGTGCGTGACTGGATGCTCTTCAACCAGGTACACCAAGATCCTTGATAGGCTCACATAACAATGGAGAGTTCCGTCAAGCAGTGGATCCGGGGATTTATGAGAAGCAATGCACAATGCGATTGAACCACTAACATCAAATCCAACAGTGCCTGGTTCGTTGGACACCAACAATGGCTTAGCTCGCTTGAGATCATCCGTCAGGGTAAATAGAAACACGCGAGACCCTGGAACGAAGTAACAGTGGTACTGTATCCACTGGGCATGAAGGAACCCCACCAGAACGTGCGTACCTATAGAGTAGTAATTTTAGGACCTAACACTACTACCATACTGAGTACATAACTGACTTGAATTATGCGCTAGCACAATGGGTCAAAACGCGGTATATCTCAGCGGGAAGTATTAAGGAAGCAGCAAGAGGACAGTGCATACCGGTATGTCCGTGATCCCAAGCCAGATCCACAGTGTTAAACCTGACCAGGTATTAACCAGGCGATATTTGGTGAGGTGCAGCAGATGTCAATCATAGGCTTTTAAGGACGCTAGCGAAAAGTGATCGTGAATTATTACACAGACTGGTGGGGTTTCAATATTCTCAATGCATGTGAGTGGAGTGGTGAAATATAGGCTTGAGATCGACCGAACTAAGGTTTATTCCATCATACTTTCCGGGTTGGCATGGTCCAAGCCTGGTTGAAACCTTTCCTCCTGTGTTATCTTCAATGCCCACTCCCATAATTTTATTGTCTAGATAATTGTGCGGACCACAAACAGACGATTACAAATGCCTAGTTTGTGCGTACTTATGCTCCAGTCGAACTGGTGATTGTGTATGATACTAGTGCAAGCACCGATATCACATTCATATCTATTTGAATAGCCTGCTCTCTTTCCTGGAAAGGGCCTCTAGCGGAGCTTAGGTAGTACAGATGGGAGGTTCGGCTATATTATTGCCTCCTAACTAACTGCGCTCTCGCCTATGTATATGATATGGCATCCTTATCAATCTTACAACCCACACAATACCACGACATGTGCATGTGACGACCATCGATATTTGCTTGTTGGAATAACATTTCAAATACGTAAATGTAGAAAGAGTAAAACACGCAATCAAAAGGAGCTACAGGGGACAAATTCAAGGGGTGAGCCCTCCAAGGACAAAAGACATTACACAATTCAACTGCCTTGGTCCAGTGGTCGCTACTAGGTAACTGTACAAAAGCAACTTATCGACGACATTATGATCCATCACGGCCCGTAGTTTCACGCCTCACGCTCTTGGGACTAGCCTTTTACGCATGAATGTGGCGTTGGGTTGACAGATTGCGATGTTGATGCTCCCTGGCTATGCGTATACATACAGGGTACTGTATATTGTGACCTTGACCTGGCATGAATCCAAGAAGAGAAAGTGAATAGAGAACATGCCTTGGGTTGCCAAAGGGTCGATTTTCTGGGACATTGGCGATTGATACGCCACTCATGGCGGCTAGACATACAAGTAGTAACTGTGACTGTTTTTCCAGAATCTGGGACCAGCTATGAGAGCTATGCTTCCCTACATGGGTTTCAGTATCCCTAGTACTGCCTATAAGGTAGAGCTATGGGATGGAGCCCAATGTACCCGTGCATATGTGCCAGTATGATGGCCTTCCATAGGTATATTATTGCATTAGAGTCAGTAAATGATATTATCCTTTCTATTTATGAGATTCAAAACTTGACTCCCGCCATGGCCATGCATAGAAATGCCGCTGTACCTTCTCTTCTGGTTGCTGGATAAGGGGGGTTCACTGTAAAGGTGTGGAGTTTCAGACTGTTTTAGGATGCTACGAGCCCCGAAAGGATGTATTAGCATACCGTAGTTGTAGCGACAAAATATGGTGGTTACGGCTTCGGCCAGTTGGGCGTGATTAGGCCCTTTTCAGGTGCCTCTCTAAGTAGAAGTATAGCTACTGTTAAAGGCCGGAGGGTAAGTACAGTTGTTCGAATGTGGCGAGCGGTGAGTCGTGAATCCAATGAAGGACGTGCTATATGAGAGAGATGAGAGAAGAGATAGAAGCTCTGTATTGATCTAGCTGCTGCGATGAACTGAACTGATGTGATATAGAAGAAGCAGGCAATACAGGAACTATAATGGATTGGACATTCAGGTGAATGTGCACATGGTAGCACATGCATCTCAACGTGAATGAGGCTAGGTGAATAGGCTCAAGGCGGGTGTGCAACGTGATGACAGTATAGCCAGGTATGGGCGGAATGACTTGCACTGCGTTCTAACAACAGTAACCACCTAGGTAGGATCGAGCTTCTAAACTTGGTGAGGAACAAACTCACGAAAAGGCAATCGATACCTCCCAATTTAAATGACGTGGTCATGACCTGTGAGGTAAATAAGTACAAACCATATGCATGTAGAACAAAACTAGGGAATGAGCAAAGGATTCGAGCGTTTACCTATAGGTAGTGGTAGGTCGAGATCGATTCTGACATTGATGTGTATGCTATACCAAGGATCTTGTTTCTTCCTAATAGATCCTTGCAGAGAATGTGTAAGTTCAAGTTCTCTTGATCCAGCGGCAGAGGGGATAATGGATGTGGGTGTTTGCTCTTACCCTGAACTAAGTTTTCTCTCTTTTCAAAATAATCAATATCCACATACTGGAGATACTAGGTAGCCATCGCGAATCCTGGCCTTGGGGCCGTGCCGGCTAATGTGATACTGGGTTATCACTCAACTATCAACCACTTGAAGATATATTTTGCAAAGGATTTAGATCTGTGGTACTTATCGGTATCGGTGCACGGGCTGGAGTTGGGTGTTATTTGAACTTGATGATGTAAAGATTACTACGTCTTCAAGTGAACTGCCATTGTATGAGCTGGTCCATAGCTACATACGGGAACAGCACGAAATAGTTTCATTAAGCGAATGTAGTTACATTGATTCCAATTACTAGCACCGGGGCCCTCCTCTAAGCCGCCTATAAATGTAAAATAACGTTATAGCTATCGATCAACAGGCATATGAATCACTCATCACCTCTACTACTTTCTCGGGCTAACCCTCCTGTATCCCAACTAGTTTCAAATCTTCATTTTCGAACCTTTGGCTGGGAGGTTGTATGGGCAATTGCACAGCTAGGCCCCTCCTTGGCTGGAGCCGGTGTAGGTGGTGGAGGGATCCCTTTATCGACAAATGAGGTGTATTGGGGGTTTTCTGGATCTGGAGTTTCTGTTGGTTCACTAGCTGGATCCATTGTGTCGTAGGCTTTGGGGCTTTGATAGGTATGGTATTGTGGTAGTTCCAAGGGTGGATTGTCTGGCCTTACCAATGGGCTGATCGCGTATGAAATATCGATGGAGGGTGTGGCCATAATAGTGAGGCCAATTCAAGAAAGACTGATAGCTGCTCTAGTGGGGGCGTGAACTGCGAGCAATGGCTGCCCATGACCATATGTATGGCCTCCATACGTTCTTGCACACTGCTGATTGGGAATGTAGTCTACTATGAAAAACCCGCTGTTTATAATTAGGGTACAATAGCTGTTGAAATGGCACTATAAATTTGTATGTATTCTGTACGTCTCTATTAGGACTGGTATTCCGATCGACTGCGCATGCGTGCTGCAGTTGCTATAGCTCTAATACCCTAGTAGTTACACTGGCACTGGGGGGAATATTGTACACATACCTACCACTGCAGTCAAACCCCGCTTATTGGATACCTTGGGCCCGGAGCGGGGATCCAATAAGTGGAAGCCAAAATATTCTCGGTATATTCTTAAAATTGAAATTGATTTCTAGATGAAAAACATACTCTATACGATCTGATGAAATCATCTAGCATATGTCAGTTTCCGGCTTGCTGTGTGATCGAAATTTGAAATACAAATATGAGTGCGTATATGGTCGTGTGCTTGGCCCTTCCATGAGTGCATATATAAGCACTATGAACGCCTCCCACTATACATTAAACTGGCGTTTTCTCAAGGCCAAACTGATAACCTATAGCTACTTATATACAACCCATGGCCACCCCCACAATATTCGGCAGCGTTCCTCAAACGCACCTAATCCAAACCATGAGAATCGAGGCCCTCGCACATGTCAATCGCGTAGGAGTTTTCTACTTGACCATGCCCAGTGGGGAGAAAGTCCCGGAACTCGTTATCCGGCGGCAGAAAAATCAGGTAAAGAGTATTGTTGGAAAGTTGGTAAGGGAATGTGTTGAGAATGGGTATTCGAACTTCCGGGGTCTTACCGAGGAGCAGAGGGCAGAGTTTGTGGAGGCGGTGAGGAGGGAGCTGAGGGAGGTTAGTAACTAGATAGTGGAGAGATGTTGGGTACTGTGTGATTGCCATACCAGCTGGCTGGGGGAATACACAGGAGTGCAGGCTTGTCTATTCTATACACTACACCAGCAATTAATTCCAGTGGTATTAAACCTAGTCTCAAAAGGGAGGAATCCCCAGACCAAAAGTTCATGCGGGCTGGAGGTTATCACGTTCATGGGTGACCACTCGCAGCTCAAAATAACGTAGAAACTATCCTCTCTAAAAATCACAGCTGAAAGGTGCAACATTACGAGGTTACGGGCGAAGTAATTGTGAGAGAGAGAGAGAGATGTACTCAGCGAAAGGGCTATCTAGATATCGCTATAGTCTTGAATGCTATGGTCCTAGTGCTCTGACTTCCTTATTTCCTAGCGGATTCCCGCTCCTTTATCCTTCTCGAAATCCTCCAATTAGCCATATTAGGAATCCCGGTTTCCTCTCGCATATCCCAGTTGTCCGTTCCTGGGTTCCTGCAGTTCCCGTGATTTCAGCATGTGAGAGTAATTCCTACAAAAAGTTCCTCAATCTGTAGCCCCCAGGGTCATCTACATATGTGAAGGGGAGTTTTCACTCTAGAATTACCAAATTATTTTTGATTGGTGTTATATTGCACTAATTTTGTATTTATCAGATTCTATACAACATCTTACAGCCGCGAGGGCATGTTCACAGAGGATCTGATTAGTTCGGTAAAATGCAAGGGCGGGGAGTACTACGCCTTATTGGGGAAAACTCGAGAGGTGAATTCCAGAAATCAGATGAACAATCAAGCCTATATGGACGGGAGAATCAGATAACGTTTTTATTGGTAATGAGACTGGGGCTGTTATGATAGGTTGCGGGGATGGGCAATGTGAATGGTCGCGGTAGAGTCTGGCTTGTCAGACCTTCTAATGTCGGCGACGACTATTTTCATGTTGGCAAAACGACTCCTCTAAATCCCTTTCCCCCTCAAAAACTCTTCCGCTACCCGATTCCACTCCTCAGGCTTCTCCATCATCAACCAATGCCCCGCCTCCACCTTCTCCACTGTCAAATCTTTCAGATAAGGTCGACTAAACTCCACATTCCCCGGCAACGAAACCGGATCCTGTGTCGTCACAATTTGCAGAGCTGGAGACGCGATTTTTGCTTTTTCGCCGGTGAACTCTATAACCCCCCCCCCAAATCAATTAGTGCATCAGTAAACACAACGAGTACTCTTATTTTTGGATGACCGGGGTTGGGGGGTCAATACGCAATTCATCTTCCCAATTCCAGTTCTCCCCATACGCTCTATACCAATTCAAGGGGAACCCGTCCCTTGTAAATCTTGTCCTGAAGAGCTCTTGAATTTTTGGCGTTAACCATTCTACCACCTCGCAGGTCTTATTGCCAGTGATCCAGGCCTCGAATTTCCCTGGTTCGCAGAGGGTGCTGCGCCAGGTAGGGTAAAAGTTCTTTGGGAAGAGGGCGGAGAGGGTGGACTGGATGTTTTGGCTCAGGAGGGCGGGGGAGGTGGGTTTGATCATGAATTCAAAGTAACTGTGGATATGGGCATCAGTTTTTAAGATATTGAAAGGGAGGGAGGTTTTCTTGGGTAGGTGATTATATTTAGCTAAGTGTACTTACGCAAAGGGCTGGAATCCACAAACTCCTTGGAAGGTTTTGTTCATAGTTTTGAGATCCGTTTTCATGGGGCTGGGGGGGAAATAGACAACGCAGGTCCAGATGTTTGCGATGATTTTCTGGGGATAGTAGAGAGCGAGGCGGGTTGCTAGGGGGACACCCCTAATGCAATAATCCATAATTAAACCAAATATCTTTCGCTGCGCCGGAGCAGATATCTCAGACTTGTGGGGTGGATGGTTCAGCTACCAATCATGCGCTGCGACAATAACTCTCTCCACTCCCTCCTCATGAAGTATCCCAACTAAGCTCTCCGCCATCTTCTTATACCTATACTCGCCCACCTTCTCTGGGTCTGGCTTATCCGTCTCTCCATACCCTAACATATCGGGGGCAATCGCCCCATAGCCGAGTTTGGAGAAATGCGCGACTTGGGGATCCCAGACTGTGCGGTCATCTGGAAAGCCATGGAGGAAGAGGATAGTGGGTTTCTGGGTGCCATCGGCCCCGGTAGAAGAGGGCGGGGTAGTGGAGTAGCCATAGGTGACACCGTTTGGGGTGAGGAGAGATTTGCGGGTGGTGAGGGGCGTTTGTGCGGAGGACATGTTTATAGTCTGGTGTTTGCTTGCGGAGTGCTCGCCTGAAGCAATATTGAGAGTAGGATTGAAGGCTGAAGCGGGCTCGGGCTTGGGGTACCGGAGGAGAAGTTTCAGAGGCAAAAGACCTGAGACGTGGGTATACACATGTCGTACGAACTTTCTGAAGAGGGGCTGACGCCAGCCAGCTCTACAGTAGTGGCATTTATACGTTGGCTTCTGCCACAAAATCACTTTGTATATGGCTCCAAATGGTGTGGATCATGCACGGCAACCAGCTCTATCTCGTGTGTATCAGCTGTCATGTACGGCGGGATGCTGACCGCATATAATACTTAATATGGTACATACATACACGGGGACCCCCTGCCGAGTCGAGTTCAGTTCTCCAGCAATGTAGGATAGCTCCGCATGCCTGGGGTTCTCACTTGGTCGATGCGACAATATTAATGATATCGATATCTACCGATACTTGCACCGCAACAATAGTTGTGCAAAGCTCAGCCGTGTGTGTATACATGTTGGTATAGTTATCCGAGACCAAGTCTAAATACGTAGGCACTGTACTTGGTCCATAGGTACTTGACAGAATGAAGGGGGTTATCCCGAAAACAGCGACAACCTTTCCGACCTGTAGGTGATCTATCCGTTGGTTACATATCTTCTTGCGTTTATCAGATTCTGGTAATTATAAAGGGCAGAGGTCGATCTTGATAATTATAAGGACAATGCACATTTCTCTGCTGGTTTCCAAGTGAGATAAGTACAACTTACCGGTAAGTAATGCAAAGCACTTGGCTTGATCACATATCCAGAATGTAAGTAAAGTGCTCCATAGAGTTCCAGACAGAGCAGACATGAGAACGCTCATGGAGAAGTCATGACCATATGACCTAGCCTCGGCTTGTCGGCGTCATATGCCTAGTCACAGCCGGCAGTTTCAGAGCGCTGAGTAAGCAAATGCCAAGGTGCAGTAGGTAAGCACAGTACAGTTAGCAGTACCACCACATATACGAATAACACGGAAGTCCCTTACGGATTACATTCATTCCTCTCCCTCCATCCACGATTACCTCCAGCCAGCATCTCCGCCCCACAATACCTGTTTTTATCTTGCAGCAGATATAGCATTCTCATGCACATCGACAAGGACACAAAAACTCTCGCAGCGCTTCGAAGCTCCCAGATGCAGGAGTCCCTCAAGCTTGCAGCATTACGCGTCCGTTCACGTCTGGTGCCCTTCCGATGCCCCTTCCGATGCAAGAGAGCAGGTCATGCACATAGACCAGAATATAGGTTGACAAGTTTTCCTGATTATGATGTAGTTTTGCCGCATTTACACCTGTACCGGATGCACAACGACTGCACCGGGAACTGGGGGGGTTTTCCGGACGTCCTACGTTTCTCAGCAAGACAGAGTAGAGGATAGTGGCGCAGCTGGAACAGAGAGGTTCTACCCTAATGGATGGTGGTTTAGGGATTCACTCGCGTGCTCGACACCTGCAATCACTGGAATTGTGAGAGGACCATGCAGCCAATACGAATACCGAATCGGGCGTACCAGCATCGGGGAGGAATGCAGCGATCGATACAGAACATCTTCGACTAATTTTAATACTACCCTCAATATCATGATATTGACACTCGACTTGTTTGAACTGGAAAGTGTCAAGAAGATGTATCCAGCAAGGGACCTTGGTGGCCGGCTGAACAAAATAGACGCTACCACAGCCGCCACTGAGCAAAAGGTCTTAACTGAATAACCCAAGGCTACCCCTTCAAAGAGATGATGACTTGGGATAGGAGGAGGGGTTACAAGCCCCATTCCTATAGGTGCCACGGGTTCGAAACGCCGCCGTATAACCAGACTCTGTATCCAAGAGGCTTTCACCGCTTGTGACTTAGCCACAATATCCAAATATTCTGTCACCAGTCAGCTTCTCGCTTATCCAAGTTGCTGAGGCTTTGGGTTCAGGAACAAAAACGGAATTCGTAACGCAGTCAACGATCCAGTTGGAGCTACTGATTTAAGGAATTTGGGCAGTAATTATCTCCGCGGAGCAATAGAAACCTTCGGGGTGGGTCTCCTTCACATCAAAACATCTGAGGCTAACACCCGCCAAAGGTCATCACCAAACAAGCAGGTAATACTAACCACCCCACGGGGGGAGCTATATACTGTTTGTGCTGATAGATTAATCCTCAGGGAACGATCCTCGGATAAGGAGCTACAGTCCCGGACTCCCCACACCATATTCCGCTCAGTATGGCAAATTCGATTCTCCAGAATCCCAATAGGATAAGATTTCCGGGGTATTAACGCATCTTACCGCTCTGGATAGGTACGTGCAAGAGAACGAAGCTACTCGAGCTAAGAATAGGCTGGCAAACCCCGGGGATATGATAACAAAGTACTGACTGTGACCACCCTTACTTTCAATCACGGCTATGTATCATACTTGTCTTAGTCTTGCCGCTACCCGTCCTCGCCCTCTACTTGTTTACCATTCTGCTCTCTGGGGCAGACAAAGGTTTCGTAGTATCAAGGCTGATGCGGTATCTAATGCACTACCTTCTATCTGACAGTCACTTAGATTTAGGAAGCTCAAGAGGCAATTACTGTCATGAGAGAAGCTATGATGGGGAGCTTGAAGAGTACTACGCCAGGATATGGACGGTGGTTTGGAGGTGGGGGTCGCGAAGCTGTTCACACTGGAGAAATGGAGCTATCTACAGCTATAGGAGGGGGGGTCGGTTACTTGATGAGATGATAGCAAAGGATAACTAGCGGGGTCGTACCCCAATATATATATCCATCACCTTGGTCGCTAAATTGAAAAGAACAAGATACTATGTCCTATGAAATTACGCATTCATCCTTCAGAGTATCTTTCTTCCTGCCCGCATGATCCAAATCCTCCGTATGACATAATGACTCGCAATCTGTCCCTCCGACCGACACCATTCCACTGACCGACCTGATGTTCCTCCGCCTGACATATATCCGAGGCAATAAGCTGGATTGTCATGTTCCGACAGAAAGGTACTCGCGATGCAAAAGGGAGAAGAGGTTGCTACAATGGTTGGAGCCGGGAAGGCAGAGATGAAGGAAGACATGATGATTGCATTCTCATTACAGAGAAGAGACCCTGGAAGCCATCGGTTGAAAGTGTTCTGACCCATTCAGCAATTCGGCCCATTCACCAATCTGCATAATATTCTAGTATTATTACTTCATACGAAACTATGGAATAATTAAGCCAGACATCACCAAACAAGTAGAGGTATGAAAAATATAACATAAATAAAATACT
>Ga0307511_10001415_pt1 | contig 25308 bp, 14 predicted proteins | sample 13_EM_MG_FD_200266 | JGI IMG/M metagenome (GOLD analysis project Ga0307511, IMG submission 200266) | Populus trichocarpa ectomycorrhiza microbial communities from riparian zone in the Pacific Northwest, United States - 13_EM | ecosystem: Host-associated > Plants > Roots > Unclassified | place...
GTGAGGATGGGATGGGGAGCAGGATGGGAGGGGGGAGGGGGTGGTGGTAGAGGAGAAGAAGAAGAGAGAGGGGGAAAGGCCGACAGACCGGAGAATGCGCCCAGCTGCGGTTTATAACTGGGAAGAGGCCTGGGGTTTTGTTTCTTTGGGCGCGGCACCATCAATAGTTGGGCGGCGAAATACTATCACTCCCGCTCTCTTCTGGCCTTCTCCAATTATCTCTTTCTCTATTCTTTCCCTGCAACTCCTCTCCACCTTCGTAGGGTTCCGGGTTTTGCGAGCGGTCGTTGGAGTTTGGGGGAAGTGGGATACATAAATACTTACGGGAGTTTTCCCATGCCCCTCTCGCGCGTAAATCCCGATGATTGCGCTCGCTGTCGGGTGTTGGCTTGACCGGCTGTTGGGCTGAGGGCCCTAGCTGCACGCACCCAAGAGATTCCACTCAAAGGCGGTACTGCCGTAAGTCAAGCCCTCGCTCTCTCACCACCGGCATGCGGTCCCACAAACATCCTCGTGTAATCGGTCGATGACATCTTCCGAGCACCGGCGGCAAAACCCCTTAATGAATCGATCACGTGGTTACCCGGTCAGGTGACTGTCGCGTGGCCCATCAAGATGAAAGTTCAACTTTTGGTTTTCGTGGTTCAACTTCTCCACCCACCCGACTTCTCCCTCTCAGTCACCTCCTCCACCCTCTCTTCCCTGACTCAGTTCGCGATGTTCAAGGGTATACTTCCCGGCACCTCCAAGAGGATATCCAACTCAGAGTTCATGATGGTGACGCCTCAGCTGGAGGCAGACTTCCCTGACCCTGCGGTGGGCAAGGACAAAGAGAACATCAAGGTTTACGCTCCAAAGATGGTCCCTCCAAAGTCTGCGCCGGCCAGTAAGATGCATAAGAGGACCTTTAGTCAAGCTGCGCCCAAGGACGACACCAACCTCGCGTTCGAAGAACTCCTTGTGAGTGGATCATTTTCTTTCACGTCGATTAGGCTTTGCTTCTGAACTCTGCACCTTTTCTTGTTGTCCACAGGATGAACTCCAGATCCCGCCCACCATTAGACCAAAACTCGCGGGTATGGAGTCGGCCGTCAAAGCCGCGATGCTCAAGTCATCAAAGACCATCGCCAACCCTCAACCCCAAACCACACGCGGCCTCCGCAGGGCCCACAGCACCGAATCTCTCGACTCGCCCAAACCAGCGAAGAAGTCGGTCGACAACGATAACCTGTACCACAAGTCTGCCGGTCGGGCCACCGTTAACCCCGCCCTCAGCGACGATTCGGCGAGACCCGAGTCTCGATCGAGGGGGAAGTCGATCGACGCTCCGAGATCCAAGTCGCGGGCGAGGGGGAAGTCTGTGGACGAGAGGAAGGCTGGGAACAGTTGGACCTCTTCGAGGTTCTGTACGATCCTGGATACCACCCCAAGCGCTACTCTCGAAGTTGAGATCGTCAAGAAGCTGAGGCTCCATCTCCGCAACGAATCTGCCAGGTATGGATCCCTCCCACCCAACACTACCAACCGACAACTAATTGCCGTTCGTTCAGCTGGACCGAGGAATTCCTCAGCGAAGGTGGATACGACAGTCTCCTTACTCGTTTGAGCGAATTACTCCAATTCGAGTGGCGAGAGGAACAACACGACGATAAGCTGCTTCACTCCCTTCTGGAATGTATCAAGGCCGTCTCCACTTCTGCCGTCGGATGCACCGCTATCCGCGCGACATTCCCTGCCCCATTCTCGCAACTCATTACCCTCATCTATTCCGACAAGAAACCTGGGGAGGTGGGCACGAGGCAGTTGATCGTTGAAATCATTCAGCTGTTGTTCGACCTGTTCCCGACCGGCTCACTGCCAAGTTTCAACGAACAAGAACGTCGCCGAGAATTGTGGGACGACAACGACTCGCTCGCCGCTCCTATTCACAGCAGTCTCATTTCCCTCCCACATCCTCACAAGAACGTATTCACTCTCATTCGCTCATTGCTTCTTACCCCCGCCCCACGACCTGCCGAGGCGCCAGAAGTCCCGGTTACCCCCCACGAATTTATCGACAGTCTCCACAAACCCAGAGTATTCAAGACCTACCTTCAGGAACTCTCCGATGTCTGCAGAGATTATTTCTGGGTTTTCTGCCATCCGAACAACACCATCTGGAATCTCGCAGAATGTGATGAGAATAAAGTTGAGAGACCCCGGGCACCTGGCGGTATGACCGGAGGTGTTGAAGCCGAAGCTATGCGATACATGGTTAGTAGACTCCACAGGGTCCCTCCGGTTCTCTGCGTTTTGAACATATGCTGACATGTGCTCCGCTTCCTCCCGTCAGACACTTCATTTCAAGTTCATCAACCAGTTGTGTGCTGTTGCCACCCAAATGAACATGCCTCGGGACCACGAGCACTCCGCGTATAACTTCCACTCTGATCTCTTCCTCTCAGGTCTTGAGCGCATCATCATGGTAAGCCGCCCATCCGTTCGATCTATTCTTCTCCACCCCGCCCGTCCCTTATCTATCATTTTATCTCGTTATTGAAATTGAAACTGACCTGCGGGCCGCCCGTAATCTATGCCATGGTTCGTTTTTTTATAGACTGGGCGAAGGGCGTCAACCGTGTATTACCCAACTCTGCATCTTGAGATCGCGCGGTACGTGCAGAATGTCGGCTTGGCAGGGTACGATCTACCATGGGCGGTCTCGAGGATTATTGGTTCCCCGCCATCTGCGATGTGTAAGCCGGGTGTGCAGAACCCGCCGCTGCCCGTGCGCGATAGGCCGTCGAGGCCGAGAGGAGATCGGTCGAATGGACCGGCGCCACCACCTCCGACGAAGAGGCAGGAGAACCTAGATGCGAACGGGAACGGGAACGGAAGAAAGGTCACTCCTGCGGGATTATTCGATTCATGAAGAGAAAAGTACGAGAAGGCTGATCTCCTGTTTTCGGTACAGGATGACGGATCGTGGTGTCGGTATTGGTGATTGCTCCCTTCATCTGGGAGCTCTCGTCGGTTGGTTGTGGCGTGGTGGATGACGATGTAGATGTGGTGTTATTTGTTGAAATTTGTTGTACGTTTGAGACTTACACGGTTCATGAGCCCCCCCCCCTTTATGCGAAATTCCTTCTCTATCGTTCTGCTTGGCTATCGATGAAATATGATCTATCTTTCGCTCTCCCTCTTCTTGATCGTGTGGTGAAGCTTCAAGCGGCCTTGACGATGACCAGACCTCACTGTCAGTTGAATAAACCGTGATGATCTTGCTACGTTCTTGCGAGATCTCGCGAGTTGCGACACGCCCTCATACGATCAATCGATCAGCTTGTACAGACCTTGCCCTCCACCGTCATCGCCTTCTACCTCGCGATGTCGCTCCCTCTAAATACCCATCAGGACGAAGTTTGGTCCAAGTCGGTTCCCAGTCATCAAGATCAAGTACTGGAATCGATGTACGTGGATGCATTCTGTGGTATTTCATAATGCTGATATAGGTCGGACACCAGTATGGGTCCCGAGGCCAACATCGACTTGATACGAGCCTTAGAGAAGCAGATTGAAGAGGGCGTGGGGGACATAATCAAACTCAAACGTGAAAGAAACTCGCTGTTGAACATATCCACCTGTGTGCCGCCGGAGATCCTCGGACACATATTCACCTGGAACCTCGTTCGGGTGGGACGCTTCGAAGGGTTACAGATGGGCTCTTACAACTTCCTCCTCGTTTGCCACCACTGGTTTGAGGTCGCATCTCGTACCCCGGAACTTTGGAGTTTCTGGGGAAACACTTTACAGGATTGGAAGAAACGTCATGGTCGTTCCGGAGCCACTCCTCTCGACCTGGTGCTGGATGGTTACGAACCCGAGTCCGACCCGCGCGTCCCCTTCGACGAGTCCCTCCAGGATGCGGTCAGGTGTCGCGTCATCCAAGGCACCATACGTCAAGTCCATCTGAGATTCGATGATCACACCGTCCTGACCCCCATCATCTCTTCGTTGACCCCCAACGGCGAAGGTGGTCAGAACGAGAATATCGAATCGATTGTTTGGGAAAACGAGGGGGACACTGACGCGGATATCTCGAATTTCTTCGCTCGATCCCGCCTCTCGAGGTTGCGTGTCCTTGATCTCCGTGGTTGGACCTTATCGTGGGACCACCTGGCATCCAAATTCCTGACCATCTTGTCGCTCGATGTTGACACATCCCCATCACTACCCACCCTGACCGCGGCTCGGCTGTTCTCGATCCTGACATCAAATCCCAATCTTCGGACACTCAGCCTATCCCGTGCTGCCATCCCCAGTGACACCGACACTTCCACATTCAAAGTGCAGCTGCGTCACTTGAAGTCGCTCGCTTTGACAGGGGGGTCTCGTCACGTTTATGGGTTGTTGCGCCAATTGATACTCCAAGAGGCGCTGGACGATATGTGGTTGAGTGGATCCAATTCCACGGTAGAGGACATTTCACAAACCCTCGCACCGTACATGCAGGACTATTTCCAACGTGGCACCTGGCTTCGAGGTGGACTGGGAGTTTATTCCTCCTCCTCTCCCTCTGTCATCTCACTTTCAGTCGGTGCCGTTCCCACCCAGACTACTGGGCCGGTGGAGCTACCATATGTGTCGCTCAAGGCCCTCACTGACTTTCCTCCTCCTCCAGGTGTACCGGAACAATTGTTCGCCAGCCTTGCCGCAGTTATTCCCGGGGAGCGCATTGTATCCTTCCACGCTTGGCTCGGCATGTTGCCACCTGAAGAAGTATTTTTCATGATGCCGAACATCGAAGAGTTAGCCTTCTCCGGTCTGCTATTGTCTGAAGGGCTCCTCCAGCCAAATCCGGGCGGACCGCACGCTAACATGAAACTCTTCCCCTCACTTCGATCACTACGTCTGGAACACGTCTGGATCCAGGCCAAAGACGATTGGAGTCACCTATTGACGTACTTGACCCATCAAACCTCGGACGGACAAACCGTTTCACTCGAGATAATCGGCAATGTTCCTAATGGCTGTCCGGTGGACGAAATAAGGGGTCTGGTCAGAGAGTTCACTTATCCTCGAAACACAGTGCCAGAGGAGAATGAGTAGCGGTGCGTTGGTCATTTGTGCATACGCGGCGGTTGTTCATCACCACTGTAGTCGTTTTTGATGAAGAGCGTTGACCTCTATTATTTTTTGTCTCGCACAGGCGGGTGGGGGTGAGCGAACTGCCTCAGTGCTTCGACAACGTGCCTTGCCGGTCAACTCGTAATTCTCAATGGTAATTCTTCCCCCCGTCCCGTAACACCGAACCAATCACTTCCCGTGCATAGCTCCTTTCACCCCTGCCTCTTTCGTTTCCGCTGTCTACACACATGGGTTTCATACCGGGCTTCGACTAGGACTCCCCACCTCTTTCACAAACAGATCCTTGACCGCGCACGTTGTGTATCGATACATTGCATCCATCGTCTCTTTTCTGGTTTTCGATTCAGTCTATAATTCCCCATCTCGTTTGATCGACATCCGATTCTTATCCGTACACTTCCCTACCCCTCACATGCTTATTCCGTATTCACTCCCGTCTCTCGTGATAATCGTTAATGTATCTGTTCCCCTCTCTCACATCTCAACGCCAACCCTCAGCGTTCATCCCCCAGAACACGCGCTCGAGGCGGTTCTCGGATAATGCGGACGATCGGATTTGGGGACGGTTTCTCCATTTTATCCGGCGGGGTGGGGTTGAGTAGGACCACTACAAGCCTCGCAAACGATAACCTCTGTTCTAGCGAGGGTGCCTGAAGGAGGGGTTCTCCTACGATGACGTGAGGATTGACATTGAGGCCGAAGACGTCATGGTGGCGCGGGATCTTGCGAGTTGTGACCTCCGATCAACTTGCACAGATCTCGCCCTCCGCCGTCGTCGACTTCTACCTCACGATGTCACCCCCTCAAAATACCCACCGGGACGAAGCTGAGTTGGTGTCGGTTCTCAGCGATCAAGAGCAAGCACTGGAATCGATGTACGTGGATACGTTCTGCGGCTTTCACAACATTGACGCAAACCGGACCTAGTATAGGCCCCGAAGCTAACATCGACTCGATACGAGCCTTGGAAAAGCGGATTGGAGAGGGAAAAGGGGACATAATCAAACTCAAGCGCGAAAGGAACTCGCTGTTGAACATATCCACGCGGGTTCCGCCAGAAATACTCGGACACATATTCGCCCAGAACCTTGTTCGGAAGTGGATCTTCCAAGGGTTACGGAAGGGATCTTACAACTTCCTCCTCGTTTGCCACCACTGGTTCGATGTCGCGACTCGCACCCCGGAACTTTGGAGTTTCTGGGGAAACACTTTGCAGGATTGGAAGAAGCGTCATAGCCGTTCCAGAGTCGCTACCCTCGACCTGGTGTTGTACGGAGAGGAATCCGACCCCGATGTCCTCTTTGACGAGTCCCTCCAGGATGCTGTCAAGAGTCGCGTCATCCGAGACACCATACGCCAAGTTCATCTAAGGTCCAATGACCACGACATCCTAACCTCCATTATCTCTTCATTGACCCCCGAGGGCGAAGGTGGTCAGAACGAGAACATCAAATCGATTTCTTTGGGAAGCGAGGGGGACCCTACCGTGGATGTCTCGGATTTCTTCGTCCGATCCCGCCTCTCGAGATTGCGTTTGCTAGACCTCTTTGGGAACATTCGGATTTCATCGTGGGACCACTTGGCATCCCGGACCATATTTCTGACCGCCCTGTCCCTCAATCTTGACGTATCTCCATCACTACCCGCCATAACTGCGGCTCAACTGCTTTCGATCCTCACGGCAAATCCCAATCTTCGGAACCTCAGCCTGTCCGATGCCGCCCTTCCCGATGACACCGACGCGTCCGAGTTTAAAGTGCAGCTGTGCAACTTGAACTTGCTCGCTTTGACGGGGGATTCTCGTCGTGTCTTTCGGTTTTTGCGTCGGTTGATACTCCAAGAGGCGCTGGACAGTATGTGGCTGAGCGGATACAGTTCCACGGTGGAGGATATTTCACAAACTCTCGCACCATACATGCAAGAGTATTTCCAACGCGGCGTCGGGTTTCAAAGCCGACTAGGAATTTATTTCTCTTCCACTCCTACTGGCATCTCGATTTCACTCGGTGGTTCAACTCAGACTACCACGCCGGTGTTCGAGCCGCCGTGCGTATGGCTTAGGATCGAGGCTGACCTTCCTCCTCCAGGCGCACTGGACCAGTTCTTCATCACTCTCACCACGTTCATCCCCAAAGAACGCGTTGTGTCCTTCCAGGCTAAGCTCGACGTGTGGCCCCCTGAAGAAGTATTTCTCATGATGCCAAACATTGAAACATTGTGCCTCTCCGATCTATTATTGTCCGACGGCCTCCTCCAGCCAAATCCGCGTGGGCCACAGGCCAATATGAAACTCTTCCCCTCACTTCGATCGCTATATCTGGAAAACGCCAGGATCCGGACCAAAGATGATTGGAGTCACCTATTGACGTACTTGGCCCATCAAACCTCGGACGGACAAACCATTTCACTCGAGGTGACCGGCGATGTTCCTCATGGCTGTCCGGTGGACGAGATAACGGGTCTGGTCGAAGAGTTCGCTTATCCTCAAAACCCGGTGGCAGAGGAGAATGAGTAGTGGTACGTTGATCACTCGTGCATCTGTGACAGCTGCTCATCTCCATCGTCGCTTTCGATGAAGAGCAGTGACTTCAATATTTTTTGGGTCCCGTAGGATAAACAAACCACCTCAGAACTTGGACGACGTGCCTTGCCGGTCAATTCGCAATCCTTAACGACGATTCTTCCTCCTTCACCGTCCCGTAACACCGAACCAAACACTTCCCGTGGATCGCTCCTGCCCTTTCCATCCCCTATCCATCTCCCTCCGCCCCCCCCGACCCTTCTCCCTTAAGCCTTGTGCGCACACGGCCCATCCATACGTTGTCCTTCCTCCCTATCTCGTTTCAGCCGTTTCACACACGCGGTTCATACCGGGCTTCGGCTAGGACTCCCTGGCATCCCCTTCACAAACAGTTGTGTATCGATACATTACGTTCATATATCTTTTCTGGTTTTCAGTTCAGTTCATCGTTTCTATCTTATCTCCATCCGTTTCTTATCGATTGCTTCCCTACCTCTCGCGAACTTATTCAGTATTTCTTCCACTTCTCATCATACGACTTGATGTATCTGGCCCCATTCTCAACGCCAACATTCAACGTTCATCCCTCAGAACCCACCCTTTGCCCTACCTATCGCTTTCACCCTTCGTTCCTGTACAAACATGCGCATCGCAGGTGGTTGCTCCGGAGGCCGCTGCACACTCTCGGGGAGTGAACATGGTCAGATTTAGGGACTGTTTCGAGGGTGCCTGAAGGAGAGTTTGCCTATGATGGTGTACATGTGAGGGAAGATCTCGTGCCGCGACACATCCACTGGATAATCGCAACCAGTTGACCATCGATCGACGTGACTTGCACAGATCCTGCCTTCCACCACCATCACCTTCTACCTCGCGATGTCGCCCCCTTCAAATACCCACGAGGATGAAGCTGAGGTGGCGCCAGTCCCCAGGTAGAGGGATCGAGCATTGGAATCAATGTACGAGGACGCGTCCCATGGTGCTTCACAACGCTGACACAAAGCGGACGCTAGTATGGGTCCCGAGGCCAACATCGACGCGATACGAGCCTTGGAGAAGCAGATCGAAGAAGGCAAGGGAGACATAATCAGCCTCAAACGCGCCCGGAATTCGTTGCTGAACGTGTCCACGCGCGTGCCGCCAGAAATCCTCGGATATATATTCGACTGGTGTCTCTTTCAGAACTCCTTTTGGGGCTTCGAAGGGTTACGGAAGGGCTCTTACAATTTCCTCCTCGTTTGCCATCACTGGTTCAAAGTCGCGTCTCGGACTACGGAGCTTTGGGGTTTCTGGGGAAACACATTGCAAGATTGGAAAAAACGTCATCACTATTCCGGAGCCACCCCCCTCGACCTGGTGCTGGATGGAGGTCAATCCGACCCCGATATTCCCTTCGATGGGTCCCTCCGGGATGCTGTCAAGTGTCGCGTCATGCAAGACACCATACGTCAAGTTCATCTGGTGTCCAATGATCACAACACCCTAACCTCCATAATCTCTTCATTGACCCCCGATGGTGAGGGTAGTCAGAACGAGAACATCGAATCGATTATTTGGGAAAACGGGGGGGACCCTGCTGTGGATATCTCAGATTTCTTCACTCGATCCCGCCTCTCGAGGTTGCGTTCCCTCGAGCTCTATGGGAGCATCTGGATTTCATCATGGAACTGCCTGGCATCGCGGACCACACATCTGACCGCCCTGTCCCTCGACATTGATCCACCCCAACCATTACCCACCATGACCGTGGCTCAACTGTTTTCGATCCTCACATCAAATCCCAATCTTCAGAAACTCCACCTATCCAGTGCTGCCATCCCCAAGGACGCCCACATGTCCACATTCAGAGTGCAGCTGCGCAACCTGACAACGCTCGCTTTGACAGGGGATTTCCGTCACATCCTAGGGTTGTTGCGTCAATTGGTACTCCAAGAGACGTTGGAGGAGATGTGGTTGAGTGGATCCGATCCCACGGTGGAGGATATTTCACAAACCCTTGCACCATACATGTGGGACTACTTCCAACGTGACGCCAGGTTTCAAAGTAGACTTGGGGTTTATTCCTCCTCCTTTAATAGTCACATCTCGGTTGCAGTTGGTGTTGTTTGCGCCCAGACTACCGCACCGGTGTTGGAGCGACCATATGTGTCACTTAAGACCCTCGTTGACGTTCCTCCTCCAGATGTGCTGGGCCAATTATTCACCAGTCTTACTACAGTTATTCCCCGAGAACGTGTTGTATCCTTCCACGCTTGGCTCGGCGTGTGGCCTCCTGAAGAAGTATTTTTCATGATGCCGAACATCGAAACATTACACCTCTCCCAGCTGTTATTGTCCGAAGGACTCCTCCAGCCGAATCCGCACGGACCATACGCCAACAGGAAACTCTTTCCCTCACTTCGAGCACTGTGCCTGGAAGATGTCATATTCCTGAGCAAAGACGATTGGAGTCACCTCATGACGTACTTGGCCCATCAAACCTCAGACGGACAGACCATTTCACTCGAGGTGGTCGGCAATTTTCCTCATGGCTGTCCGGTGGACGAGATAAGGGGTCTGGTCAAAGAGTTCACTTATCCTCGAAACCCGGGGGTAGAGGGGGATAAATAGCGGTGCGCTAGCCATTTGTGTATCTGTAATGGTTGTTCATTCCCATTGTAGTTTTTTTCGACGAGGAGCATTGTCCTTTATCGTTTTTCTGGTCCGGTGCGGGTCAGGTGGGGGTGAATAAACCACCTCACTGGTTCGACAACGCGCCTTGCCAGTCAATTAGCTTTCCTTAATGGCAATTCTTTCTTCGCCATCTCTCTAGTCCATCCCCCCAGCTTGCTCCTGCTCCCTCTGTCTCTGTCCACTTTCTTCTCCCCTCCGATCCTCTTCCCTTCAGCCTGGTATGTACACGGCCCATCTCCCATTGTACTTTCTCCATTTCGTTTCCGCTGTTTTGCACACATGAGATTCATAACGGACACCAACTGTGTCGATATGCTACATTTATCGTATCATTTTTTTATTTTCGGCTCCGTTCATCATTCCCCATCTCGTGCCATCTTATCCACCCACTTTCCTACCTCCTACAAACTTATTTCACATTTCTTCCGCCCTCATGCATTGTATCCCTTCCCACTTCTCACGGCTCAATGCCACGTTCAGCGTTCATCCCCGGAACCCACTCTTTATCCTGTCTATCCCTTCCACCCCTCGTCCCTGTATTAGTATAGCGCAACAGGGAACTCTGACGGTCTCGCGGGGGTTCGCTTTGGAGTTTGCCGCACGTTCTTGGGGAGTGAACGTGATCAGATCGAGGGACGGTTTCACAGGTTTGTCCTGTGGTTGGGTCGGGTAGGACCACTACAAACCTCGCAAACAACAACCTCTGTTCCGGCGATGGCGCCTGAAGGTGAAGTTCGCCTCCGACGGTGGTGTGTCGCATATTCCAGAATTGGACGATCGAAGGTATGGCCACCATTCCGCTCAGCTTGAGGTGGTGGGCGTGGTCGGAATGTGGTTCCTCAATCTTGCTGATCACGATTCTGCGACTCAAGGCTCCCTCATCTTCCCTGTCTCCTGTGCGTAGGCGAAGGTCAAGACAAGCTTGGTTGACGTAACGACCTCGCCTTTGAGGTACCGCTCGACAATAGAGTTGGTTATCGATCCTATGGAACGGGAAGGTTTCTGGCTTTCGTCACATACCAACTACAGCTCGAGGGGTGTCCATCCGTTGAAAAATATTGCAGTGGGAGTCATTGATCACTACTGGTAATAAGTATGAGTGACCAACATACTGCTTACTCATCCTCTCCCCACGGGTTTTGGTGGTAAATAAACTCCCCAACCAGATCATTTATCTCATTTACTACCTCTGGGGGAATATGGGGAACGTTGCCAGATACCCTCAACGAAATGGTTTGGTTGTCCGAGGTTTGGTGGGCCAGGTACGTCATGAGATGACCCCAATTGTCGTTGTTCAAGGTGATATCCTCCAACGATAGCGATCGAAGTGAGGGGAGGAGTTTCGCGTTGGGGTTCTGTCCATCCGGATTTGGCTGTAGGAACCCCTCGGTCAACTCAACGCCGCGGATGCTCAGCGTGTTGATGTTTGGCATCACAGCGAGCAGTTCTTCTGGCAGTTTTATGTCGAGGTCTGCAGTGAAGGATATGAGGGACTCTCGGGGAATGGGTGCGATGAGATTGGTGAGGAGTTGTTCCACTAGGTTTTGACGTACACCGCCCAGGTCCACCGAAAACGACACCCGCGGACGCGGCGCAGTAGCCTGGGCGGATGTAACACTAACAACGATGGAAATGGAACCGTGGGCAGAGGAGGAGGAAACAGCCAGTGTGTCTCGAAACCTGTCATCGCGTTGGAAATACTCTTGCATGTACGGTGCGAGGGTTTGCGAAAGATCCTCCACGGTGGGGTTGTCAATACCGAGGTATATCTCCAACGCTTGTGGGAGTATCAAACGGTGCAACAAGTCGAAGATGCGACGAAACTCTCCCCACAAAGCGAGAGTCTTCAAGTTTTGCAGCTGCACCTGAAACACGGATCCATCGGCGTCATCGGGAATGGCGGCACCTGCCAGCTTGAGCTCCCGAAGATTTGGATTTGAGGCGAGGATTGAGAGCAGTTGAGAAGCGGTTGGGGTGGGTGATGGCAAAGACTCGTTGATTCCGAGGGACACAGCGGTCAGAAGTGTGGTTCGGGATGCCAGGCCGTCCCACGACGGAATGTGAAAGTCCCCAGTGAGTTCGAGCAAACGCAACCCCGAGAGGCGGGACCGAGCGAAGAAGTGCGAGATATCCACGGGGGTGCGTGACCTGTTTCGCCAAATAATCGATTCGATGTTCTCGTTCTGACCACCTTCTTCATTGGGGGTTAACGATGAAATGATGGAGGTGAGGGTAATGTGGTCGTAGGACACGAGATGAGCTTGACGTATGATGTCTCGAGTGACGCGACTCCTCACTGCATCCCGGAGAGGACCATCGAAGAGGCCACGGTGGTAATATCTAGGTTCGTACAGAACCAGGTCGATGGGAGTCCCTCCGGATCGGTGATGTCGAGTCTTCCAATCATTTAAGGTGATTCCCCAGAAACTCCAAAGTTCCGGGGTACGGGATGCGACCTCGAACCAGTGGTAGCAAACGAGGAGGAAGTTGTAGGAGCCCTTTCGTAATCCTTCAAAATGTGATAGACGATCCAGCGAATGCTCTGCCTCCCGAAAGACGTTCCAAATAAATATCCGTGCGAGGATTTCGGGAGGGATGCGCATGGATATGTTCAACAACGAATTTCTGGCGCGTTTGAGTTTGATTGTGTCCCCTTTTCCCTCCTCAATCTGCTTCTCCAAAGCTTGTATAAAGTGGAGGTTAGCCTCATGGCCCATACCAGCGTCTACGTCACGTCAGTGTTGCGAATGCCTCGGAATAGATTAACATACCCAAATATCAGGACTCGCTCTCAATTGTTAGGGACTAGCGGTTCTCCTCCGTGTGCGTTTGGAGTGACGTGGCGGGGTACAACGGTGGTGGGAGGTGGAGAGTCCGCATGAATTAGACCAGCGGATGATCGAGGGGCGGGCCAAACAAACGGAAACAAAACCTATCCGGTCCGGTGCAAGGTTCGCTCAGGACCGGAAATGCTGAACGTCAAAGGTCGGCGTGTTCGTAACCCGCGTAAAGTCCCCGCAAAGTCCAACAGCCGCGACCAGGCCTGACACCCAACCTACCTGATCTGACTGTTCTCAGCAAAACCCGGAATCAAACGCGAATGTACTTATAGGAATAAACACGATCGAATGCAAACGAGAAGAATGGAATGGACCGTGCGTCTAAAAACTCATCTCACCACCATCCGCCGGGATCTCCTGCACAAATTCTTTAGCTATTGGCAAATATTCGCCGACAGGAGCAGTCCTGTACCGAAAACAACGATATGCGTGACGCGCCCGCCTGCCGACCTACCTTTCACCAGGGAGGTCAGTGTAGCGTTTCTCACGTCCGAAGGCAGCGGGGGATGTATACAAAGAGCTCGGCGGTGGTCGTCCGGGTATGAAGGTCTCAACGGCCGGGGTACATACCATCGGATTCTTCGAAGCTGCTTCTCATACGCTGGTCGAGAAAGCGATCGACGCCTGAAACACTCTGCAGGTGAGTAAGCGGGCCGCTGACCCCGCCCGGGGCTCTCCTCTTCGAGTCAGATCTGTTTCAAGATCTACACGCAGAGGTTTTGGCCCCACTTCCATGGGCAACTTCCATTCCAAGGAATCCGGCCCGCTCGCCGATTATCGATGAGACTGAGGTCACCACTACGGAAAGCGTCAGTAGGGCCCCTATGCAATCGCTGCGTGCTGCGAACTCCGTTGACGGATTCGAAGCCTCGCGGCGCCATCCAGCCGTTGCTGTCTATATATACTTGAGCGATCCAACACGACACTGCCGTTATCACCATGGGCTTTGCTGGCGGACTGATACTCTTCCTCGCGTCCCTGCCCCTCGCCTGCCTCTACGCGAAGCTTAACGATGCGAAACTTGCAAAGGTTCCTCCTGAAGTAAAGGCTCAGGCAACCGCCGACTTCTCCCCCGAAAACATCCGCTTAACCGCAGCTCGGTTGAAAGAATCTCCCCTTCGAATCGCCAACCACCTACCGCCTCGGACTGGGAGACGTTATATCGTTGTTGGAGGGGTGAGCGAAGGATCTCAACCCAGTCACGCTATCGCTAACACTTCCTGTCGATAGTCAGGTTTCTTGGGAGGGTGGATTGTAAATCACCTCGTAACCCGGGGGGAGGATCCGAAGAACATCCGCATTTTGGACATCAGAGCACCCACGCGAGCTGATCTCACCCAAGGACCCGCGAAGCTCGCAGAGTTTATACGAACCGACATTTCAGATGAGCAGTCGGTCATCGCGGGTTTCACCAAACCGTGGCCGTCTGCGGCTTCCAAAGATATCACCGTCTTTTGCGCCGCGGCCAGTCTCAGGTATTACGAGAGGCATCCTGCACTTGTCCCTCTTTCCGCCAAGGTCAATGTCACCGGAATCGAGAATGTCATCAAAGGATCGCTTGCCTGTGGTGCTACAATCCTCATCTCTACTTCCTCTGGCTCGGTCGGTATCAGGAGGACAAGATTCCTCCTTGCCCCATGGGAATCTGAGCCAAAGCTCTTCTCCCAGGTTTTACGAGACGACGCCATGGAGTCAACACGACCGTACCACGCGTTCTTCTCCAATTACGGCTACACGAAGATGATTGGGGAGACTCGAGTGCTCACTGCAGACAAGTCTTCCGGAGCAGGTGGGAACGCCTTACGGACGGGTGCGATCCGCCCCGGCAATGCGGTTTACGGCGTGGGTGGGGACCAACTGGTGGAGATGTATCTCAGGAACCCAGATACTCGCAGGACTTGGGGGCCCAACAACGTGCAGTCCTTCATTTCCGTCGAGAACTGTTCATTGGCACACCTGTGTTACGAACAGCGATTGGTCGAGTTGGGGCGCGACGGGAGGAATCCCGATATTGGCGGGAGATCATTTCTCGTCGCGGACGCTGGCCCAGCAATCGGTTACGCCGACTGTTATAGAACTGTCGAAGTTCTGGCGGAAGGAAACGTCAAATTCCAGATTCTATCCCCTTCCTGGATGTTACTTCTCGCGTACGTCGTCCAGGCGTACCATCTAACAACGTACTTCCTCTCCCACTCCCACAACACTCTCCTTCAAGCCGCAGGCGCGTTCCTACCCAAGCTCCCCTCCCAAATGGTCAACCTCCAACCATCCATATGGAGCATCACCGGCATCCATCTTGTCGCTGATGACTCAGACGCTCGCGCTCGTCCGGAAGCAGGGGGTTTGGGATACGAGCCGCTCTGGACTTCGTTGGAGGGGATGTGTCAACTGATATTAGATCACCAGTCGAAGCATGTGGACTACGGTCACTCCAGCGGGAGCCAAGGTAGCCACGTGACTCCTGGGGTTCCTCGCGCACAGGCCGGGGTAAAAGGGGATTAGACAGGGCGGGATCTATCACTACTCACTCGAACAGGCTTGTGAAATAGTCGCTTATCCTCCACCGTAGTCGGAGATCCCGCGTAAATAGAGCCCGTTGATGTTAGTTCCGTGAGGCGAACGGGAAGATTGTTTTCTCTGAACTCCCGTATGCGTGGCGGCGGGGGTGTGCCTTCACAAGTGCACTACGGGGGGCCGTGAGGTTGCACCATGCAAGTGGTCTTTCAGTTACTCCATGCTGTATTCGGCGTGGTGTTCGACCGGCTTGGGTGCCGGTAGCTCCGCAGGCGGTCCGCTTTCTGTGTGTGGGGGGCTCTGATGCTCTTTGGACCCCGCTCCGTTCGGCTGCGAGTTGGGGGAAGGGACAGTGGATACGTCTTGCCGTGGTCGCTATGCAGTGAAGACGAACAAATCTGTGCTCCCAAGAGACTGTTGCACAGAGAATGTAGGAGTAGGTGATGGAGTTGACGGTGGGTGTGGAGCTGTACTGTTCTGGGCTAAAACCGGGCGGGTCCCGTTCAGATGGAACTCAATCCCGATGGGCATCAGCACAGGATTCAATACGGAAGGGTCAAAGCCACCCATTCGCCAAGGGGAGTGGCACATCAACTGGTCGTGCTGAGGTCGAAGTATGCCTACTCACCAAGCAAACCAGTTCACCTGGGCATCGATAAACTCATGTCCTCAAACAAATTGCAAACTCCCCATCTGATTTGAACACTGGAGCCGATGACGATCTTGACGCCCTCGGCACCGTATCGGCACCGTCATTGGGGGAAGGGGGTCTTGCGCTGCGCACTGTTAGTACGACGGCCCAGTCAAGGGCTCGAATAAGTGGGTTCGCCGTGCTCCCTTACGGTCATGCCACCCAAAATGGAGGTTATGCGGCCGGTGCTGTGTCTGTCTTCCCACCAAAACATAAACGCAGTTCGCGTCGTGCAGGGCCTTTAGGGTCACCAGTAACTGTTCGGCTTGTCTTCGCTGTCCGCAGTGGTAACCTGAACATGGGATGAATGATCACCGGCAAGGCGGAGACTCCACGTGGTCGAGATGCTAGGTGATAATCCCATAAAGGTTCCACCACCGAATTTGGCCGGGCTCGATGGCGGAACCTCACACGTCAACTGGAGCGTACTGGTCAGACCTTCGTTTAGTGGGAATCATGAGTGTGGTGAAGGGTGAGATCTTGAGACGGCGATACTGAGATACGTGAGAACAAGAGTGCAAAGCGGCAAGTTGTGTTACACAAGATAGTAGGGCCTCGAGACGAAAAGAGTGATATGTGCGACGCGCCGTCCTGCCAACCTGCCTTTCACCCAGGATGTCAGTGTAGCATTTCTCACGCCTGGAGGCAGCGGGGGGTGGATACGAAGATTTTGGCGGTGGTCGTCGGGGTATGAATTTGAAAGCCTCAACGGCCGTGGTACACCTCTTGCGGTCGAGAAAGTGATCGACGCCTGAAACACTGAGGCTGGGCAAGTGCTATATAAGCGGGCCGCTGATTCCCCCTCGGGTCTCTCCTCTTCGAGTTCGATCTATTTCAAGATTCACAGAAGTTTTCCAACTGGCCCCATTTCCATAGGCCGCTTTCAGAGGAATCCAGCCCATTCACCAGTTACCGATGAGACTGGCGCGACCGCAACGGAGAGCGTCAGTGGGGGACGTCGGCGCCCGTCAAGCGATCACCGAGGAGCGGCCCCCTTCGCACCCTGCCCTGTGTGTACACGCCCCACGCAATCGCGGCACGCTGGGAACTCCTTTAACGGATCCGGAACCTCGGAACGCCGTCCAGTCGTTACTGTCTATATATACTTGAACAATCCAACACGGCACCGCCGTTACCACCATGGGCTTTGCTGGCGGACTGATACTCTTCCTCGCGTCCCTGCTTCTCGCCTGCCTCTACGCGAAGCTCAACGATGCGAAACTTGGAAAGGTTCCCCCTGAAGTGAAGGCTCATGCAACCGCCGACTTCTCCCCCGAAAACATCCGCCTAACCGCAGCTCGGTTGAAAGAATCTCCCCTTCGAATCGCCAACCACCTACCGCCTCGGACTGGGAGACGTTATATCGTTGTTGGAGGGGTGAGCGAAGGATCTCAACCCAGTCACACTATTGCTAACACTTCCCGTCGATAGTCAGGTTTCTTGGGAGGGTGGATTGTAAACCACCTCGTAACCCGGGGGGAAGATCCGAAGAACATCCGTATTTTGGACATCAGAGCACCCACCCGGACTGATCTCACCCAAGGTCCCGCGAAGCTCGCAGAGTTTATACAAACCGACATTTCGGATAAACAGTCTGTCATCGCGGGCTTCACCAAACCGTGGCCGTCTGCAGCTTCTCGAGATTCCGATATCACCGTCTTTTGCACCGCGGCCAGTATCAGGTATTACGAGAAGCATCCCGCGCTTGTCCCTCTTTCCGCTAAGGTCAACGTCACTGGACTCCAGAATGTCATCAAAGGATCGCTTGCCTGTGGTGCTACGATCCTCATCTCTACCTCCTCTGGCTCCGTCAGCATCAGGAGGACGAGATTCCTCCTTGCCCCATGGGAATCTGAGCCGAAGTTCTTTTCCCAGGTCTTACGAGACGACGCCAAGGAGTCAACACGACCGCACCACACATTTTTCTCCAATTACGGCTACACGAAGATGATTGGGGAGGCTCGAGTGCTCACTGCAGACAAGTCTTCCGGAGCAGGTGGGAAAACTTTACGAACGGGCGCGATCCGCCCTGGTAATGGGGTTTACGGCGTGGGTGGGGACCAACTGGTGGAGATGTATCTCAGGAACCCAGATACCCATAAGACTTGGGTACCCAACAATGTGCAGCCCTTCATTTCCGTCGAGAACTGTTCATTGGCACACCTTTGTTACGAACAGCGATTGGTCGAGTTGGGGCACGGCGGGAGGAACCCTGATATCGGCGGGAGATCATTCGTTGTCACGGACGCTGGCCCAGCAATCGGTTACGCCGACTGTTATAGAACTGTCGAAGTTCTGGCGGAAGGAAACGTCAAATTCCAGATTCTATCCCCTTCCTGGATGTTACTTCTCGCACATGTCGTCCAGGCGTACTATCTAACAACACACTTCCTCTCCCAATCCCCCAACACTCTCCTTCGAGCCGCAGGCGCGTTCCTACCCAAGCTCCCCTCCCTAATGGTCAACCTCCAACCATCCCTATGGAACGTCGCCAGTATCCATATCGTCGCCGATAGCTCAAACGCTCGCGCTCGTCCGGAAGCAGGGGGTTTGGGATACGAGCCGCTCTGGACTTCGTTGGAGGGGATGTGTCAGTTGATATTGGATTACCAGTCGAAGCGTGTGGTGGACGACGGTCACTTCAGCGGAAGCCAAGGTAGCCACGTAACTCCTGGGGTTCCTCGCGCACAGGCCGGGGTAAAAGGGGTTTAGACAAGGCGGGATCTATCACTACTCACTCGAACAGGCTTGTGAAGTAGTCACTTATCCTCCACCTTAGTCGGGGATCCCGTGGAAACGGAGCCCGTTGATATTAGTTCCATAGGGCGAACTGGAAGATTGTTTTCTCCGAGCTCCCGTGTGAGTGGTGGCGGGGGTGCGCCTTCACAAGTGCACCTACTACGGGTGGGATCAGGAGAATTGGTCGTGATTGACGCCAGTGCCGGCAACTTGCGACGCATTCAGCCACCTCGAGCTTCGCTTCTCGACCGTCCACTTCCGCCTCGCGATGTCGCCTCCAGATACCCGTGAAGATGAACTACCCACGTCAGTCCCCGAACATCAAGAGCTATCGGAATCGATGTACGTGGACGCGTTCCGTGGCGTTTCACGACACTGACACAAAGCGGACGTTAGTATGGGTCCCGAGGCCAACATTGACGCGATACGAGCCTTGGAGAAGCAGATTGAAGAAGGCAAGGGAGACATAATCAACCTCAAACGCGACAGGAACTCGTTGTTGAACATATCCACGCGCGTACCGCCAGAAATCCTCGGATACATACTCGGTTTGAGCCTTGGTCGGGAGAACTCTTGGTACTTTGAAGGGTTACAGAAGGGCTCTTACAACTTCCTCCTCGTTTGCCACCACTGGTTCCAGGTCGCATCTCACACCCCGGAAATTTGGAGTTTTTGGGGAAATACTCTACAGGATTGGAAGAAACGCCACCACCGTTCCGGAGCCACTCCCCTCGAGCTAGTGCTGAACGAAGCCAGATCCGACTCTGATATCCCCTTCGACCAGTCCCTCCAGGATGCGGTCAGGGGTCGCGTCATGCAAGACACCATACGCAAAGTCCACCTATTCTCCAGTGATGGTGACACCCTGACCCCCATCATCTCTTCATTGGTCCCCGGCGACGATGGTGGTCAGAACGCGAACATCGAGTCAATTGTTTGGGAAAACGATGGGCACCCTACCGTGGATATTTCGAATTTCTTCGCACGGTCCCACCTCTCGAAGTTACGTTCACTTGACCTCTACGGGAAGTTTTGGGTTTCGTCGTGGGACCACCTGGCATCCAGAACCACACTCCTGACCACCCTCTCCCTCGACATCAGCACGTCCCCGCCGTCACCTACCCTGCCCGCATCGCAGCTATTTTCAGTCCTCACGTCGAATCCCAATCTTCAGGAACTCGCTCTGGCCAACGCCGCCCTTCCCGACGACGTTGATGGGCCCGCACTTAAAGCGCAGCTGTGCAGCCTGAAAACGCTCGCTTTGACGGGAGAGTTTCGTCACCTTTTTGGATTGTTGCGCCGATTGATACTGCCAGAGACGTTGGATGATCTGGATTTGTCAATATCCAACTCCACAATGGAGGACATTTCTCAAACCCTCGCATCGTACATGCGGGACTACTTCCGACGTGATCCCAGGTTTCAAGATAGACTAGGGATTTTTTCCTCCTCCCAAAGTCCCAATTCAATCATCGTCGGTATCGTACGCATCCAGGGTACCTTACCGGCGCTAGAGCCACCACGGGTTTCGCTTCTTGCTATCACCAACCAACCTCCTCCAAACATTCCGGAACGATCGCTCATCACCCTTATCACGCTCGTTCCCCAAGAGCGCGTTGTGTTCTTCGATACTGACCTCGACATGAGGTCACCTGAAGACCTATTTTTCACGATGCCGAACATCGAAACGTTGCACCTCTCCGACCTGCTGTTGTCCGAGGGGTTCCTCCAGCCAAACCCGGACGGACCGCACGCGAACAGGAAACTCTTCCCCTCACTTCGTTCACTGCGACTGGAAGACGTTATTTACTCGGACGATGAGGAATGGAGTCTCATGATAGTATACCTGGCCCACCAAACATCGGATGGCCAGGCTATTTCGCTCGAGGTGATCGGTGACTTTCCTCATGACTGCCCGCAGGTGGTGAACGGGATAAGGGGCCTGGTCAAGGAGTTTACCTATCGTCAACACCCGGTGACGGAAGATGATGAGTGGTGATAAGTATACGATATGCTAGTCACTCGCGTCCTCTGTTGCAGTTTACAATTCTCGTTGTACCTTTCCCCAACAAGGACTTGTGGCGGATGAAAAACCACTCTGAGCTTGAATAATATACAGTTAACTATCCATCACCCGACGTAAACACATAGAAAACTACAACGACGTTCGGGTAGGGGAGCAACATGAACTCTGCCAGCATGTGGCTGGAACCTGGTGGACAGGCGCGGGAGAACGGTCTCAGTTTTGCAAGACGTAGGTCGCGGCAACTTGCGAACATTCCAATTTTCATCGGCCAGCAAATATCCACAAGCCTCGCTCTCCTCTACCCTCGCCTCCCACCTCGCAATGTCGCCCCCTCCGGATACTCATGAAGGCGCTCCGCTTGCGCCGGTCTTCGAATTCCAAGGCCGAGTATCGGGATCGATGTATGTGGACACATTCCGTAGCATTTCATGTCACTGACTTGAAGTTGATGCCAGTATGGGTCCCGAGACCAACGCCAGTTCGATACGCATCTTGGAGAAGCAGATTAAAGAGGGCAAGGGGGACACAATCAAACTAAAACGCGACAGAAACTCGCTGCTGAACATAGCCACACGTGTGCCGCCCGAAATCCTCGGATACGTGTTCACCCAGAACCTCGTTCGGGACCAGCCCTTCGATGGATTACAGAAGGGCTCTTACAACTTCCTCCTCGTTTGCCACCACTGGTTCGAGGTCGCATCTAACACCCCGGAACTTTGGGGTTTCTGGGGAAATACTCTACAGGATTGGAAGAAACGTCATCACCGTTCCGGAGCCACTCCTCTCGACCTGGTCCTGGTTGGGGACGAATCCGACCCTGGCGTCCCCTTCGATGAATCTCTCCAGAATGCGGTCAGGGCTCGTTTTATACAAGACACCATACGCCAAGTCCATATAACATCCAATGACGGTGAGCTCCTAGCCTACATCGTTTCTTCGTTGACCCCCGATGACGACGGTGGCCAGAACGAGAACATCGAATCGGTTGTTTTGGAAAACAGTGGGCAACCTACCGTGAATATTTCAGATTTTTTCGCTCGGTCCCACCTCTCGAAGTTGCGTTCGCTCGTCCTCGGTGGGAACCTTTGGATTTCGTCATGGGACCACCTGGCATCCCGAACCACACTTCTGACCACCCTGTCCTTCAACATCAGCGGCCCCCCGTTTTTACCCACTCTCACTACATCCCGGCTATTTTCGATCCTCACATCGAATCCTAATCTTCAGGAACTCACTCTGACCAACGCCACCCTCCCCGACGATGTTTATGGATCCGCATTTAAAGTGCAGCTGCGCATCCTGAAAAACTCAATTTGACTGGGGAGTTTCGCCGCGTTTTTGGGTTGCTGCACCGATTAATAATCCCAGAGACGTTGGATAGACTGGGTCTGGCCGTATCCAATTCCACGGTAGATGACATTTCGCAAACCCTCGCACCGTACATGCGAGACCACTTCCGGCGTGATCCCAGGTTTCAAGGAAGGCTGGGTGTTTTTTCCTCCTCCTATTACGATTCCATCTCGATTGTTGTCGGTGCTGTGGACACCCAGACCACCACCCCGGACCTAAAGCCACCACGGGTGTCCCTTACGGTCCTTACCGACCAACCTCCAGACGTTCCAGAACAATCACTCACCAATCTCACCGCGCTCATCCCCCAAGGCCGCGTCGTGTTCCTCAATGCTGACACTGACGATGTGGGGGTTCCTGATGAAGTATTTTTCGCGATGCCAAATATCGAAACGTTGCACCTCTCCAACCCGCTGTTGTCCGAAGGGTTTCTCCAGCCGGACCCAGCTGGACCGCATGCCAACACGAAACTCTTACCCTCACTTTGTTCATTGCGGCTGGAAGATGTTGATTGCCTCGACAATGATAATTGGAGTCTCCTGACGACATACTTGGCCCATCAAACCTCGGACGGCCAAACTGTTTCACTCGAGGTGATCGGTGATTTACCTTCTGGGCCTCCGGAGATGGTGAACAAGATAAGGGGTTTGGTCGAGGAATTTACTCATCATCGAGACGCGGTAGTGGTGGCGGAGGATGATAGTAACATGTTGGTCACTCATCCTTTCTGCAGCGGTTAACTATCCTCAATCCAACCGTTTCCAACAATGAGTTGTGGCAGTTGGGCGACGGAAAGCTGGCGGGCTTCGCTCTCGGGGTCGAATATCTTTGTAGTTGATTTTATTGCCTCCGTAACACAAAAACATCGCGACAGAACCGAGCTTTTTTACTCCCTGTGGTGTCTAGGATACCCCGTTATTGATTATTAGGACGAAAGGACACGAAAAGTTCAGGAAGAACACGCCAGCATGCGGCTGGAATCCGACCTACAGGCGCGGGAGATCGGCACCAGTTTTTGCCGAAGAGGGGGCGCCGGCAACTTGCGATACGTTCGGCTATCGAATCCACAGGCTTTCTAATCCTCCATCACCATCTTCCATCTCACGATGTCGCCTCCAAATATCCACGAAGGCGAACCACCCGCGTCGCCCTCCGAATACCAAGAGCAAGCGTCAGAATCGATGTACGTGGACATATTCTGTGGCATTTCACGACACTGATACAAAATGGGCGCCAGTATGGGTCCAGAGGCCAACATCGACTTGATACGAGCCCTGGAGGAGCAGATCGAAGAGGGAAATGGGGACATAATCAAACTCAAGCGCGACCGAAACTCTCTGTTGAACATATCCGCGCACGTACCACCCGAAATCCTCGGAGACATCTTCTCCCAGATCCTCGTTCGGAAGGGGACTTTCGATGGGTTACAGAAGGGTTCTTACCGTTTCCTCCTCGTTTGCCACCACTGGTTCGATGTGGCATCCAACACCCCGGAACTTTGGAGTTTCTGGGGAAACACGTTCCAGGACTGGAAGAAACGTTATCGCCGTTCCGCAGCCGCCCCGCTCGACCTGGTGCTTCACGAAAATTATTGTTCCCCTGATTCCTTCACCGAGCCCCTCAAGGAAGCAGTCCGAAGTCGCGTTATGCAAGGCACAATACGACAAGTCCATTTGAGATCCAACAATCCTTATACCCTAATGCCTATCATTTCATCATTGACACCTGATGACGGAGGTGGCCAAAACGACAATATCGAATCGATCGTTTTGCATAGCGGCGAGGAACCCATTACCTTGCTTGCTTCGAATTTCTTCACCCGCTCCAGCCTCTCAGGGTTGCGTTCGCTCGGCCTCCACGGGAACATTTGGATTCCGCCATGGGACCAACTGCTGCCCCAAACCACACTCCTAACTACCCTGTCGCTCAACATCACCACACCAACACCGTCGCCCCGCCCAACCGCCGCTCAACTCTTTTCAATCCTCGCATCGAATCCCAATCTACAGGAACTCGTTCTGTCAGATGCCGTCCTCCCCGATGACACCGACGCGTCCACATCCAGAGTACAGTTACGCCACTTGAAAATGCTCTCGTTCACGGGGAAGCTTCGTCGTCTTTCCGGGTTGTTGCACCAATTGATACTTCCAGAGATGTTGGATGTTCTGCAACTAACTGGATCCGATTCCACGGAAGAGGACATTTCGCGAACCCTCGCGTCGTACATGCAGGACTACTTTCGACGTGATCCCAGGTTTAGAGATACATTGGAGGTTTCTTCCTCCGCCTCTCAAGATTCCATCTCAATCTCGGTCACCGTTGCAGGCGCCCAGACTACCGCGTCGATACAGAAGTTACCACGGGTATCGCTTACTGCCCTCACCGACGCGCCTCCTCCAAACATTGCAGAACAATTGCTCATCGATCTTATCACACTCATCCCCCGAGAACGCGTTGTATCCCTCCACGTTGGCGTTGACGTGAAACTGCCAGAAGAATTGTTTTTCACGATGCCGAACATCGAAACATTGCACCTCTCCAAACAGCTGCTGTCCGAAAGGTTCCTCCAGCCAAATCCAGACGGACCACATGCCGACACGAAACTGTTACCCTCACTTCGTTCATTGCGGCTGGAAGATGTCGTTTACCTGAACGATGAGGATTGGAGTCTCCTAACGACATACTTGGCCCATCAAACCTCTGATGGCCAGGCCATTTCGCTCGAGGTGATCGGCGCTTTTCCTTCTGGGCCTCCGGAGGTAGTGGACGGGATAAGGGGCTTGGTCAAGGAGTTCACTCATCGTCGAAATCCGGTAGCAGAGGAGGA
>Ga0307511_10001416_pt1 | contig 25273 bp, 29 predicted proteins | sample 13_EM_MG_FD_200266 | JGI IMG/M metagenome (GOLD analysis project Ga0307511, IMG submission 200266) | Populus trichocarpa ectomycorrhiza microbial communities from riparian zone in the Pacific Northwest, United States - 13_EM | ecosystem: Host-associated > Plants > Roots > Unclassified | place...
GGTCACCAAAAACTAGATCATTTTCGTGAAGTAAGTTGAGGGCACGGTCAAGGTCCTTTCGGATGCCTTCAAGTGCCGATTGTGGTGGTGAGGTGACGAACAGAGACTGGCCCTTCGACTTTGGTACGTACTCCATGACAACCATGTACATGTCACCGACGACGCGCATACAGAAGTGGAGAGCAGGGGCAAGAGGAGGGTCGGCACTGGCGAGCAGGCGGTGAGCGTTCTCGTGATACTTGGCGGAGAACTTGACAAGAACGACCTCGTTCGAAGTCTCAGTGGGCATCCGCGCAAGGTACAATGCATGGCGCTCGTTGTCTTCGTCGACGACAAAGAGTTCGGTTCCGTCGGCACAATCAATTTTATAAAGGAAGTTGATTTGGGAATCTGGTGGTGGTATCTGGTGGGTACGCTGTAGGGTTTGGCCACATATCCTTGACCAGTGTGAGAGTTGAGCGAGTCCGATGGGTATCCAGGAGATTTCTATACAGCTCGGAGAGTAGGTCCGTGGATTCGTTTATTACCATAAACACCCGTGCGATGTGGTTGACGTTGTCTGAACCGTGGGGCCCGAGAAGGAGTTTAACCGAGAGTAACTCGTCCGCATATACCGCATCGGTGAAAACAGCAGTCGATATGGTGAGACGATTCCCTGCTATGGACAGAAGAATTGCAGGTACGCTCGACCATCTGACGTATGGGGCATACTACGAGATGAGTCAGCGGAGGGAAGTTGTTAGGTGGGGTCCAAAAGAGTACCTTTGGTTGGGTGATGAGCTTGGCGTATGTAATTAAACCTTGCAAGAATGGATCTCCCGAGAGTCCTGGCTCGTTCTTCAACTCTACAATAACGTAGGCGGAAAAGTCCTCGGGCTCAACGGCATGGGGCTTATCCGTTTTATCCGAGGTAAACCCTTTCCGCTCGCTCCACCCCGGAAGGAGTTTTTCCAAAGTGAGTTTCAAGGCACATTCCCTCGTACGTTCATCGACGAAGAAGTCGGTAGCTTGGACGATAAGTTCGTAGGCGTGGTCCAACATTGAGGTATCCGGTAAATATGATTCGAGATGCTCGAGGTTGTACTTCAAAAGCGCCAGTGGTTTACTGAAGAGTGCTGTTGGTGGCCCAAAGCGGTGGGAGGGTCTTCCATATCGCGGTCCGGCGGGATCAATTGAGGCGTCCTTGATAGCGGAGGCACTCTTGACACTGTCAGACGGCGAAGCAGTTTGTTTGATGGCCTTCGATAACTCTCGTCGTGCTGCACGGTGTGAGTACACATCCAGGAAAGGGTAATGACAAAACACCCACCATCCGTGTACATTAACTCGCCTAGAGTGGCACCTCCCAGGCTTTCAATGACTGTGGAACGGTATATTAGAGAACGAGACGGGATTGTGCGTCAGGACGTACCGTCTGATGAAACAACTACAATGTCCGACCAGGTCACTCGACCAGTGATTTGGACCGTCAGGGAAGAATTTCACAATACGGCCACCCCGGGAAAGCTCGGCGTCTTCGTTTTTATCACGGAACCAGTCACGGACCCCTTGCATGGACTGGATTTCTAATTCGTCCAACTTGAGATCAACAGCCTGTGATAGTGATTGAAGGTAGGTATCAGCCCGTCAACAGACAACGACTTACCTTGTAGAGGGTGGCATGCTCCAAATCTTCTGTCAGAGCCGGAAATTACTGGCACAGGTGGGAGATTATATCGTCCGTACTAGTCTGTGAATCCACCTTGACCAGACAGGAACGCATTACCGGACGAATTAAGGAGTTCGGGTAGGCGATGACATATTTCTTGGTTGTCATGGTTCAAACTCAAGCGTGACTGGAAAACCGGGGGTTCAAAGAAATGGTATCTTCCAAAGAACTAGGTGTGACCTACTCAATACAAGCAAATGGTGGGGAGGAGATAGTTTTTGTTTGATTTCTTTTGTACGATTTGGTTGAGGGAGGACCGTGGGATGATGACGTCATTTGTCGAAAGTGCGCGCCGCCAACTTACTGAATTACTCTCGGTCAAACTCCTCGGGCCCTACGGTTCGGACAACGTCAAGCGCATCGCACGCGTGTTTATGGCGATAAGTGAACCCATGGACCTACTCTCCGTGCTATACAGAAATCTCCTGGATACCCATCGCGCTCTCAACTCCCACACCACCGGCCAAGGGTCTGTGGCCAAACCCTACAACCTACCCATCCGACTCCGATTCCACCACGAAGCTCCCTTTGCGGACTACGAAGTCAGGCTCGTTTCCAACTCAGGCGCTTGCGGGTGTCGAAGTTTGTATGTTGCGCGTGCTTGGTGTCATAGAGGAAGACAAGGAAGAGGAAGCATCTGAATGACTGGAAAATTCCTGGCCAAGAGTACTAGTAGCTTTTCACTTCTCCGAATTCTCACTAAAGCGTTGTCCCCTCTCCTGTCTGACTTCCAGTTTTAGTGTCTCTACTCCCTGGGCAGCCTCCAGAAAGAATTCGAGATCTGATAGTGTCGAAGACAGTCTGGAGGGTCAAGGCATGTAGATTCTGGAGGTGTCCACGAAATTTCATCACCTATGGAGCTAATTCGAAACACCCGGTAACGCTCTTCAACTTTGGCTCGTCATCCTTGGAGATCCGGCCACGAATGGCGTAAGAACGTTTTAGATCGTAGGCTGTATGTCGCCCATACCTCTTCTACGAATCACTAGAAACTTGAAGGTGGAGGGCCGCCCCCATTTTCACCTTGAGCTCTCTCACCTTGAAAGAGTCCACATACTCGACAATGCTTGCGACCTTCAAAGAACCGTTTGCGTCTTTAGTATAGTGGAAGAGCCATATGACCTCTTGAGCGAATGGACCGGATGAGAAGACGAGGGTGACGTTCGCCTATCAGGGTAGTGTGGATGAGCCCACAAGCGAAATTCCTCGAGGTCAGATCTACTTACCTGGACAACGATGAACAAGGGGTGTTCAATGACGTTGGTGAGATCCAACTAAAAGAGTCGTCAACCCTCAGTTACGTTCACGTCGTTCTACGACCAGCCCTGACCTTGAAGGACTGCACGGCAGTGAGGATACCGGTAGCCTGGCCGATCCACTCAGCCATGGTAAGCTTCCTCCCGACCCTGCATCATGGCGTTCAGTTCTCAGGAAGTGTCACCCCGGAGAACGACAACGAACGTGGAAGGAAGAAGGTCATAGGTCATACCCTCCGCCAAGTAGGGAACGATGACGTCGATGTTCCTCGTCTCCATCGCCTCCTTGAACTTCTCAGCAATCGCGCGTTCGGTGGACATGTTTAGGTGTGGGGGTGGGCGAGGTGGCTGGGCGATGTCTCCATGTTCTTGACCCCTTTTTGAAGGGCTTCTGGTCGATTTGATTGGGTGGTCAGGTCACGAAAGAAGGACTGCGATAAACTAGTCTCCTCAATCAGACCACGTATGCCACTGACGATAGCCTGCTTGTAGCATAAACGCTGTGGGGTTGAACGCAGAAATCTTACCATTGGCTGACGACCCCGTGCATTCTCCCATGACCCAGCAGACCCCTGAAGCGGGTCGTGTAGCGCTGAACCACAATCGTCCTTATCCATCGTGTACCTGGGGAGGAAACCCGTGACGAATGGATCGGGAAAGGGAGACGCTGAGCGCTGAACCAGTGGAAGGCGATTACATCATCAGAAAACCATGAAGTCATCGTTGGGTGTTGCTCGATGAGGCAAATGCTGACCCGCACTGACCAATGCTAATACGACGGTGATGACAGGTCTGACCAGTACTCGGACGGTATACCTAATATTAATAAGGGTCGTCGGGAGGGCGAGCCCATAGCATTGGATTCCGAGGCAAACCACCACTCGGCACGACATTTACATGTACTGCCGAGCCCCCGATTGTACTTCGTAAGAGCTCCCAAGGTTCTCTCAGTCTATGCACCAGTGCGAAACGCCCGCATGCATCCTGTGATGGTGACACCGAGTTTCACTCGTCTAACAGGTCGAAGTCTAACAGGGGGAACGATGAGTGTCCTCAGCGAGCCCCGTTGTCGCCGGCCGCAGGGGGGCAACCGAGTAACAGTAGTAAAAACGCTTGAACCACAACCCATGACCCCATTTGTCCAATTATCCGACATACCGAGTAGAGGTGTGGACCTGTAGGCGTCCCCCAGTATTGGGTGGGACCTGAGGGCAAACCGATCCGCAGCGATCCCTCGTCTTCATCGGTTACGGGCGACACCGTTTATCAGAATTACAGATTATAACACTTTTATTCTGTTCACAATCCTAAGGTCTGCAAAGGGAGCGCGGAGAACGAAAGGGATTGCAAAGGAGGGAGAGAGCGATGAACGAGGGTGAGATATACAAGGAGGGGGAAACGAGAGCGATTTCCAAATTATAGGGGCGGATCCGATGTATGTGCGTGTTATCAGGGAGTGGAAGTGAGGGGCGGGGAGTCCGGAGGAAGAAACATACACTTGTCCGCGTTATAAAGTTTTAAGATCGAAGGATAAAACCACCATATTCCTCAAAAAGGACAGAAAAGTAGACATGCTGCAACAAAACAAAGCCGGGAAGGAAAAAGTAGTCCGATGCTGTTCTAAGTGAGTGTGGTAGGCGACGTAAATGAGTGGTCGTAAATCATGGTCGTGCTGTGGCAAGGTGGGATTTTCGTCAATCGTCGCGCTGAGAGCGAAATAGATGATGAACGCACCGAGTTGTTCTTTGCGATAGAACCAGAAGTAACCGACGACGATGACCAACTGACAGATCAGAGCGATCCAGAATGGTGGTTCAGCCATCGGGCTACCTTTCAACCCGTTTGCTTTGAAGTCCCAGGTAGCGATATCCGGGAAGACAGTACCGGGACCGATCCTGTTTGGTGCGGTTGCACGAGCGACCATGACGCAGACCGAACCGATGACTTGGGCAAAGGCGAGAGTGGCGCAGACATGCAGACGCGACAGGGTTTGAAGTAAAATCATACCCAAGCCAACACCCTGGACGGCGTCGAGGACACCGAGCCACAGCCACAAGGAGAGACCTAGATACGGGCCCGCTCTGCCAGCCCATGGGATGTAGAGGGCGAGGGAAGAGGTGCCCCATAACATCTAAGGTCGCCAGTAAGAAAGAGGGAGGGGGTAACCAAATGGATGATACGCACTTGACACCACCGTGGTGCACCAAGGCCGACAGCGAACACGGGGAGCAGCCACGTATGAGTCTTGCTGAAGTGGGTGAGGATGCCTAACACCAAACCCCAAACGCCTAGGAAGAAGGCTAAAACGAGCAGAAGAATCTGCCAGTCTGGAATTCGGGTATTCCACAGGAAGCCCCAGTTCCTTCCGTATGGCTGGGAGGTCGAGTCGTTAGTTTCCACCGTTGGGGAGAGAAAATGGAACGTACTCCACTGAGCCAGTAGTCCCTCAGAATTTCGGAACCAAGGAACCACAGGACCAATTTACGGCGGAAGAGAGTCTTCAAGAAGTTTGGAACCTTCGGTGGAGTCTGACGGTAGTAGTCGGGCAAACCGTAAAGCATGAGGTAGGCAAATACGAAGCTCATGACCGACAAGGGCCACACGGCGGTCACGATCCACCACGGTGTGATGTTGTCAGGCTGCGCACCCTTAAGCCTATCACCCCAGTACCACAGACCAGCGACCCAGACTTGTTGTGTACCCTGAACGATACAAGCGCGAAGGATCCAAACCTCCGTGGCAGCGCCCGCCTCTTCGCCGAAGTTGAGACCGAAAAACGCGAACGCGGCGGCAGAGGCGGCGGCATAACACCATGTGGCGGCAGATGCTAGAGGAGCGTGGACACCGTGCAGAGCCGGATGGATAGATGGGAGGCCGATGAGGAAAAACGCAAGGCCGAAGAAGATCCAAGGGAACGAGAGGATGTAGATTGAGGGCTTGAGGCGGAATAACGCGTACCATACGACCGACGATGCCAAGAACACGGCACCCAACACGTACAACTCGAGATCGTTCTGCCAGTTTTGACCAGACAAGAGGGTGATTTGGAAACTCGTAGCACTCAGCATCTGGGAGAGTAAGACGGTTATCAGAGGCGACGGGATGTATGGTAAATTCAACATACCTGGCCGGCCGCCATAACAATGGAATACCAGGGCCAACCGAAGAATTCACGAGACATAGCAATCTGTAGACTGGTCATGACCACTACTTCCTCCGGAGGGACGTCGTGAGTAGCGCCTGTGAGACCCGTGCTTGGAACGAACGAAGGAGCTGAAGGAAATTAGGTCAGAGTCAAGCGTGTTGTATGACAGACGGTGAATTCGTACAAGATGGCCGAGAGTAATCGAAGCTGGATGGAGTTCCCCAAACAGAATCACGTTGTGAAGACCTGATACTAGCGGCGCTCGAGAGCTTGTCCTTCTTAACCTTGTCGAAGAAGGCTTCCTCACTCTTGGTCAGGAACCTCTCGATGGATAATTCGTGTTTGGAGTTGCTGGAGTTGAGACCTTGGAGCTTGCCGACGAAATCGGAAGTAACACCACCATCCGTATCCGTGAACTAGAACAACACACCGCTGAGTAACAGGAAGTAGAGAAAAACAAATATACTTACAGATGCGATAGCCTTATTCAAGGGAGAGTTCTGCTTCTCGTCAACGATGGAGGAGATTGATTCAACAGATGACACGCGAGAGTGAGAACCGAAGGGCCGAGTAGGAGGAGTCATGCCTGGTTCTAGGAACGGATCCGGAACGTGTTTCTTGTCGCGAGCGATTTGTCGGTTCGCACGATCCAAGAAATTACCATACTCTTGCTGAGGCTGACCAGGGCTTCCATTGTTCGGGGTACCGCCGTGTCGTTGAGCGAAGTAGTCCTCAGACATATCCGAAGCGACCGAAGCACGACTGTCCGGGTTCCGCCTGTGTGGTGCCTGCAGGAAGGGGTCTGTGCCAGTTCCAGGAGTCATGACCTCCGGAGAGCCAGGAATGGAACCGCTACCCATACGGGGACTGTTCATGTAGCTTTGTCGGTCCCAATCGGGCTGCGAGGGGTCAGCTTGGTGCACGGGGTTCCAGTCATCATGGTCGGCGATTGGTCGGAGTGGTCCAGATTCTCCGTCGGTCTTCCTCCAGGCTTTGGATCCAGCAACCGATCGGCTCGCGGTGATACTGCGACTGTGGAAGTCTTCGGTACGTTGACGCCACTCTACTACGGGGAAACGTTGAACAGCCGAACGGGCGCGTAACAACTGACGTTCCTGCTCTGTGGACTTGAGCGCCATCTTGATGGTACGGGACAGCTGGGACAACATATGTTCCGTTGAGGTGGATTCAACCGGGAACCACTATAGAGGGGCGCGTCAGTTTCGGCCAAATAACTGTACTCTGGCTACGTACCCAACCAGGCATAAGACCGAGACCACCAAGCCTAGAACCGACACCGAGGGCACCCTTACGACCGAACTCGACGGCGACAAGACCGAATGGCTCATCACGAGAGGGGATCAAAGCGAAGTCAGCCCCGCTGAACAGGTATGGAGGCAGAGCGGTGAACTCGGGCTTAGAGAAGACGCGATCGGGGTACATCTCCATCAGCCGTGCCAACTTCTCGGCGGCAAAACGTCCGTAAAGATCGATGACGGGGCCGACACAAATCAGTTGGATGGAAGGTTTCTTCTCCATCCTATTGTGGATAGTTAGTGTCGTGAGTAGTTTATCGAGAAGTGGAGAACACACAAGGAAGGCATGATATCGGCGATCAAATCAACACCCTTCTGTTTCGACCAACGACCGACGAACACGAACAGATCCGAGTTAGGATCCTGAGCGATACCAGCCCACTCCTGAGCTTGCCGTTTCATTTCGGGTCGTTTGGCTTCAGCGTCCTGGTCTACAACGATATCCTTGGCGGCAACTGGGTTCAGGTCCAAAGCCTCAATATCGCTGGGGTCGGGGTTGGGCAGGGAATCGACGTGTTTGAGGGTCCAGAGAGCGGGGTAGCGAGCCCAAGATCGTTTGCCGTATTTATCCGACACACCAGCGACACCGATCGACTTCTGGTGGACAGAGATGAAAGATGCGGCGGCGTGGAGTAAGTTGAAGGTATTCCCGAATTGGACGTATTTCGTGCAGTGCTCCTTGCTGATGTTGAATGCAGAACAGACTTCTTTCATCTCCTCCTTGGTGCGAAGCGGCCACAGACCCTGGAACTCGGCGTTGTGAAGGGACAAGCAAACGGGAAGGACTTTGGGGAGCAGATAGATGGCGGCGAGGGCTCCGTGGTAATCATTGATGTGGTATATGTCTATGTCCGGGTATCTTCTAAAGGTTGCTGCGATAGCCTGGTTCCAAGTCGAGTAGAAAATGGCGGAAGATAAGTCGTCCATGCGTGCGGGATACGGGTCGGCCTTGGTTTGGGCACGGAAGACAGGGGAATCTAGGATGACGTAGGTGATGTTGTCCAACATATGAGTCTCAACTTCGATAAGATATGGCTCGCCGAAAATGATGACCTCGATCGGATCCGCGGGGTCACCGGGCGGATATTCGAGGTCCTTGACCTTGGGAATGACCCAAATCAAATCGACGTCCGTCATCGACTTGCCCATCAAACTCGACATGACACCGAGACCTCCGATCTTGACCTTGAGTTTCCAATCGATGATTTCGTATTCGAGGGTGGCGATCAAGACCTTCCTCCTCTTGTTCTTGTCTTCCGGCCAGCCGATGATCTCGGTGTTCTTGCTGTGTCCAACGCTGACCTTCTCGCTGAAGGTGTGATCGTCCCCCTTCTCCTTGTCCTTCCTCCCAGTCAGGGCGCCGATGATCGGGAAGTAGTTGGTCTCCTTGGTGGGCTTGGCACCGAATTGGTTATACCTGATCCCGTAGAAGGACCACATGAAGATGAGGACGGCGAGAGTACCGGTGACAATGGGGATCGAGAGCAGCAGGCCGTACATGATCGCGCCTACGCCTGACGAACCACGAGGCTGGAGGGACCAACTGAGAGTGGCGTCGTCGACGATCAGAGTCCAAGCAAGATACGGTTTCGGCGGAGCGGTCATGTTGACGTAGTTGGGAGCGGCGGAGTTGGGAGGGAGGCGATCAAGGATCCCGTCGCCATCGGTATCACCATAGAAGTAGTCGTCGTACCCGAACACGTTCAGTTGAAGGTAGGCAGGCCAGTTGTCCATGACCTCGAGTTCCCATTTTCCTTCAGCGTTGTGGGTCATGGCGGCGTTGACACCGGAATCGTAACCCCAGGCATTGAACGGACCACGAGCGATGAATTGCGGGACCCGACGGGGTCGATCGTAGCCGTGGTCTGCGTGAACGATCACAGCAGAGGACTGTGCAGCATTGGCCCAATCTACATTCACGAGTTAGCCATAGCACTGCGACTCGAAACAGATACTAACATTGGAACATGAGATGTTGCCCCTCCCAAAAGTAATCCTTGTTTTGGAACAACGACTTGGGGATCGTCGTGGTATCTTCCCAGTTCTGCCACTTCGTCCAGTTCTGGCCGAAGTTCCAACTGTACCGGAACATGTCCGCGCCGAATGCGGTGTGGGCGAAGACCAAGTTGTCACCCTGTTCGGTTAGAGAACCTGAGGCGTAATCCGAGTCGGGGAAAATCATCGGGTTGGACTTGAGTCCCTTGCGGAGAAGGAAGTGGTCTGTGGTCTAGAGGGATCCCCACATGTTATTTTCACCCTCTCGCAGACAGATTAAGGAGACTTACCCCAGTGCTAGCGCCGGCCTGACTCTTAGGATTCTTGATTGTGATCGTCAAAATGCCATCCGGGACGTTGTTCAGTGTTGCCGTCCAATACCACTGGGAGATCGAAACGCCAGGAATCGCGGCAGCAGGTACATCTTTCGGGTCCATCGTCAAACATCTCACGGAAGCTTGCGCGATCGTCGGGGTGCCGCCATGACCGGAGGAGGACATATTGAACGACATCGATTGAGTAATGCTGTCGCAGTCCATCGGCTCGGAGAATTCGAAACGGATGTTGACGGACGTTCTGTTTTGGGAACCTTCTTGAACTTCGATCCGAGTGTCGTGGCCTGGGACGAATTTGGTGGCGACTGGAAGAGGCGGAACCCATTGCTCAACCGGGACTAAGACTTTGAAACCCATCGGCGCTAACGTGATGCTGCTCATACATCCGTAGTACGGAGCCTTCCCGTCGTGGTAGTAGGGAGAAAGCGATGCGGCGAGCGTGTAGTTCTCGTAAGGGTGGAACAGGTTCCTGACGACGACGCCAGCTTGGAAGGGAGAGGAAATCCACTGATCGCCCCCACAATCTTCTGTCCAGGTTTTGGTCTCGTTGACGTTCGTGAACAACAACCAGAGTTGGTCGCCGTGGGTACCGGTGAAATTCTGCATAGGGGAAAGGCCAGACCGCGAAGTACTCCAAAGTCCTTTCTCGGTCGAGGTGCCGTTGGAACCAGGAAGTTCATCCTTGTAGGTCCAACTGCCCCATTCCACTAGGTTCCAGCCGTCCTGAAGAGCAGTGTAGACCGAACGCAAATAGAACATGTGCGCGAACATACGCCTGGAGTCGGTGGTGGGGTCGAAGTGGTCCAAGGAGTTCCAGTCGTCCTGGCAACCAGCGACGGACTTGCCGAGATCCATGTTGTAAAAGGAGTTGGAACCCAGGTGGTAACATCCGTGGCGTTGCCAGCTCCTGGTGGAAGTCATGGCTTGACGCCTAAATCAATCGTCAGCGTGACATTCGGAGTAAAAGGTCATAAGCGCGCACCCGAAGAGATAGTTGTTCGCTGTGTTGTCGTACAGGTAGATGTTCTGCTCCTCACCATAGTACAGCTGCGGAGGGGTATGAGATATGCCAGAACAGACGAGAGAGAGCACGTACAAGGGGAATGCCCGGCATCAACAGGGTAGCAATGAACGTTCCGAGAACGCTTTTCTGAGTTCCGTTGTTCAGACTATTCCACCTGAACACATCGAAGTTGCTCGTTCCGTACATGTGGCGGGGGTCGATCTTGCCGGTGTACGCGTTGATGAAATCGTTCTCCACGAACATTTGGTTCCACGCGCTGACGAAGTTGACCGAGACATCGTAGGCGACCTGCAAGTTGCCGTCCATTCCGAGGAAACGTTGGAATGCGCGGTAGATGGAGTAATGGAAGGCGATGGCGTCGAGACCGTTATAAGGCGCGTCTCGTAGGAAGAACTGGTTGTCGGCGGAGGTCACATTCGCGGCTGCGAGGAAACCGGGAGGCTTCTGGGTTGGAGTTCGACCACGACCACTGCCAAGATATCAGAAAAATACGCGGCACGGAAACGGAAAGGACTCACAGGTACAGGGATCCAAATGTGTTGCCACCAGTGACTTCACCGGTGATGAAGAAGTTCTTCTTCCCAAGCTTGGCGGCGCATTCTCGAACGCCCGCAGCCCATATCGCGGTGGCGTCGAGGGTTACTTGAGTGGCCTTATCGACTCGAATCGCGTCAAAGTCGAGAGCTTTCAACGTCAAACAGGAGAAATGAATCAATCTGTCCATGACGCTCGGCTGCCACTCGCGGAGACGATCTTGCACGGAAGCGAATTTGGATAATTGACGGTTCCAATCCGGATGAACACCGAAGGCCTCCATGTCGCCGTACTGATCAAAGTCCGAGGTCCTACAACCATCCGCGTGGACAGGGACTGTGGTGCCGTCATCTTGCCAGAAGGCCGGGAAGACACAGGAAGCGTTGTGATCGTTGCTTATCTATGAAAAAGGTTTAGCGGCGTGACGATCGAAGGCCTCTTAGCGCTTACGTTGAAATCCAGGTAGCGTTGGAAGTTCCATGGGAAATATTTGGGGTCCTTCCACACCGCATCGTACTCGTCAGTGATGAATGGAGCGGAAGCGTTCTCGAAACTGTTGAAATTTTAGTGGCGGAGTCCTTCAGGCATAAGGGAGAATTTACCCTTTCCACGCGATGAGATCTCCCATAGTCCCAATGGTGAAGTCGACCATGTAGTACATGCCACGCGAATGGACCTCATCTATGAGGTGCCTCCAGTCGTTCATGTCTCCCCAGTGGGGGTCGAGGGTCGTGAAATCTAGAGCGGAATAACCTATTTGTGTAAGGTGTTAGCATTTGTGAGGCGTGCCGAACGAGGCATGGGACTGACTGTCGGCTTGCCACAAGTTGTTGATGAAGGGTGTACCAGAGGCGAATATTCCTTTGATACCCATACCAGCCAGGTAATCGAGCTTCGCCTCCAGTCCCTTCACGTCACCACCATAACGGAGGTTGGGTTCCCGCCAGTCCCATTCGAACATAGTGCCGAAGAAGTCGTTGTTGGACGGATCTCCGTCTGCAAACTTATCCATAAGAATGGTATAAAATGGGAAACGCCAGTTGTCTGGGGAGGGGAAATATGATTTGGGAATGAAGTCGGTGTCGTATTCCATGGGTGATTGAGCGTTTTTGTTGGTGTTGAGATTCCATGCTGCGTAAGTCTCGTTGTATGGCGCTGCTGAAACGAAGGTGGCTAGGGACCAAAGCCCCAGCGCGGTTTGGAACCACATGAGGGGACTCTCCTCGCTGGAAAAATGGCTCTATGCGCCGTTGCAACCGAGGCGGAGGAGTATGGTGGTGATGAGCAGGGAATGGTAGGGACTGGACGACGCTGCGGTCGAACTGAGAATAAAAGGATGGTGGCGCCGAGGACGACGGAGGGAGAGGACACGTAGCAGGGAGCGGGGGGTGAGACAACCGATGTGGTGGGGAAGTGCGAGAAAACACGAAAGAACGGGGCCAATTAAGGTACCGCTGGGCGCTCGGCCTCCGTTCCTCCAATTGCAGAAGCGACGAAAAATAAAATAAAAGAAATGTAGTCTCGGAATAATGCACTACAAAATCTTTCTAGTCTCGTTAGAAACCCGATCCTAATCCGACTATCCGGTTACGACAATAACAAACGCGGCCCTCGCCCTCCGCCGCCTTCTGCTTAATGACCCTCAACGGCTTTCACGACTCGCAGGCGAACTCGCCCACGTCTCCTACCGGCTCTTTCAACAATCACGCTCCGCACCCGAATGCGCTCAGGCAGTCTTCTTCCCGCTCCCCGCATTCCTCCCTGCCCGGCACTCCGACCGTCAATCAGCTATCGGACATCCTCGAACCACCACCAGGACAGACTTTCCTCGAACTCATAAAAGCATGGTCGGACTCCGACGTCGCTCGCTGGCTCTCCGAGAACAAGGTTGGGCATCTGGCGAACGTATTCAAGGCGAACGACATCAGGAGCGATGTTATCCTCGATCTGAACCAGGAATCTCTGAAGGAAATGGGCATAAAGAGCGTCGGAGAGCGTATCCGAGTCCTCAACGCCGTAAAGGTTCTAAGACAGCGGAATTCCATATACCTGATGTCCAGGTCCACCCTTTTCCTCGCTACAGATGATTTACCCAGGTCAAGAGACAACTCGCCGACGCAGAGGACTGCAACTAACGGGCGACGACTGGAGTCTGCCAGGCCGGCCCCATTGCAGCTCGTTTCGGATCCCGGGAGGGAAGGATTACCCCGGCTTGTTCGCGACGGATCCGAATCCGCGCGGACAGACACCTCGAGGCAGGAGTCTGGACGACCATCAGGAGCATCTGTGCGCCCACTTCCATTCCCCAACAGACAGAACGGTACCCCGCCCACCAACACCCCCACACCTACAACATCCATCCGACATAACCTTCCACCTCTCCCGCCACCGCCAAGAGGGCAGCCGCCCTTGCCACCCACTACCCCATCGTCCAGCCGAATACGTTCCAGCTCCAGTAGCAGAAACCTTCTACAAAAAACTCCTAATGACCCCAGCTTCCCACCTCACCAACAACCCCCCAACCCATCGGGACTGCTCACTCCAACCAATGGCCAGTGGGGACTGCCGTCGGACCCTCGGCCATCGGGAGGACGGACGCCTATCAAAGGTGGGTCACCACTATCCACAGGGGGTGCCGTTCGCTCGCCCGCCCCTCCAACCAACCACGCCCGCAATACGTCACTTTCGAATCTCAACCCCAATGTCGTCCCTCAGGTAAAGATGCCCCCTCGCCCATCAACGTCAGATTCGTCTTCACGATCTACCTCACACCCTAACCGCGGTCAACATGCTGGCGACCTGAACCTTTCACCGATTATAGAATCTCCTCTGCATAATTCCGGGTTTGGGTCTCCTTCTCCACCAGCTGGATATCGGGTTGGTCCTGGACCTTATCAAAGGCCGACCACCCCATCAACATCAGCATCGGATAAGCGACTCGTCAAGTTCCAATTGCCCGAGGCGGGTCAATCCGTTGTCATTGACGCCGGCGATTGCGCTGGTGGGGTTGAGATTCTCGAAAAGGCGATCAAGAAACTGAAGGTCACTCAACGCATCCCTGAATTCGACCACAACGAAAGCCTGGCAGACGTCGGCACTGGCGACGGTGGATTGAGTGTGGAGGGTTGGGGCGTTTTCGCAGATTGGAATAGCGACTCGGGGCGTGCGTTATCTTTTGGAATGCGACTGGCGTTTGGATTCGCTGACTGATTGGGTAGTCGGTAAACCTCTGACGGAGGCTCAAGTCTTAGCCATCTGCCATTCGCCAACCAGTGATCTTGTTGGTGATCATCGACTGACGTTGCGACGCATTGCAGCACGCGGCAAACGGTCGAAGCCGCTCCATCAGATCTTCGGAGAAACGCCCCCTATACCCGCTACTCCTGGCTTTGGCAAGTTTAAATTTCCCATTCTGCAGATCAAACACCCGCTTATCTCAGTGGATAGCGTACCCCGAAGACGATGACCTTCCACCCTCGCCCAAATTCGACCGAACATTCTCCACCGACCAGGCCGATCTGGAGAGTATCCGTCAACGCAAAGCCAAACGCGCGAGCACCGTCAGCGTTCTAAGTGGACTCGGAGTTGACCTTGACAAACTTGATACACCTCGGATCTCGAGAACCCAACACTCGCCATCCGACTCACCTGGGCCGCATCTCAGTCCATCAAAGCCTCAGTCTAAACTTAGAAACTTCTTCGGGCAGCGTCCACCGAGCGAGTTGATCACACAACACTTGACGGCATATTTCCCTGCCGCTGAGAAGAAGGTTCTTGGAAGAGCAAGGAGACAGAGTATGATGAAGACTGGACTCGGTAAGAGGGATAGCATTATCTCGTGGAACACCCCCGCCTCTTCGAGGTTCAGCGTCAGTACCCAAGGCTCAGGCAACCAGCGTATATCGATGTTGTCGACTCGGACCTCGATGTATAGTGGTATCTCTCCAATGACCCCGACAGGAGACTCAATACCGTTCCCCGGGGACCGGGCAGGATCCTCAAGGGCATCGGTGATCAGCGGATTGAGTGACACGGACGAGACTGTGGAGGAACCCGACGGTCCCTCCCCGAAAGTGTCTATCTCGCTCGAAGACGGTCGGGAGTTCGACCTCGACACGACAGATGGGGGCGACACTCTCGTAGATTCCTTACAAACATTGGACGCTGGTTTGCTTCCACCTGTCAAGTTCCCTTCGGAATCTTTGTCCGAGTCCATCGGAGATGGATTCGACGTGGACGAGGGTAGCGGTGCGATGACGTTTTCTACGGCCTCGAAGAGGATGAGTATGATCACGGAGTTGAGGAGCAAGAAGGATTTGTCCGACGCTGTGAGCCTGCTAACTGTTGACGAGATCACTGCAGAGGTAGAGAACAAGCAGCACGGGTCTGACGAAGAGTACGAAGAGGAAGAGGAGGAAGAGGAGGAGGAAGATGAAGATGAAGAATACGATGAGGATTGTGACGAGGTTGAGCTTGAACTCCAAGACGCCGATGAACCCGGGAAACCTATCACCTCTCACGCAGGTTTGTTGTCCATTCAAGCCTATCCCTCGATATCTGAGTGCTGAGCCTCTCTCTGTGGCTCCAACAGAAAAAACCATCAAATGGATCAAGGGTGCGCTCATAGGTGCCGGATCGTTCGGTCAAGTGTACCTGGGGATGGACGCCGCCACTGGCCTTTTGATGGCTGTCAAGCAGGTCTCGTTACCGACAGGATCTGGGGTAAATCAGGAACGAAAGAAGGCCATGCTAAGCGCACTCGAGCGGGAAATCGAGCTCTTGCGTGAGCTTCAGCATGAGAACATTGTCCAATATCACGGTGCGGTGATATGTTTCTGATTTGTCTTTACCATCTTCTCTTACCGGAAACCCTCCCCAGCGTCGTGCATCGACGAGGAACATCTGAATATTTTCCTAGAATACGTCCCTGGCGGATCCGTCACTGCCCTATTGAGGAACTATGGCGCCTTTGAGGAACCACTTGTGAAGAACTTTGTTCGGCAGATCCTGAAAGGCTTAGCCTATCTCCATGAGAAAGATGTCATCCACCGAGACATCAAAGGAGGAAACATCCTCGTTGACAACAAAGGCGGCATCAAGATTTCCGATTTCGGTGTTTCGAAAAAGGTCGAAGACAGTGCGTTGTTCCTGTTATGTTTTGTCGTCGGGTGCTAACCGAGTTTCTAGACTTGCTAACCGGTTCCCGCGCTCACCGCCCGTCATTGCAAGGCTCGGTTTTCTGGATGGCACCTGAAGTCGTGAAGCAAACCGCGTACACACGTAAGGCAGACATCTGGAGCGTGGGGTGCTTGATCGTCGAGATGTTGACTGGCGAGCATCCATGGGCTCAACTTAGTCAAATGCAAGCCATTTTCAAGGTACGCGTAAAGTCCGCCCACCATTCTGCTGTCCGCAGTTTGTGCGCCCTGCGGAGATTGACGCCGTTTCCTAGATCGGTTCTTCCGCCAAGCCAACTATACCCTCTGACATATCGGCGGAGGCGGAGAATTTCCTTCAGCTTACTTTTGAGCTGAACCATGAAGCTAGGCCCGATGCCGTTGATCTCCTTGAGCATGTCTGGATCACCGGTTGATCGCCCGCCACGCACTGTCTGTTTTTTCTCCATCTGTGACTTGGCTACGTCCATTGTTTCCTGATTAGTTGTAACCCGCGTTCCGTTGCTTTCATTCACCTCTCTGTGTTTTCCCTGTTTCTCTCACGTTCGCTGATGCGTAGACACTGATCCTTCCCACACCTGGCAGGTAGACCAGGCTGACTCTTCATCCTTCTCTCCACAGTGGGCTTTATCTTTTGCGTCCAGGATGTTATAACCTACTCGTTGTACGTTACCGCGTTTCATTCGACCTAATTTGCCAGCCGCGTCCATGCGGCTGGGTTCCCGGAGCCGTTTCATGACTGCTTATCTCCACCTGTCAATTGGGGATCGGGCGAGACCCCTGTCCCGTTTTGTTCGGGTTACTTACCTCTGATGGCCCTGAGGTGATCGTCATGATCCACGCCGGGCGAAAGAAGAAACAAAGGTGAAGTCTCCCACAGTCTCCCACGCGAAACCCGATGGTCTCCTCGTCGATGCGGGTGCTGGGAGCCAAATGTCAGAGGTGTAGCCTGTGTCACCACGCCTAAATGCGAGCTGGGAGACTAGGGACTTTCAAACCGATGTCATGGGAGAGATCGCGATTGTGTTCGGGTTCCGCGTGTTGGTTGTCGTGTGGAGGGGAAGTTCTTGTCGGCATTTTCCGAATGGCAACCCGAGCGCCCGTTCTCTCAATGTCCCACGCGCGCTCATCCTCTGCTATTTTTATCTCGTCTAGCTCTCGGTCTGGGCTGCGTCGCTCTTTGCCGCTTCCCTCGGTCCCTTGTTCTCCTTGCAGGCAGAGGAAACAAACATGCCGGCGGTAGTGCTTCATTGAGGCGGAAAAGTGGCCCCGCTGAAAGGTGATAATAGGGTTTGGCATAATCGGTTCTTCCGGCAATTGCGTTGGTTACCAAACCCCCAACCCGATAACGGAATCCGCGACATTCGCTTCAGGGGCAATGTGATTTGTCGTATGACTGACTGGTAAGTGGCGCTTCCCACGATTGTCCCTCCTCCCAGTTTCCCAAGGATACCCTGCCGCGCCCGCTCGGTCCCTGTTGGATGAAAGAATTCTCACCCTCCGGGCTGGCTACTTACACCGGGGCGGACTAAAGACTCCGCTCTGTACACGTGGAGTGGTCGTATTGCTTCCACTGCAGCGCCCGTACTCAATGGCTTGTGAGGGGTCTCCATAGAGCCACAGGCGCACTTTGTAGCTCACGTGGCCTTTACCTAAGCAGCCACACTCTGTGCCGCACGCCGCATCCCGGGGTGGTAATCGTTTCATATCTCTATCGATCCTCCTTGGACCCAGTACAGATTCGACCAGTAATGCCAATGACACACATTCCTCCCCCCGGCTTCGAGACAGAGACCGATAGTATCAGTTCCAAGACCTCGGTGAGCTTTGTTGGTTATGGGAACTAGGCGCAACTAATCACTGGAGCGTAGACCTTGCAGGATATCATCGATCCCTCTGTCATGTCGAATACGCAGAGGGATATCCTCCAGATCATTCGAAAGGAGGAAGATCATGCCATGTCTCTCTTATCGGCAAGCCCCTTGTTGTCCAGCCTCTTCCTGACCTACGCGAATAGGGCCGCCGCACTCGACGGCCCCGCGGCTCCGTCTCCCATCGACGTGGAATGGACGGAGATGAAAACACTGAACAATCGCCTTCAGGAAGAGGTCGCGTCACTGCGAGATCAGCTAAACAAAGAGGTGGACCGGGCCAAAGTGGCAGAAGATTGCGTCGAGGCTTTGCGTGCCCAACTCTCTTCTGTTAAATGCGCGAACCGCGATCTCGAGACAGAAGTGTCGGATGAGCGTGCTAAGTTGGACGCAATCACCTCAGAGTACCTGACTTACAAGAAAGAGACGAAAAATATCATCGCAGAACTTCGTAACACAGTGGATAAAGAAGCGGTGAGTTGTCCCAACTCCTCCGGAAGGGATCTACTCACTCCGCAACAGGGTGCACGGGCTGCGTTAAGCCAAGTCATCGCGGAGCAACAAATATCGCTTGCCCGATTGAAGGAACAGAACGAGAGCCCCTGCCCCCCTCCCTCGGCAGTCAAGGAGAGTCCCATCAGGAATAGCCAAAAACGAGGCCCGCCCAACTGGGGGTCTTCATCCGTCATCCTTATGGGACAATCCAGCGTCAATAAGCAACAGGCCGACCTCAAACAGCCGGTGGATGCCAACCAGAGGGATAGTGCACTCTGTCCTGCGGATGAGCGGGGAGATAGATGCGCAAAGCAGAATGCCGTTCCATGGCAAGAGGATAAACCAAGAGAGATAGGGAACTCGAGAACGGGTGATCGCTACTAGTAAATACTGCAAGCATGTTCTCTAATGGTCATTCACCGAAGAAACCGGGGAAATAGTATGCATTTCATTGATGCAATGAGAAGGAAAAGGAGTGGTGGGATGTGGAACGAGCGGGTGTGGGTTGGAGTCCGTGTACAAGTGAAGCGGGGTAGGGCTGAGGGTTGCAGACGCGAAACTATGGACATGTGAGGACGGATGCAATGGTGATATCGATCTCCCAGAGATAGTGAGAGGTCACAGCCAAGGACCAACACCGCAGCCTGTAGCATCGACGGCAAAGCCTCCATCACCCGGTTGAAATACCACGCAAAAATGTTGTCGGGCGTTCATTATGTACCGATTCTGGCTGCGCTCCATTGTGGTTCCTCGCGTGTCGGTCGATGCTTACCAATTCAACCATTGTGTTCCGAGCATCGATAAGAAGGCGGAGAAGTGCGCGTAAAGGATGGTTTGGACTTGAAAAATTGCATTTGGGGCCGGTCCATTGGGGAATAGTGGGAGTGTCGTTACCCGAAGGTGGTGTTGTCGATTTTATGGATAAAGTCTCGGAGGAGGATGGCGGTCTCACCCGACCAGATTTAAGATTGGACAACGTTGATAAACACGGAGGCGACGGCGGAGAACATACCGGCCTGAGACCGAGTCAGCAGGCGCATGCCGGGGCACCATCCGGAACTCACAATATCAGGGTCGTGTTCAAGTCTTCATCATACTTGTCAATGAAATCCCGGTCGTACTCCTCAGCCTCCTTGGGGTAGTCCTCAAAGAACCGGGCCAGATGATCCAGTTAAGTGGGCGGTATGTCCTGTTTCCTGTCGCATGGTGGTCTTAGTGACATTCTGGCCGGGTCATGAAAGAGCACGTACCAACCCACACGTTGTCTGCAGCTGTCCCCCATCCTGCGCTGCCCCCCTCACGGTCCCGGCGGGCTAGGCAGATTCCTCTGACCCACCAGAGTCCCGACGTTTCCTCAATCTGAGAGTTCAGTCACTCAGTGAACCGAATGATGTAATGCGACATACCCCCTTTTTTCGTGCTTCTTCGGTGGGTCGAGTTTTCCCCAATCCTTTTCCGAATCTTCGTTCTCACCTCGGCATGGATACGAATGAAACCTAGCCAGCGTCCGGCCAGGCACGATCGTAGGCTCACAGTTTGTCCAGTCTCATCTAGATCCGTCATGGGTTGTGTCAATCTGGTTGCTGAGAAAGAGAGGAAGAGGGTATCGTGAGGGGGAGACGAAGGGTATGGAGCGTTGAGTGTTAAGTACTGAGCGGTTGGGTCGCCACGACATAGCTGCATTTCCGGGTACCCTCGCGCTCGTCGTTAGGTACTGGGGTGGACAGTGGTTACTCTTACACTGAGAGAAGGGCAGGCTGCCACGACAGTTGGGACGGTCACGCCGGCTTGGGGAAAACAACGTTAGCTATCGTCCAACTCGAAGGCCCATTGGAAACTGGTCGAGCCAGACGTCGAATAGAGTATGTTTGGCAGATTCGCTTGGTCCCACGTGCTTATCCCTTCAACTTCAGGACACTTGAAACCAGGGGCGGGGAAGGACTAGCTGGAGGCGGCGGAACGAGGTGAGTTGGCGGGAGCAGTGGGGTGGAATCAGGACTCCAATGGCCGGAGGGTCCTATCGAGAATTATGGGCTTGAGTTTGGATTCCGGTCTATCGAGAGCAGCCATCTGGTGTTCAAAAAAGAAATTGCGCCCGTGCTACTCAATGGGTCTCGAAGCTTGGAGCCGACCAGTGACTAGCGAATAATTGATTGGTTGACCCTTCAAGGAGGAGAGAAAGGAAGCGACTGTTTGGTTGGAATATTTAGAGTGTCCAAGTGTTCGACATTCCATTGCAGTTGACGACCGGAGACGAGTGGGTTTCAAAGCGCCCGGTGAGGAAGATCGGATAGTTCACAACTCACTTTGTTTTGGGCGGCGTACGGACCAAGATGACAAGGTGTGTATAATGGGATGCGATAGCGAGAATAGGGGCAAATGTACAGGCAAAGTCGTTGGTCGTAGGAGCATCGCCAAGCCTCCCGGATGTGAAGTTATGGACACGGTAGGGGTAGAGCGCACACGAAGGTTGAGTGAGATTCTGTACATGTCTGTGAGTGTTAGTAGACCAAAACGGATTACGTAACCGGGGGGACGCACGGGAAAGGGTATTCACCGCGTCTCCATCTACCTCCAACAACAACCTCCTGAGTTCCTCGTATTGTTCCCTTGGCAATTGGGTGGCGCGGTTCCGATTTAACTGCTCTAGAATGTGATCCAGCCGTTTGATGAGATCCTCCCTGTGGCACCCCATCCCAATTCCACTAAAGTCCTCCCGGATTGAGATCTGCATCTCGTCGAGACCTCCAGACCGGCTATCGATATGAAACCACTCCGACCAGAGAAGGAGTAGATACGACTTGAGAATCCCGGGGTCTCCCAGTGCCCGAACCCGACGAACAACATCTCCCCCAGCTCCACTCGGCCGTCTCTGGAATGCTAGGAGGATCGTTGGTTGTTCGGGGAAAGTGAATGCAACCTGCAACACCTCATCGACCGCGCCCAAACCGATCTCCCTTGTACAGGAGGATGACACTGTCCGCCAGGCGACGACACTGGTTTCGTATGACTGATTGCGCCAAAGCACACCAGGCGCTATGAGCCCGAGCACCCAGCTTAGGGAAGGAGGGTTTGGGTTGTCGAACAGTGTCAAGATGAATGATTTTATGTGGTACCACATGAAGGGCCGAGAATTTGCGACCATAGCAGCACGTGAAAGCGCATCGAGCATCCACCACTGTCCGCGTCGCTCCAGAATGAGCGCGTAGGGGAAAAGCGCGCTGACGGCCTTACGCTTGCGCTGGATCGGGTTTGAATTGGCGGACTTGCCCATATGTTCGAGTTTTTGAGTTATCATACGAGAAACTTCATCCAGTCGCGCGCTAACACTTGGTCAGAAAGGCGGATATCTGCCGAATACGACCGTACCTCTTCAAAGGACCGCAGCCCAGGTCTATCGCGATGATTGACAGGGAATCGACGACGACTGATGCCGGAGGCAGGGGGGATTGTGACAGAGAATGAAACACGAAGCGGAGGATCCAACAGGGCACCCTATCACTTCCTCGCCTTTGGTGATTGTACCAGGCAATATTAGCAAGAGCCCGTGCGACTAGGATGTATTCATTGCTAGATGGTTTGTAGCCCTCCCATCGGACTTGCCGTTGGGTTTCCCTCCAGCCCCGAGGGGGGATGTTTGGGTGGGACACCTGGTGTACTGCGTGCAAAGTGTGGGAGAACGGGAGGCCACCGAGATAGGTTAAGGGTAAAATAGCCCCAGCGTATCTCCTCCGGACGTCCTCGAGGACCCTCGATGTAGGATCCACGGCCATGAGGTGGGAAAGCATCTGGAGACAACACGTGGAAGATGCCGTAGCGAGCTGCTCCATTCCTTGAGCGGTCACTGCTTTACCATCTATGACTTTGACACAACAAAGGAGAATATTGAAGCAATCTAGAACGATGATGGGGTCAAACTCGGTCGGTGTTATCGTTGCAAGATAGTTCAGGGCCGACAGGCGGACGGGCCCATCCAGTGATGTCTGGAGCGCCCACGAGATACAGTGCAGGTCCAACAATGCCGTTTGTTGCCCCGACCCCTGCTCCAACCAGCGAAAAATGGCAACCAATAGCCAAGTTATGGCCTTGCAGGCGTCTGCGATCGACCAAACGGGCAGGAGAAGAATTGATAAGAGTGCGATAGTGGTATTGGTTGGCGAACAGGGGGATCCTTTTAGCTCATACCATGCCCGGCTGAGGATTTTGCAGCAGATGGATCCCCTGACGGAAGCAGAGAAAACCGGATGAAGCATGCCAGGGATATGTGGAATACGGCGAATGGTATCTGGAATATGATGGAGAGCCCCTGTGACTTGACAGAGGATCTGTGCGCAGGGGGTTTGGTACGGGCAGCTGACGGAAGCTGCCCCCGCTGCAACGATGAAGAGGAATAAAAAAACACCAGACAAGGTGAAGCCAAGGATTACTGATGCGACCGTCGTGTTGATCTCCCAAAGGTAGCGGGAGAGCGCAAAACCGAGCAGCAAGAGCGCGACCTGTAACATCAAGGGTGGCGATTCCATCACGTGGTCGAAGCGCCAGCTGACGACGCCATCCAACTTCCGCTGCCGATTCTGACTGCGCTCGATGACGGAACCTCGCATGTCAACTGATGCATATCGGTTCAACCACTGCTTCCCGAGCATGGCGAGGAAAGCAGAGAAGAGTGAAATGGCGAGACTTGCGAAGAGAATCGCCTGGACCTGGACGATCGCGTGCGGGGGGCCAATCCACTGCGGGATGCTTGGAACGTCGCTGCCAAACGTGGTATTGTCCACCTTGTGAATGAGAACACGGAGAAGAGCGGCGGTCTCTTCATTCGGATCAGGCTGGAGCAGCGAGTTGACCTCGATAATGAAGGCAGAAGTCACAGCAGAGAACAGACCCGCCTGGAGTCCAAATCAGCGCGGGCGTATCTGAGCGCTCGGTATCAATGCTCACAAATATCAGGGTGGTGTTCAGGTCCTCGTCGTACCTCTTTATGAACTCTCTGTCGTAGTCCTCTGCTTCTTGACTGTATGTTTCATAGAACTGTGCCTGACAATCTTCCGTGGCAGGCGCCAAGTCTTTCCTCTGGCTTGCACATGTGTTCTAACGACGGTCTGGCGAGATATGAGGTGAAGCTTACCCATCCGTTAGCTGTTTGATTTGTTCCCCGTCCCCGCCCCCCTCCGCCCTTACTCGATTGCGACTGCGATCAGGAATCAGAGGGATCGAACGTTTGAATTGGGGGATCGTTGACCTTACCCCAGCGGAGAACCTTTTCTAGAGTCACCCACACCATTTGAATTCTTGCGTTTCCTGAACACGGTCTCAATACAAAGCGAGGTGGACAGCACACAATTAAACACACCGCCCTTTCCCGTTCTTTCTCGCGTGTGTGGATGAACCTTCACCAGCTGGGTGCGCCGGTTCCCCCGTGTCGTCTTCTAGGCTGCGACCCCAACAACGAGTCAGCAAAACTACCCAGTGAAGAGGATCAGAGGACTCGCCGTGTCACTGCGACTTCTTCCAGATCCGCCATGATTTCAATTTAACCACCGACTAGGAGGGAGATGAGATGGGAGGACCTGCCAGAGGGGCGGGTACAGAGCGGCTGAGCGCTAACTACAGCGGTGCATTCACGTTTCCAAATGCTCCCGTGTCAGGTGCAGGTGTCCATTGACCGCGCTCATCGACTAATCTACCAGCTTACAGTATGGCTCGGGGCCACGCCACTGTCGGTGCCAGGACTCGGGCCATGGGTCCCTCCATTCCCCTCACCGGGCAATGCGAAACTGCCAGTGAGTGCAACGTTAGACTCCACACATCCACCGAATTTCTGGTCGTTCGGATCTTAGAACGCCGTAGGGCCCAGAGTCAAACGAAGTCATGTCAGATCACCCTCCCAGTCGCCCTTTCTCTTTGTTTTAGTCCGCTGACCCTCGCATAATCAATCCCCTCCCCGGTGTGTGTACCAGATAAACGCTCGGACATCAGTTCACGTCCTTGATCGTTTCTGCGGCGCCACTTGGCCTACTCGATGTCGTCCCCGAGGCGGTCGTCGTGCAGGTTGATCTGAGCGGTGGACGTGGCACTCTCCACACAGAGCAGCGCTTGGTCTTCTGTTGTTTCCTTCGAGCAGCTGCGACCCTCATTCAACTTACTTCCTTCTATTCGCACTGAGAATCAGTGGAATCAATCCGCACAGTACGACTGGCCATGGCTTGGATGTGAGGATTCCTGCGGGTGAACCTGGGGTTGCGATCTCTCCTCAAGCCCGGCCCGGGAGGCCCCCCTCACTAGTGTGAGGATATTAACGGCACCGCTATCCACGGCACTGTCGTGTACCTCTAAACTCGGCCAGGAGTGGACCAAATCCCAAATTTTGGGCGGACCTCACGCCGTGCCTGCATGGAGCGGCTCGTCCGGCCGTGG
>Ga0307511_10001417_pt1 | contig 25271 bp, 22 predicted proteins | sample 13_EM_MG_FD_200266 | JGI IMG/M metagenome (GOLD analysis project Ga0307511, IMG submission 200266) | Populus trichocarpa ectomycorrhiza microbial communities from riparian zone in the Pacific Northwest, United States - 13_EM | ecosystem: Host-associated > Plants > Roots > Unclassified | place...
TCCGTCGGGGTGCAACCATGCCAGGGCGCATGATCCAGTGGCCCGTAGACATAGTTCCAGTTGCCGGGATTGTTCACCAGGATCATAAAGGCTACGGTAGCGCCCCTGAAGACGTCCAGGGAATAAAAGCGTTGTTTCAAAGCAGGGGGTTTAAGCCCACTAAAGTTAAGGTTTTATGAATTCCTCTTTTGCCGTTAAAATTCTTTTCGGGCTAATCAATTTGCAATGAGGCGGTTAATTAGCCATAGCCGTATGAACGACACTGTATTTATCTTTTTTAACGAGGAACAGCCTTTCAAAATAAAAATAGGAAACATGAGCTACCAACAAAGTGATAGCTAACAGAAAGAACGGAAGCAGGTAATCGGCATGTGGTATCTGCGTTATCCGGGTTTTAGGGACGATCACATTCCAGAGTATGATGATGATCATGTGATAGGCATATATTCCATAGGATATTTTGCCGATATACTTCAGGATAGGATTTTCCAGGGATAGGATTGTCTTTGAGTTATAGCTGATATTTAAGATTATAATACCAATAATAATGGAATAAAACTCGTCATCCAGAAAACTGGTTACATGAAAAGTAATAATAAAGGAACTGGCAAATATTGCCCAAACTATCATCTGACATATCTTATTATAAAGAATTTTTACGAGAGGCGAATTTGTGAAATTCAAATAAGCCAGGATACCGCCAATAGCCATAGAATCAATCCGTGTCCTTCCCCAGAAAGTATATGCTGCTGAATGAGGACTGGTGATGCGAAAAAAAAGTTTAATTAATAAATAGATAAACACGACCAGGAAAATGCTCCTCTTAACATTTTTTGAATTAATGACAAATGGCCATATTGCATAGAATTGTTCTTCTACGCCAACGGACCAAAGAACGTTAACAGACCATATCACTTTTCCAAATGAATAGCCGAAGTTTCCGATAAAGAAAATATAAAATAAAAAATTCGAAAGCTTTTCATCCGTAAAATGATAGTTCAGGAAGAATAGGAAGCCCATTAAAAGCAATAAATAGTATAATGGCCAAATCCTTAATATTCTACGGATATAAAAATTCTTAAAATTTATTTTATTGGCATTTTCTTTTTCCTGCAGCAAAAGGGTCGTTATTAGAAATCCGCTTAAAGTAAAAAAACAAGTCACTCCGAAAGATCCAAGTTCAATTTCATGAAACTTAAAAGAGTATGATTTTGCAACTTCAAAGTTATAATGGGTATAGAATACCATCAGACAGGCAATAGCCCGAATTCCATTTAAGCCAGGAAGGTAAAAACTTTTCATTTAAATAGAGGGGGGTTAGTTATTAGGGAAGCTTTACATGTTTAGGATTGAATGCATTGCAAGCGAAGATACATTTAGGGAAAACATGATCAAAGTATTAATATATATGTCTATAAATTTAATAGCTTTGACTCATTTAAGCTTTATATGGAATGAGGATTAAATTCAGTATTATCGGTTGCGGTCGCATTGCTCAACGACACGCTGAACATATACATAAGCTGGGAAAGTTAGTATCCGTTTGTGATATAATAGAAGATAAAGCAAAAGAGCTTGCCGGGAAATACGGAGTTTACTCCTATAGCTCTGTAAAAGAGCTGTTGGAAAAATCTGAAGAAACGGAGGTAGTGGCTGTTTGCAGCCCTAATGGCCTTCATGCTGAACATACCATCAGTGCGTTGCAGGCCGGTTTTCACGTTTTATGTGAGAAGCCAATGGCTCTTACCGTTAAGGATTGCAGTAAAATGATCGATGCGGCAGAACAGGCCGGCAGACAACTGTTCATCGTAAAACAAAATCGGTTCAATCCGCCGGTAACCGCCCTTAAGAAATTAATGGATGAAGGGCGATTGGGTAAGATCTACAGTGTGCAGCTTAACTGCTTCTGGAATAGAAGTGACGCCTATTATAATAGCTCCTGGAAAGGAACTAAAGACATGGATGGAGGAACGCTTTTCACCCAGTTCAGCCATTTTATCGACCTTCTTTATTGGATCGTCGGAGATGTAAAAGAGGTGCAGGGCTATATCGGCAACTTCGGTCATAAAAATAGTATAGAGTTCGAGGATACAGGTGTGATCAGCATGAAATTTAATAATGGAGCTATCGGGACTATCAACTATACTGTCAATAGCCATAATAAGAACATGGAGGGCTCACTAATATTATTCGGAGAAAAAGGGACGGTAAAGATCGGGGGGCAATACCTGAATGAGATGGAATACCAGGACATTCAGGACTTTAAGATCGAAGAACTCCCCCCTGGCAACCCTCCCAACAGCTACGGACAATACCAGGGGTCTATGTCCAACCATGATAAGGTATATCTGAATGTCATAGAGGCCCTTCAAGGCAACGATAATATTGCCGCCAATGGTTTCGAAGGCCTGAAAACCGTAGAGATCATCGGTAAGATTTATTCTACCGTAAAGCAGTTATAAGTGCCCGTTATTCCTTGCGCCATTCTGCCTGGCGGGTATCATGGGCAGGTACTGCGTTGTAATAACCGCTCTTTGTCACGAGATAACGGATCGTTCTTCCGGTTGAGTCTCTTGTAAATATGTGCCCGCCTTCCTGCAGTATCTGACCGATGCCGTATTTATCCAGGAAAGTAAAGCCTTCATCATAATTTTCCGAATGGAGGTCTTTCACGGCGTTGCCGTTGGAAAAATAAGCGCCCCGGACCGTCTGCGTTGCCCGCTGGTCCACCGTAATGGTCCTGGTAGGGCCATCATAAGCCACGATGCGGAATAAAGATCCTCTCCAGGACTGGTTGCATTGGGTATTGATAAACTTATTGCAGAACATCAGCCCTCCCGTCCCAATGAACTTATCCAGACTCCCGAAATCCTCCTTAACATTGGTGATCTTGTTACTACCGGCCGTCATATCCCCCAGGAATGTCATATTGCACAGTGGCAGGAATACGGATAGATAATAACTTTGGCCGTTGTTCACCCATGAGGGAATATAGGAGATTGTAAAACTGGTTGCGGTAACGGCAGTAACAGTCCCGATGACTCCCTGAATTTTATCCGCGGGACTGGTGCAGATGACATCTCCCACCCGGACCCTTCCGGTTTCATCCTGTGAAAGGACGATCACAGTGGAGCGTATGTCATTATTGGTAGTAACGATTATTGGAGTAGCAGCGGCCGACAAATTCAGTGGATAGGCGACAGCCGGGCGGTCATTATTGATAGTGAGGGTGGCGGATCCCGCGACGAGAGAATAATTTCCATATACAAAGGACTGCCAGGCCCCAGGCGCATACATATTTCTTGCGCCGGTGCCCCCCAACTGGTTAGTGTAATCCTGAATCCTGCAACCGGCAAAAGAGGGACAGTTTTGACTGGAGTAATCGGCAAACGGGATAACTTCGAACGAGCACCCGGTATAAGTAGCGGACCCGCTGATGGTTACCGGCTTAAATGTCCCGTACATGCGTATATTGCATCCGATGAAAGTTACTCCCGCGCAATCGATCTGCGGCGATATATATTGTCCGGCATCACGCTCATAATAGGCAAATCCTAATTCGGACGATTCCACCAGGGTGCCCTGATTCGAATAGATAGTGCCCCACCGGCCGAGCATTTCTGTAAAAATATTCCTGAAATGAGAACCAAAATAGCCTCCCTGCGGATTATAGACCAACCTGTTGACATACCCTGCGATATTGGCGTTCTCTACATACCAGTTACCCGGTGTATGTGCGCCGTAAAGACCGGTGGCAAAAACGGTATGCGTGGTGCCCCAGCAGCCCAGGTTGGAGACTATGTTACCCTTCTCCTGGTCCTGCGATCCCGAGATACACAGTTTGGTATTGGCGAACTGGATCTTATTAATATACGTTAACTCTGCATTCCGGGTAAAGGAGTTGGGAGACGAGCAGATTCCCACTACGAAGCCGTTGATGGAGACGTCTTCGATGCTGATGCCGGTTGAGCCATTCAAACTGCCGCCCCCGCGATACCAGGAAGTATATCCCGGATAACCGCCGTCAGCAGGGACCTGGCTGGCGCTATTGCTGAAAGGATCAATGACGATCCCGGCATAGGGAGAATAGTTGCTGTCCCGGCAGGTTGGGTCTCTGAATTGGTCGAAGGTCGATTGGTAGAAACTGAATTTGTCCTTGAAAGGAGGGGTAAATCCCCCCAGGATCCTGAGTCTGCTGATCCTGTTCCCTTTTCCGAGCTCCACTCCGATCGCAAATTTGTCCTTGAAGGTACATTGAATGACGGTGCCATTGCCGGAGGATTCCCAGAAGGAAGACTCTCCTTCCAGGCAGGTGCTGTGAAAAGCATAGGAAGGCCCTCCCCAGCGATATAGGAGGATGGGTTGCGAGATCAGGTACAGGCCTGGGCTAAGGTGCACCGTCGTGTATTTATTGCCATTGGCCGTACAGAAGTCGACCGCCTTTTGAATGGCCGCCCAGTCATCTTTGCCGTCACCCGGGATGGCGCCGAACCAACGGGCGTCGACAACCCCATTATTAATAATCCGTTTAAAACGAGTTCCGCCTGCTGTAACCAGGGTCATTATGCTGTCATCGGGACTGCGTTTATCCGTGGAATCTTTTGCAAAGAATCCCTGCCGGCCGGCATCCATGATATAAATGTTGCCGGAAAGAGCCGCGGGTGATACTTTTCTGAAATTGGCCATGAACTGTCCGGGGATCATCGTGTCTGCCGGAGAGACAGATAAAACATGTTCTGCAAGCAGAGATCGGGCAAACAGGGAATTAATAAGGGCTCGGGCAAACAGGGAGTTAATAAGAGATAACAGCAAACACGAAAGAATAATGAGTTTTTTCATATCCGTATAAATATCTTTTCTTTCCGGGAAAATAGAGAACGTCCAAAGAAGAATAATGTTATGTAAACTCTTGTTTTTCAATTTCCAATTAAAGTTATTGAATATTAAAATCCCCTATATTTGCAAGAAGGGGTATAATGAACAAATTTTATAAGAAATTGTAAGACAGCCGATGCAATAAATTCGGGTAATAATTAGTTTTTGGTGTGCTTAAAATCCTGAATATCTCTTTAAATTTTTTATTCCTGTGAAGAATAAGTTGATTAACCTGTTTACTTTTAAAATTTTATTGGAAGGGGTATGAGGAGTAATTAAAATACTCGCTTGTACCCTTTTTCTGTTTTATTATCCCCAACCTCATTGAAAGCTTTAACTGATTAATAATCAGTCGTTTATAATAATTAAATGTGACTGAGGAGGCGAAGCTATGCCCGCAGACAAAAAAAACTGGTACGCCATATATACCAAGCCCCGTTGGGAAAAAAAGGTATACGACCTGATGGTAAAAAAGGGAATGGAAGCCTATTGCCCTTTAAACAGGATACGTAAAAAATGGAGTGACAGGATGAAATGGGTGGAAGAACCGCTGTTCAAATCTTATGTATTCGTCCAGGTTCCCGAAAAAGACCAGACTTCTGTCCGGATGGTCAACGGGGTGGTAAATTTTGTTTATTGGCTGGGTAAACCGGCTATCGTCAAAGACCTGGAAATAGAAACGATCCGTAAATTTCTGAACGATCACGATGAAGTACGGGCAGAGCCCATTACTCTGCAAAAAGATGCCCGGATAACCATCCGGCAGGGCGCTTTTATGGATAAGGAAGGTAAGGTCATGAAAGTGTTTAACAATAAAGTACAGGTAGTCATTGAAAGTATTGGATATCGGCTTGTAGCAGTGGTTGACAAATCCAACGTGGCAATGCGGGAAAACACTAGATTTGCCGGATAATTTTTTTTTAATATGAGGAACCCCTTTTCCATACGGAGTGGTTTGTTGATAGGTGGTATAGGCCTTGTGCTTTTGCCCTGTATCTTCAGCTCCTGTGCAGATACCCGGCAGTTCACCTATATGCAGGGTAAGTTCGATACGGCTAAACTTAGTGAAATAAAGTTCGACCCGCCTAAGATACGGAAGGGGGACCTGCTGAGCATTATTGTATACAGTGATAACCCTTCGGCGACGGCCCTTTTTAACCAATCATTGATCGTTGTAAGTAATACTGCCGGTACTTCATCCTCTTCCGGCAGTGCCGGTGGTGCAGGTGGATCCGGAGGAGGGACAGGTTCGACGGCAGGTACTATGAGTACAGGGTCACCTACTACTCCCGGTTACCTGGTAGACGAAAGAGGCAATATACAATTTCAGGGCCTGGGCCTTTTGCATGTAGATGGGATGACAAAAGATCAATTAAAAGATACGCTGGATTTCAGGCTGAAAGAATACCTGAAAAACCCTTATTATACGATCCGTTTCATGAATTACCGGTTCACGATGCTGGGCGAGGTTACTCGTCCGGGCATTTTCAGTATTCCCGGAGAACACGTCAGTCTTTTGGAGGCAGTGGGCCTGGCCGGGGACCTGACTTTCTACGGCCGCCGGGATAATGTGCTGGTGATACGGGAGAATAACGGGAAAAGGGAATGGGCCCGGCTGGATCTCACAAAGCCTGAGATAATGGCCTCTCCTTATTTCTATCTTCAGCAGAATGACGTGGTCTATATAGAAGCAAACAAGAAAAAGATAGCGGCAAGCGATCAGACCGTTGCTCGTAATGTTACCATTGCCGCCACCATTGTCTCGACCATCGCAATCATTTATAGTATTTTTAGAAAATAATAATTGTGTAACGATATTGATGCCCTATGCCCGAACAAAATAAAGAGGCTGCTCCCCCCAACCTTTTGGGAAACCCGGAAAATAAGTTCTCTGTAGGTCCCAAGGAGTTCCTGGCCAGGTACCTGAAGTATTTACCGTGGATCGTACTTTCCACAACGATCTTTTTGGCATTGGCGTATATCAAGATCCGCTATTCGACCCCCATCTACTCGATGCGGTCATCCCTGTTGATCAAGAATGAAAATGATCAGGGAGGAGGAGGTTCAGGAAAAGATATCAGCTTCAATGAGCTGTTCATGAACCAGAGCAGCGTCAATCTGAGCAATGAGATGGAGATCCTTAAATCCAGGCCTGTCTTGCAACGGGTGGCCCGGGACCTGGATTTGCAGAAACTGTATTACAATAAAGGAAGTATACGATCGACCCTTCAATATGAGAACAAACCGTTTGACCTGGTCATTGTAAAAATGGCAGATTCCTCCCAGGCGTTCGGCTTCCAGGCAACTATCCTTAACGATACACAATTCCTCCTGAATGAGACTAAAAGTCCCATTGCTTTTGGACAACCTTTCCAGGTAGGTGATAATGTCTGCTTCCTGGCCAGGCACATGAATATAGGTCTGCGCCTCTTTACGGCCAAGATCTTTTTTGTGAGCTGGCAACCCCTGTCCCAAGCTGCTGAAAATCTTTTGGGAGGACTCAAAGTCGGTCAGGTCAATGACCAGGCTACTATCCTCGCCCTAAGTTTCGAAGGCGAAAATGTCGACCTGGGAAAGAACGTTCTCAATACCCTTATGGCCGTATATGATTCCCTTATCGTGGAAGACAAGTCCAGGATCGCCTTTATCACCCTCCGTTTCATAGATGACCGGCTAAACAATTTGCGGGATGAGTTGAGTGGCGTTCAGGGTAATCTGAAGGATTATATGGTCACCCACCAGGCATATAATGTGGAGGAACAATCGAAAAGTTACCTGGAAACCATGGGGGCCGGGACCAAGGAAAAAGCGGAACAGGAGATCAAGCTCAGTGTTCTGAACTGGCTGCTCGATTATATTGAGAACAGCAAGAACATCTACAGCACCGTGCCCACCAACCTGGGCATCGAAGAACCGGCTCTCCTGCAATTGATCAGCGAATATAACCGGGTGCAGCTGGAGCGGGAATCCAATTTGAAAACGACTACCCAGAATAACCCTCTTATTGCGTCGCTGGAGAACTCCCTGGAAAAAATAAGGAGCGATATTCACCAGGCACTCCTGAATGTCAAACAAGCTTACCTGATCGCGGGAAATAACCTGGAACAGCAGGAGTCCAGGCTGCAGAGTAAGATCCAGGGGCTTCCCGGCAAATCGATGGAATTGTTGAATATCACCCGTCGGCAAAAAATACTGGAAGATCTGTATTCCTTCCTTTTGCAGAAAAAATTGGAAACCTCCATTTCATCCGCCTCCACGATCTCTAATTCTAAAGTTGTCGAGCCCGCCATCGGTTCGGGCAAACCCATCAGCCCCGACACAAGAAAAACATATACATTCTATTTGATTTTAGGCATCCTTATTCCCGTCGGGATCATTGCGCTGGTGGAAATAATGCGGGATAAGGTGCGCAATCGGGCCGATGTCGAAAAATATACCAATGCGCCTATTTTGGGTGAAATAGGGCATTCGAGTAATGAGCAGACGCTGGTAGTCACCAGAAATAACCGCCATTTTATATCAGAGCAGTTCAGAATTATACGTACCAACCTTCAATACGTCATTGCGAAGAAAGAAAGACCGGTGATCATGGTCACATCCTCTTTCAGCGGCGAGGGTAAATCCTTTATCAGTACCAACATAGCGGCTGTAATGGCCCTTGCCGGCAAAAAGACGGTAATCATGGAATTCGATATCCGTAAACCCAAGATCGTTTCGGGGCTGGACCTGAAACGTAAAATGGGTATCACGAACTATATCATAGGAAAGGCTTCGTTCGATGAATTGCTGGTGAAAGTCGATGGAGTAGATAACCTGTATGTGATCCCCTGTGGTCCGATCCCCCCAAATCCCGCTGAAATATTGATAGATCCCCTACTCGAAGAACTGATGAAAGAGGTTGTCAAAAGGTTTGAAGTGGTGATAATGGATACGGCCCCAATTGGATTGGTTAGTGATGCAATGAATTTAAGCCGGTATGCCGATTGCACGCTGTATATAGTCCGGCAGGGACACACTTTCCGGAAGCAATTGAATATAGTGGAAGAATTATATGTGGAAAATAAATTGCCAAAGCTTTCTCTTTTGCTGAATGATGTAACTGCGGAAGGAGGATATTATGGCGGATATGGCTATGGCTATTATGGAGGATATTCGTATGGCATGGATTCCGGATATTTTGAAACAGACAAGGACTTGAAAAAAATCTCCCTATTCGGCAGAATGAAGAGATCGCTAAGAAAATTATTCAGATAGGGATATACGATTATTATTCTTCAATTTTATGGCAATTCCTTTGACAAATACATTCGACGAAAAGATCAATCCGGGGATAGAGAAATGGGACCTGGTGATCAAACCCAGGACCGGCGGATTGAGTATTAATATTGGAGAAATACTGCAAAGCAAGGATCTGCTGTTCATTTTTGTTAAACGGGATTTCGTGGCCTTCTATAAACAAACGATCCTTGGCCCCATATGGTTCTTTATACAACCTCTCCTGACTACATTGATGTACCTGCTCATCTTCGGAAAAATGGCAAAATTATCCACGGATGGAGTGCCGCCGCTGCTGTTCTACCTGGCAGGCGTGACCTGCTGGTCCTATTGCTCGGACTCGTTGATCAAGACTTCTGATACTTTTATCCTGAACGCCAATATTTTTGGTAAGGTATATTTCCCCAGGCTGGTCCTGCCTTTGTCTGTAGTCTTATCCAACCTCATAAAATTCGGGATCCAGCTGATCCTGTTTTTATTGGTCTGGGCCTACTACTACTTTTATAAAAAGGATGACATTCATATCACCTGGATCATCCTCCTTTTACCCGTATTGATACTGCTGTTGTCGTTGCTGAGCTTTGGCCTTGGAATCCTTTTTTCCGCGCTGACTACCAAGTACCGGGATCTTCGATTCCTGCTTTCATTCGGGGTGCAACTACTAATGTTCGCTACCCCTGTGGTGTATCCGCTATCGATGGCCCCCAAAAAATATCAATGGATGATTGTGGCCAACCCTTTTACGGCAATTATCGAAGCCTTCCGTTATGCGTTCACCGGCTCGGGGAATTTTAGCTGGATGTCCCTGGGATATAGCGCTGCAGCAACTCTTGTCATTCTTATTCTCGGTACACTGGTCTTTAATAAAGTGGAACGAACTTTTATGGATACCGTATAAAACCTTCCCTTGTTGCATTATGTCTGAAATAGTTATACAAATAGAGAACTTGTCTAAATTATACCGGCTCGGGGAAGTCGGGACCGGCACGCTATCCCATGATCTTCACCGATGGTGGGCGCGGGTGAGAGGGAAGGAAGACCCGTTTGCCAGACTTGGAGAGGAAAACAGGAGGGATATCAAAGGCGGCGATTGGGTCTGGGCCTTAAAGGATATAAATTATAACATCAATCAGGGCGATGTGGTCGGCATCGTGGGAAAGAACGGAGCTGGTAAATCGACCCTTTTGAAATTATTATCAAGGGTAACGGCTCCTACTACAGGCTCTGTTAAAGTGAAAGGCAGGATCGCCAGTTTATTGGAAGTAGGTACGGGCTTTCACCCCGAACTGACCGGCAGGGAAAATATCTTTTTGAATGGGGCTATCCTGGGTATGAGCAGGGCTGAGATCAAGAGGAAGATGAATGAGATCGTGGATTTCGCCGGTATTGAAAGATATGTAGATACCCCCGTCAAGAGATACTCCTCCGGCATGTACGTGCGCCTCGCCTTTGCTGTGGCCGCCAGCCTGGAATCAGAGATACTCGTCGTCGATGAAGTATTGGCCGTAGGAGACCAGGAGTTTCAGAATAAATGCCTGGGTAAAATGAAGGATGTCAGCTCGAAGGAAGGGCGGACGGTTTTATTTGTAAGCCATAATCTGGCTTCTATTAAGAGCCTCTGCACAACGGCGGTGCTGGTTAAAAATGGCACGATCACTCTTTCAGGCCAGGTGCAGGATGTCATCAAATCCTATCTCTCTGAATTCAATACGGACCAGGAATCGGACGCCATCGACGATTCCTCCAGGGTGATAAAAGGAAAAGGTGCAGAGATCACCCGGGTAGCACTCTTTAACCAGCAATCCCTTTCAACTAGAAAGTTCCTCTTTAAAGAAAAGATAAAATTCGTCATCGGGCTGAATGTCAGGGTTCAGGTCACCAATGTATTTTTCGATCTTACCTTTCTCAATCATTTCGGCGATCCGGTAGCTTATAGCTTTTCCAGCGGCAACTACAGTTTTAATGAGGGCAGCCAGGTTATAGAAGTGCTTGTCGATAACCATTTCCTTCCAGGGGATTACATGATCAGCCTGGGTATACATAAAAATACCGGGGAGACCCTGGAGTATATTCAGGCGTTTAAAAAAATAACGGTATCCTCTACAGCTAATGAAAATACTATTGACTATCCTTTCGAATGGATACACGGTAGTATTAACCTGGACTCTCTCTGGTCTATTCAATCAAAAATATAAAATGAACGTACCATTAGCAATCCCTACCCTTTGCGAATCGGATATCGCCCTCGCCGTTGAGGTCCTTCGCTCCGGGCAACTGGTACAGGGAAAAAAGGTTCAGTTGCTGGAAGGGCAATTTGCCAATTTTTTCAAGGTCACGCAGACGACCCTGGTAGCAAACGGCACGGCCAGCCTCCACCTGGCTCTCCTGGCCGCAGGCATAGGTCCGGGAGATGAAGTCATTGTACCTGCCTTTTCCTATGTGGCAACAGCCAATGTTGTGGAAGTCGTAGGCGCAAAACCGGTTTTCGTGGATATCGATATCGATACGCTTAACATCGATCCTGCCCAACTGGAGACGGCAATGAATCCCAGGGTAAAAGCGATCATCCCGGTTCATGAGTTCGGCATGCCGGCTCCTATGGATGCAATAATGTCTTTTGCCGGCAAATACAGTCTGACAGTCATCGAAGATGCGGCCTGTGCGCTCGGGGCCATGTTCAACGGACAGTATGTTGGATGTTTCGGCGACTACGGTTCCTTCTCCATGCATCCCCGGAAGAATATCACCTCCGGTGAAGGGGGATTACTGATTGTCCGTGACCCTGCAAAAGACGAATTGATCAGACAATTGCGCAATCATGGCATATCGACCGCCAGCGGCAAACCGGAATTCCTGTCGGCGGGATTCAACTACCGGATGACGGATTTTCAGGCGGCTTTACTGGTAGGGCAACTGTCCCGTATCCACGAAATTGAAGAGAAGCGGATAGCTATCGCCTCCTTGTATGATCGTTCACTTCAGCATTCCCTTCTCCGAAAACCCTATCAATCCGTTGACTGGAAGAAATATAAGACCGTATGGCAGTCCTATCATATTGTATTGGACGATAAGGTAAACAGGGATGAAGTCATCACCCGCCTCGCTGCGGCGGGGGTAGGGTCAAATTACGGCGCGCAGTGTATCCCTGCATTGCCCTATTATTTGGAGAAATATCCTGTTAATGCCGGAAAAGTCTATCCGCAGGCATATAAAGCCTATCGACAGGGATTAGTTTTGCCGTTATACGATAAAATGACGCATGATGACGTTAATTATGTAATTACCACTGTTCAACAAATAGTAAATGATATAAAATGACAAACAAGCATATTTTTATTACGGGAGGCGCTGGCTTTATCGCAAATACACTGATCAGGAGACTGATAGAAGATAACAAGATCACTGTCTATGATAATTTTCATAGAGATACGCTCACTGGCTCCGGGTATGCGGATCATCCCAATATCAGGATCATAAAAGGGGATGTCCTGGACTTTCCGCAGCTGACGGAGTCTATGAAAGGCGCCGAAGTCGTGGTTCACGCGGCTGGCATAGCCGGTATCGATACCGTTATAAAGGATCCGGTGCGCACCATGCGGGTCAATATGATGGGAACCGCCAACGCACTGGAGGCGGCTTGCATCAATGGAGTAACGGACCGGATTATCGACTTTTCCACTTCGGAAGTATTTGGCTCCATGGCCTTTAAGTCTTCCGAAAAGGACCAGACGGTGGCGGGGTCTGCCGGAGAGGCCCGCTGGACCTACGCTGTCAGTAAACTGGCCGGGGAACATCTTGCCCATGCTTACTTTCATCAATATAATTTACCGGTCGTGACTGTACGGCCGTTCAATGTATATGGCCCGGGCCAGACCGGTGAGGGCGCCATTCAGATATTCATCAAGAAAGCCTTAAAAAATGAAGATATATGGATCAATGGCGATGGCAACCAGATCCGTGCCTGGTGTTTCGTGGATGATTTTGTGGATTGCCTTTTCAGGACCCTTGAGAGTCCCAACGCCATCGGTCAAAGCTTCAATATCGGGAATGCAAGAGCTATTACTACTATTTTGGGCCTGGCCCAGACCGTTTGTCGCGTACTGAACTCGAAGTCAAAGATCGAGTTCCGGCCTCAACTGTCGGCTGACATCGAACTGCGGATCCCCTCAGTAGAAAAATCGTTTGAGCTCCTGGGCTTCAAGGCTAAAGTGGACCTGGAAGAAGGCATTCTGAAAACAGCCGGTTGGATCGAAAAGAACCTATAATGACCACAGACCTCGTCAGAATCCGACAGATCATTGAACAATCTATTGATCTTCTGCAACTGGACCTTAGAGGAGCCATTGTCCTTACAGAACTGGGTAGCGGTAATTTCCTGTTTACCCCAGTGATTGCGTCTATGGCAGGAGCCGAAAAGGTCTACGCCTGGACAAAAGACTCTGCGTATGGAAATGGGAAGGACCTGGTGAATGATGTAAGGAAGATCCAGAGAGAATGGAAATTAAAGGAAAATATCTCCTTTGCCATCAACGAACGTCCTCTCCACCATGTGGAAGAGGCGGATATTATAACGAATCTTGGTTTCATCAGGCCCATTGACGGACAACTGATCGACCGGATGAAACCGTCAGCCGTAATTCCGTATATGTGCGAAGCATGGGAACTAAGGGTGGGGGACGTTGACATTCATAAGTGTAAAGAAAAGAACATACCGGTTGCAGGCACCTGGGAGAATCACCCTTCTGTTGGCGTGTTTGACTATTGTGGTGCACTGGCGGTGAAATTGATCATGGAGGCAGGATACGAAATTCGTGACAATGGAGTTCTGATCATTTCTCCGGATCATTTCGGCGAAGTAGCCCAAAGGGACCTCCAGGCTATGAATGCACGGGTGATTTTGAAAAAGGATTGGAATATAACTCAAAAGGATCTCGAAAAGATCGACCTGATATATTTCGCAGACTATTCTGCCCGGGAGGAAGCCCTGCTCAGCGATGAGTTCATAGGACTCCTGGAGAGTAAAGGCATTGGCATTGTCCACCTCTGTGGCGGACTGGACACTGACAGGCTGATCAAAAGGGGGATTAAGGCCTATCCTGCAAAAAAAGGATATCCTAAACGAATGTCCCAGACCCTGGCCTATCTTGGTCCAACCCCGATCATCCGCCTGCATGCCGCGGGCCTCAAAGTTGCGGAGCTATTGCGAAAAGGGCAGGAGCATGACCTGGTTCAAAAGCTGTAAAAAACTGCTAAATGGTAAAGGCTCAGGAAATTAATGATTTTTTTAAAGAGCAATTGATAGAAGACATTGCCGGTTTTGAGAAATTGGCCATGGTAAATTCTCTGCACCCCTCTACATTGAGCTTTATCGATGATGCAAAGTACCTGGATCAGTTGAATGCAAACACGAATATTACGGGTGTCTTTGCCACCAAAGCTATCGCTCCTCAAATCGTCGGTAAGAAAGTGCTGCAGGTAAGTGATCCAAGATATTACTTTTTCACTTTATTTAATGATATAGCCGTAAAGACTGCTTTACGCTTTGAATCCAGGATCAGTGAGAAAGCTGTCATCCATCCGCAGGCCTCAGTTTGCGGCCATAACGTAATCATTGGCGATAATACCATTATCGGGCCCAATGCCAGCATCTTGCCGGATGTGGAGATTGGAAAGGACTGTATCATACAGGCAGGCGCCGTGATTGGCTCTGTTGGTTTCGAATATAAGAGAACGACCAAAGGGATCGTACCGGTTGTTCACGACGGGAAGGTCATTATCCGCGATAAAGTGGAAATAGGGGCTAATACTACCATTGATAAAGGATTTTCATTCAGGGATACCATCATAGACGATGAGGTGAAAATCGATAACCTGGTGTATGTGGCTCACGCGGTCCAAATCGGGAAAGGGACCTTTGTAATCGCCTCTGCTGTCATTACCGGCAGCGTTACCATAGGCAAAGCCGTCTGGATAGGACCTAATTCAACCATTGCACCGGGCCTGGTGATAGACGATAATGCTTTCGTGAGCCTCGGCTCCGTCGTCACGAAGAATGTAGATGCCGGAATACATGTCACGGGGAATTTTGCTATTCCACATGCTATTTTTTTGAAGAATCTGAAAAAGGGTCTTTCCTGACATCTTAAAATACTATGGTTGAATCTCTGATCATTTTAACAGTCAGCATTGTTGGTATCCTTTTAATTCTTTTTTTTCAACGGAAATTACAGTTCACATTTTCTGACCACTATTTTCATGTAGGAATGGTCAGAGCCATACAGGCCAACAGGCACCGGTTTGTGGCGGAGCACCCTAATTTCCTCGTAGAAAAGAATTTTGCATATCCCCAGCTGTACCACTGGATTTTATCCTTTCTGCCGGAAAAGGCTTATGTAAAGAGGCATTACCTCATTAATCTTACCACCTCACTCTTATCCTTTGCGACGGCAGAACTCCTCCTTTGGTTTTTATTCAGGGATATGTTTGAAAGACCGGTCCTTGAAATCCCCTTATGTGGCCTGCTGCTTGCGACTACCCCCATTTTTTATTTGCCCTGGAACGCGCGGAATATGGGATTGAGCCCGAGATCACTGGGCGTATTGTTGGGGCAAGCCTTTACGCTCCTGGTCCTTTATAATCTGTTTCACTTCGATTGGCTGATCACCGGCCTCATTCTGTTGATTGCAATTTTATCCGTCCTATCCTCCCAGTTCACCACGCAGTATATCGTCTTTTCGTCCCTGTTGATCTCCGTCTTCTTTCTACACATTTGGCCGCTGGCTGTCCTTTTCCTCTCTTTTTTCATCCCGTGGATTTTTATGCCATCGGTAATGAATAAGTATTTCAGAGGGCAGCTCTGGCATAAATACATTTTTAGCAAATACCTGTCGAGAGAATATGTCCTCGCTGCCCGCTACAGCATCTGGAGAGATTTTGCCGGAGATATCTTTCGTCAGTTCAAAAGAAATAAAAAGGCGGCCATTATATACACCTATACAAATCCCTTTTTGCTGCTGGTATGGGCCATTCCCTTATTTTTTCCGGTACTGGTCATCAGTTTTCTGCATCCCCATTCAGATACGGTAAATGGGAAACTGCTACTATTTAACAGCCTCGGGTTGTTGTTATTTGTCGTTTTTTCCTTTCGGAAGACCCGGTTCCTTGGCGAACCCGAACGGTACGTCGAATTTTTTGTGCCGACGATCCTGTTGCAATTCTTCCTTATGCATCCCCGCATGGAGACCCTTGTTGTCATTGGTATTGTACTTTATTCTTTATTCTGTCTGGCCATATTGTTCTGGATACAATACAGGTCCGGATCAAAGACTACCGCACAGAGGCAAAAGGCATTTGACCGGCTATTCGAAGTATCTCTTAATGACATGCAGAATGGTAGCCGTCTCCTCTCCAATAGCTGGCATGTGATGCGAAGGTTCTATGGGACTGATATCAAGACCTTTACCCCCTGTTTCACCGGCATGAAAACAGGTGAGATCGCCCTTACCGATATATTCAAAGAGTCGTTTATATACATGGACGCAACATGCATCGATCCCATCACGGCTACCTATACGATCGATTTCTGCATAGTGGATACGGAAGTTGTCGGAGGCGCTGAATGGCAGCGGCGAATGGAGGACGGCATCGGGACCAGGCTGGCCCAGGTGGATCAATTCACTATGTACAAAATAAACTCCAATCATGGCAATGGATAAGCCGGCCGGTAGCAACTATTATAGAAACCTGGATTCCCTTCGATTTATTGCCGCATTTTGTGTTATACTTTGCCATTGGTTCCCATCCAAAGCAAGGTTTTACAATTTTGGCAAACTCGGTGTCGATGTATTCTTTGTGATCAGCGGATTCCTGATAACGGAAATTCTCCTGCGATACAAGCAAAAGGCAAGGGATACCGCGGGCGGCATCGTGCCAGCGCTGAAGAAATTCTATATACGTCGCACCATTAGAGTTTTTCCGGTATACTATTTATTTCTTCTTATTTGTTTCTTCATTAAGGAGCCGGATTTGGGACATAGATGGATCTATTTATTCACCTATACGACCAATTTTTACATGTTTCAAGCCAAAGATTGGATCTACCCGATGGATCATCTTTGGTCTTTGGCCGTGGAAGAGCAATTCTATCTTTTGTGGCCGTTCATTATCCTGTTCATGCGGAAAAAATATCTGCCCCATGTCATAATCGGAAGTATTATTTTAGGCATCCTATTCATAATTTTTAATATCAAGTCCTCGGAATTCTTTTTTGTTTTACCCCTTAGTTGCATCAGTACGCTTGCATTTGGCGCATTATTGGCTCTCGTAAAACAAAATAATGGCAGGTTCTATTCCCTCCTGGTTGCAAATGCCGGGAAACTGACGTTATTTTTCCTGTTATTGATGTCCCTTTGCCTGTATCTTCCATACACCCCCTATATATTCAGGCACCTTAGCATTGCCTGCTTTGCATTTTCATGGATATGCCTGTCCATCAACACAGGGAATAGATCGTATAATGGGATATTTTCGAATAAGGTTACTTCCTATTTGGGAAAGATCAGCTATGGCATTTACCTGTTTCATCATCATATTCCCTGGCTGATAAGGAATCTGAATGGTACCGAAATCAGGCACAGTATAGGACTTATCAGGATACTTCCGTCTTTTGGTAATGGATACCTGATTTTCGCGGAACAATTCTTTGTACTTATAGTCATTTGCTCCCTATCCTGGTTTTTGTTTGAGAAGCCAGTCAATGGGCTCAAAGAAAGATTTGCCTGATGATTTACATTTTTACCCTGTTTAATGGATAAGAAGAAGGTTTGTTTTATAGCAGAGAACGCATTGGGCGGTATCGTGAATATCAATCGCGCCCTGATAGGATTACTGGACCCTCAACGCTTTGAATTCTCCGTGGTCCTGGTAAATTATTCATGGAGGCAAGTGACTCCGGCGAAAGCTATCTTTGACGAGATGGGCATACAGGTGCTCATCCTGGATATATCCCACGAGCGCAACAAATTTAAAGTGCTGGACACTTTTCAACAGGAGGTCTTGAGCCGGCAGGATCTTATCATCGCCACCGATAAATATGAATTGATCGCTTATTCTATCGGAAGGCTTAAGGTCCCTGTAATATTTATGATCCATTCTAACTTTGAACCGTTTTATGCAACGGCGGAATATTTCAGGAACATCATCGACTGTTATATATGCATCAGTGAGGAAATTCTTGCGAGATTGAATCACTTTCTGTCTGACAAACCTGGTATTTTCGAAGCATTGTACCTGCCGCATGCTATTCCTGATATTGAGCTGCCTTATGCGGACGTCACATCCCGGCCCTTCACCGTTGCATTCATTGGCCGGTTTAATGCTATCAAGGGGTCGGATGTCGTCCTTCAGGTTGGGGTAGCGCTGAAGGAAAAGGGCGCGCAATTTAATTTTATCATAATTTCGAACGGAGTGGAAGAAGAGGCATTTAAGGAAAAATGGGCCTTTAATGATAGCACTTCTTTTTATTCGAATATTCCAAACAGGGAAGTGCAGGAACAAATAGTGAATGCACAGGCTGTTTTAATGCCCTCGAGACTCGAAGGTTTTCCGGTGGTATTAATAGAGGCGATGCGGCGGGGGGTAGTGCCGGTATGTTCGGATATTGCAACCGGTTTTCCTGAATTGGTGGAAGACGGTGTTACCGGCTTTAGGATATCCACTTCTCACCCGGGTAGGTTTGCAGATACACTTATTTCACTTTCACAGGACAGGGATAAACTAGGGAGGATAAGCAAAGCAGCCATACGGGTCGTAAATGAAAAATTCGACCCTGCAAAAAATTCCGCCCGGTACCGGGACGTCTTCCTGAATGTGATGAAACGGGTGCGGGAGAAAGGATTTCCGGATATCACCCACCAGCTGGGAAAGTTTGATAAGCCGTTCATTCCGCATCAATTAATAAAATTCATCAAGCATTTCTATAAACCGACAAATCAGATGTTCTTATGAACTATTCAGCACATCCCACGGCTGTTATCGACGATGGTTGCCAGATAGGAGAGGGTACGAAGATCTGGCACTTTTCGCATATCATGTCAGGATCGGTGATCGGGAAAAATTGCAACCTCGGTCAAAATGTGGTTGTTTCCCCGCAGGTGACCTTAGGAGATAATGTAAAGGTCCAGAACAATGTTTCCATTTATACCGGCGTTATTTGCGAGCAAGATGTATTTTTAGGGCCGTCGATGGTATTCACCAATGTCATCAATCCCAGGAGTGCGGTCAACCGGAAAGATCAGTATCGTAAGACGCTGGTCAGAAAAGGGGCCAGTATAGGCGCGAATGCGACCATTGTCTGCGGGAACGAGATTGGCGAATATGCCTTAATTGGGGCCGGCGCTGTGGTCACCAGATTCGTTCCGGCCTATGCCCTGGTTATCGGCAATCCTGCCCGGCAGGCAGGATGGGTGAGTGAATATGGCCATCGGCTGCATTTTAATGACGAAGGTTATGCCATTTGCCCGGAAACGAAGGAAACATATGTTTTAAAGGAAGAAAAAGTATCAAAATTAACACGTGAACAATAATTCGAAAATAAAGTTTGCCATCATTGGGTGCGGGCATATTGGCAAAAGACATGCCGCCATGATCTCAAGCCATAAAGAGGCGGAGCTCGTAGCATTGAGCGATACAAGATCTGTGGAAGATCTGGGGCTCTCTGCCTATAAAGTGCCGTTCTATCCTTCCATAGAGGAAATGATCGCCTCGGCTGACCCTTTTGACGTATTGTGCATCGCTACCCCTAACGGCTTGCATGAAGACCACGCGATCAAGGCTATCCGGTCCGGGCATCATGTGGTGATAGAAAAACCGATGGCCCTTACCAAGGCAGGCTGCGAAAAAATAATATATGAGTCCCTTCACCATCACAGGCAGATATTCTGCGTGATGCAGAACAGATACTCCCCTCCCTCCGTATGGCTGAAGGACATATTAAGGAAGAGATTGCTCGGATCGATTTACATGGTGCAGATAAATTGTTACTGGAACCGGGACGGCCGGTATTATTCCGGAGGGAACTGGCACGGTACTTCGGAACTGGATGGCGGTACCTTGTTCACGCAATTCTCTCACTTCATAGATATCATGTTCTGGTTATTCGGAGATATCCAGAACATTAACGGCCGATTTCATTCTTTCAATCATGAGCATCTTACGGAATTTGAGGATTCCGGCCTCGTAAACTTCGAATTTGTCAACGGGGGAATAGGATGCATTAATTTTTCCACTTCAGTATGGAACGAGAACCTGGAAAGCAGCATTACCATCATTGCGGAAAAAGGAACCGTGAAGGTCGGTGGTCAGTATATGAATGATGTGGAAGTCTGCAATATCAGGGATTACACCATGCCCGAATTGCCTCCATCCAATCCGCCCAATGACTACGGTTCTTATAAAGGTTCGGCTGCGAATCACCATTTTATTTTTGAAAATGTTGTAGAGGTGCTCAAAGGCCGGGCAGCCATCACTACGAATGCACTGGAAGGTCTGAAGGTAGTCGAGATCATAGAAAAGATATACGAATTAAAAAGGCCCAAATCAAACCCCTGAACGAATAAATGCTAAAAAATTCCATTTATCACCTTAAGGTCATAAAAAGCCAGACTTTATCGGATCCCGTCAATAACGGCCACAAATTAACATTGGCCGCCAACTATATCAATTGGATCCTTTTTTTTAAGCACAGAAATAAAGATTGGATAATTACATTCGACAACGGATTCCGATCCATTGTAAAGCCATATCCCGATCACGACTCCGGTTCAATGAATATATGGACAAGGAATGTGGATTACTATGAGATAGAATTTATCAGGAAAATGCTCCGTAAGGGGGATTTGATCATAGATGCGGGTTGCAACGTAGGGAACAGAACATGGGCAATGGCAGATATAATCGGAGGGGCCATTTTGATCGACGCTAATCCCAAAGCGATAGCCAGGACAGAGGAGAATCTCCGGTTGAATAAGTTGCCTGAAGATAAATTCATACCGATCCAGAAAGCCCTTGGAGATAAGCAGGGCATTATACGGTTCTCAGACAAGGGGGGCGCCCGGACTGACAATAGGATATTGGATGAAGACGACATGCAGGAGAGCTATACATCCATAGAGATGACAACCATCGACTCAATCGTGGAAAGGCATAAATTCGGACCTGCGTTTATCAAGTTAGACGTGGAGGGCTATGATTTGCCCGCATTAAAGGGCGCAATACGAACCCTCGGGTCAGGCTCGGTCAGACTAGTGAAATTCGAGATACTGGATTTTGGAACATTTCCGGAGTTTAAGAGTTTTTTTACGAATATCAATTGGAAAATATTTGCGCTGTCGGATAACGGAAAGCCAATTACAGACGAGGAGTGTTTTAAGACGCAGTTGAACCTGTTTGCTTCACCGGAACATATTTTCGCACAATATTTATAGTGAATTATGAGAGTGCTGGTTATTGCAGATGAGTATGATTATGCCCATTACACTTTTGTGTATAATGAAGTGAAGAAACTGGAGGCGGCAGGCATGGAAGTATACGTAATATGTGAGCGGGTAGGCAAATTAAAGGCCGGTGACACCAATTATAGTTGTATCCCTCTGACCGAAAATAAATTACTGAGGACGTTTTACCTGGGCGCATACAACCGGAATCTCTATTCCATCATTTCCCTGTATCCTTATTTCTGGAAAAGGAAGGAACTCATCAATAAATTTAAGCCGGACCTCATCCATATCCATTTCGGACTAACGGCTGTTCGATTCTATCTGACGCTGGAATCTACCTTCAAAAAATATCCCGTCCTGACGAGTTTTCATGGTTTCGATGCATCCTCTCTGCTGAATAAAAAATTCTACCTATCGCGGCTGATGCCCTTTGTACAAAAGAAGAATGTATTCAATTTATTTGTTTCCAAAGCTTTGTGGAACAATATGCTGACTAAGAAGGTGCCGATCAGGGAATCCGATTCTTTTTTGTTGTATTGCGGAATAGATGTCGATATTTTCCGGCGCAGCCAGCGGGTTCATAATGACGTCAGGATATTTTTACAGGTATCAAACTTTGCAGAAAAAAAAGGGCATATCTATACACTGAGAGCGTTTAAAAAATTCATAACGAAGCATCCTGGCAAGGCAAGGCTGATCCTGGGAGGGGACGGGCCTATGAAGGAAACAGTTGTTAATGAATGCCGCTCCCTGGGCCTTGATGATTCTGTGGAATTCCCTGGCTGGATATCAAGGGATAGGGCTGTCTCCCTATTGGATGCAGCCGACATTTTCGTACACCATAGCGTAACAGCGGCGGATGGTGACCAGGAAGGATTGCCTAATGCTATTTTGGAAGCGATGGCTATGGAGCTGCCGGTCCTTTCCACCTGGCACTCAGGGATTCCCGAGCTGGTTGAAGATGGAGTGAATGGGTTCTTAGTGAAGGAGAAAGACGTAGAGGAATATGCGTTACGGATGGAACAAATATTGAACTGGCCTTACCTGCCTGGCAACCGGGAAAAGATAGAAAAACAATTCTCTCTCGAATCACATACCCGTGGCCTTATTGATATTTATAATAGTATCCTTAAAAGACAAACAGAATAATGAACATTATTGAGGAAAAACTATATTACCGGGTACAGACATTATATGTCTCACTGCAGAAGAAAATGATCAGGAAGAAGCTGAAGATTGCCGGCGATCATCTGATCAGGATCGATCTGCTCAGGACGATGCAGACAATAAAAGGAAGTATTCCCGCCTGTGATGCTTTCATCGATATCGGCGCCAACCAGGGTGAGTTCAGCCGGGTATTTTCCGATATTTACAAGCCTTCCGTATTAATATGCATCGAGCCCAATGAAGGGTTGAATAAGGATATACGGGCCAATAACAGTGAGCTGGAACCGGTGATCATCAATAAGGCAGTCAGTGACAGCGAATCGGAAATGCTGTTTTATTTCCACTCGGACTCTCAGATGAGCTCCCTGTTCCCCAGTAACAAAGACCTTATTAAGAGGGATTTCGGGGAGGATGATGCGGACCAGACCGTTGAGCGGAAGGTACCGGTGACTACCCTCGATGTGATTTTTAAAGAGCACGGAGAACGCCTGAAAGGCAAAACGATCTTCCTTAAAATTGATACGCAGGGAAATGAGCTGGAAGTTTTGAAAGGCGGGACAACAGCTCTTGGAATGATAAATTATTGCCTGTTGGAATATATGTTTCATACTCCTTACGAAAAGCAATATCCCTTTGAAGCGATAATGACAATAATGTCGGACCATGGATTCAAATTCCTGGGACCCATGCATTCTTCTTATCGGGTAGAAGGAGAGATCGGAGCTGTATTGTTTCTCTTTGGCAAATAAATTGCAGGGCATGTATTTACATGTTCCCTGCCTATCCACAACACGTCTTTTTCCGGTTCCTCCGGCAGCATATTCCTGTCGCGGGCCCTGGTCTGGTAGTAGACGGCCCCTGCGGTGGAGGATATATCACCTACCATTTATCGGAGCAGCTGCCTTCGAAAAAGATAGTGGGGGTGGATATCGATCCTGGTTGTGTTGAAAACGCCGCCAGGTACTATCATAGGGATAATCTTGAATTTAGAGCACAGGATATCCATTCATTTTTAGAAAGTTGCGGAACAATTGACTTTTATTTGCTCGTCAATTCTATTTTTTTATTACCCCGTCCGGAAGAAATAATGATAAAGATACATAATAAGCTTTCAGATAATGGCAGACTGGCTGTTGTGATTCCTAATACCACATCGGCTAATTTCAATAATTTTCAGCATCTTAACGCTACTCAGAATACGCTGATCCTCGATAAGGGGGAAGCAATATCGTTCTTTAAAAGAACGGGTTTCCGGACAGAATTAATGAAAGGCCTTGCTTTTACTACCATTTATGGGAATAAATTTCTACATAGACTGGGGAGATTGAGAGGCCTTTATACCTATGCCGGGGACCTGGTTAACGGGCTGGCCGGGAAAAGATCCTCTTATTGGGGATTTATACTAAAAAAAGGATGAAGGGCAAGACCGTATTATTCACTTTCGACTATGAATTATTCCTGGGAGACCGTAGCGGCCAGCCAAAGGATTGCGTTATCGATCCTACCAACTGCCTTTTGCAGTTGTTGGGAAATTTTAACTTTAAAGGAGTGTTTTTTGTCGACACAGTCTACCTGATGCGCCTGGAAGAAATCGCTAAAGTATATGAAGCCGCTTCCCGAGACCTGTCGACCATACAACAGCAACTGGAAGAGATCGTCCGCCAGGGGCACGCTATTTTCCCCCATATCCACGCGCATTGGCTGGATGCTGTTTATGATAGTGAAGGCAACGAATGGTCTCTGAAGGATACCCGGTATTACCAGTTCGCTTCTCTGGATATAGACCGGCAGACGCTTCTTTTTGACAGGTCCATGCAGATCATCCGCTCTGTCACGAATAAATTTCCCGGGCATCCTGAAATTGATTCATACAGGGCTGGCGGATGGTCCATCCAGCCTTTCAGTCATTTTAAACCGCATTTCCTTCGGTACGGTATCACGCAGGAGTGGAGTGTGATACCGGGGAAATATCATTTTTCCAGCGCTCATTTTTTCGACTTCAGGAAGGCGCCTTTTGGTCTGCCCACATACCGTTTTAAAGAAGATCCGTGTGAACAGGATAAGAGCGGATATTTTACCGAATGGACCATTTCGACCCTGAGCCTGACCCCTTTTGAGAAATGGGTTAATTTCAAGGTCAGCGGGTTACTCCGTCGCCTGGGCAAAAAAAAGCCAATGAAGGGAGCTACTGTTTCATCGGTCACCAAAGAAGAAGGAGATAGTTACCAACAGGGCAATATAAGCAGGGTCACGGCCTCTTTCGAGGGGTTAAATCCTTTCATGCTGCGGAAATACCTATCCGCAATCCGGAAGGAGACTTATTTCCATTTTATTTCACATCCCAAGCTGTTGTCTTCCTTTGAATTTAGCATGATTGAAAAACTATTCGCTTCCCTGAAGAAGAAAAATTCAATTCAGACCGATTTCCGAAAAGCAACATTATAAATGATAAATGTACTG
>Ga0307511_10001418_pt1 | contig 25269 bp, 23 predicted proteins | sample 13_EM_MG_FD_200266 | JGI IMG/M metagenome (GOLD analysis project Ga0307511, IMG submission 200266) | Populus trichocarpa ectomycorrhiza microbial communities from riparian zone in the Pacific Northwest, United States - 13_EM | ecosystem: Host-associated > Plants > Roots > Unclassified | place...
CCGTGGAACCGAATTTTGCTCTTGTTCGTCTCAATTCCACCAGACTGGTTACGCTTGCCTGAACGACGTTGAATCTGGCATCACGACGAAATAGCTCTTTTCTACATATACGAAATGAGGGCCCTTGTTGGCCTTTGGTGCACATATTTAATGCGACCAGAGCAGGGCAACGCGAGAGAATCAATCAGTTCAACTCCCCACTTGCGTTCCATCCTATGGACAATATCGCAGCGAGATTCATCTTTAGAAGCTTCCTAGCCTGGTTTTTTCATGCGCTGACGTGCTCCAAGTGGCACGTGTTGGGCTCGTTGTGATATGAATTTAGTTCATTGGATGAATGTAGTTGTGTGGCAACACAAGACAACCCCACCATCAGCTGAACAACCTCACGTGGAGTTGGTACTAAGCTTCAGGACGTGTGCTAAAGTTCCGACGAAACAGTGGAAAATCAGACGGAAAAAAAGAACGATTGCTACGAGTGAGCTCCAACGTCCTTCTTTTGTTGGAGTTAAGTGATTTACTCTGATTACGGGTTATGTAATCCGCTGCGGATAGGACTCTGTGTAGCATACCACAAAGTTATCGTAGCGTAATAAATCCACAATCACAACAGCCACCCATATTGATCTGCACTAAAAACGATGTACAATACGGGGGCAACTGGTATACTATCAGCATATACTTGGGTACCAATCAACACCTGGGCTTTCCTCAAAGATGCGGCCCATCATTCATTACAGCACAAGGGACCTATTCCACCTCATTCAGTGTCCCAGGGCAGTGGATGCAGCGATTCAGATTAGCAATTGGTGCATGGTGGGGGTTGAATGTCGAGCAGTGAACGTACATCAACACAGCTCTACGAATTTGACAAAGAAACTTGTGGTTAAAGTGGCTAGCGCCTGAGTTCCTTCATCTCGAGAGAATAAAGGTACAGTATAAGCAGGTCAATCTTACTTCCTTTGTCGGATGATACTGGGATCCGGGATTCTTTTGTGGATATATGCGGCCATATACCTATCCGAAGCGAGCTTGATATTCTACAGTTCATATGACAACGCAAGCAACATCAGATCGGGTGGGGCACGCTTTAGCAATCTGCGAGATTTCCACTTTTTCTTGGAACTACATTACACTGAGGCTCTTGATCCGATGCCGAGGCCCTGGTTTAATAGATATTGGTAAAGCGCCTCCTCCGCAATTTACATCCAATACCGCGCGGACTTGGACAATTCATATTTGGCACGACCCCCCAAACAAGATCGAGGCCATGCCAGTGTGGGGTACGTAAAAAGGAAAATGAGTGCCCTCGTGGCGTTGGAGCTGGTTCGACTTGCTGGTATTGATGTGATCTGAGTGCACGAACTGTAGATCGATCCACCGCATATCAACTACATTCACAGCCATTGGGTAACTGGTAAATAAAGTTTCCAGGGGGAAGTGGGCTTACCACCATAGAACCACGGGTGCTCGGGTACACTTTTCGGTATCGGCAGAAACCACGGTACTTGTATGCTGGTATACTAGGTGAAACTGGTTAAGCCTGTATCAATTTCACGGGTCCAATTCAATCAAACTGGAGCTTGTGCTTCCAGAAACAGCGTGGGTGCGATGATTTGGCCCATGATGACTTGACGCCTGCAAGCGGCCAACTTGACCCTGGTACTCTGTACTGTGATCTCATGCTCCAACCTCCCCTCCTGCCTCTCGCAATCACTTTCCCTGCGTCGGTCGTGTCCAGAATAATTTCACTTTTACCCCGTTCTGAAACATCTACACCGGGATTTATCGGCGAATACCGACTAAAGAAATAGAACGGAGTCAAGCCCCATCAGGACCATTGAGACAGATCCGAGTCAATTGTCCCATACAGGACTCCACAAATAAGTATCATCAGGAGGAATACTCCCAGAGAGATATGACTTGATACAGTTCACTGTTCGTACAATGATATTTGTCTTACTTCTGACAAGGGTTGACTATTTAGAAGGGTCGTCTAAAAAACGAAACAGAATCAGGCAGAGGATTTAATACCCAGGAGAGATCTAGTAATACGTTCTAGTGTGATAATAGCCTGCTTCGCTGCGGCATCTTGTAATGTACTAGTTAGGCAAAAAACGTATGAGTAACTCTATAATTGCATATTTCGAGCATCAAAATCGTGACTTCTGACTTGTGTATATCGTGTATGTCACGACGAGGATAGTCGGGCAGCACGGAGGGGGGCATGTCAAGTGAGCAGGTTTGTAGGTAGCAAGTAAATCAAGCTCTTTTATTCCCTGGAGGTGACATTAATCCATGACAGGAACAAAAATAAAAGGAAAACAACAATATTAAAAACCCAGAAACCCCCTTCCAATTTTCGAGAACGTAAAGTGATGTAAACGAAGCATAGTAAACAATCTAAGAAGCTATAAGAAGTGGCAAATCTAGCTGTATCGTAAAATGAACAAGAATGCAAAGGATTAGCATCAGCTGCACTTAGAACCGACTGCGACCCAAGGGTGCAGAGTTAGATGCAGTGAATCCTGATTTTCCTCGTACATCAGCCGTGTTCTAAAATGTTGAACATTTATTAGAAACGCTTACCACCACCACCTCGCCCACCGCCACGGCCGCGCCCGCCTCCGCCGTAGCGGCTGTGACCGCCTCCGCCACTGTGTCTAACCATGTCAGCCAGCTGAGGATCAATTTGTTGTTTAGCCTCCCTCAAGATGGTAACAAGATCACGAGCCTGCTTAGCATCTCCTGTAGTAAAGAATGTGATAGCTGTTCCTTTCGCACCGGCGCGTCCTGTACGTCCAATACGATGAACATAATCCTCAGAATTCTATGCGGAAGTTAGCATACCAAGGCTCATCGCAAGAATCGGGTGCATGAACATACGTTAGGATAGTCGTAGTTTAGGACATGAGTGATGTTGCGAACATCTTCATATAAAGTTAGCATCTAGCCATGACACTGGCAGGAATAAGCCTGCTGTTCTGTGCGAACTGTTATTTTGCATCTCACTCTCTCGGCCTATGGCATTCATTCATTTGCATGATTGCATATCCAGTGATGTCTCCATCAAGGTGCAGCAGAGATCCGGAATAGCAAAAAGCTTTCGATACCCTGGGTGTCGATATGCAAAGCAACAAGCCCAAGGTAGCTGCACCCCTAGATCAAAGTAGTTTTCGAGGGGAAAACCAATGGACAAAGACCTGAGACTGGAATATGCTAGAAAGTTGGGCGACCGTCGAGAGGAGAGAAGAAAACATCATATTTGCACAAGCGCAGGCAGGGGAGTAAGGAAGGAAGGGAGGAGTCTTCTTTAATCATACCGATACCACGTGAAGCCACGTCGGTTGCAACCATTATTGGGCTCTTTCCAGTCTTGAATTCGTTCAAAACCCAATCACGTTCGTTCTGCGCTTTGTCACCATGGATAGCAAGCGATGGCCAGCCGTCTTGACGGAGGAACTATGGTATATGTCAGTAGATATACTGGTCACAGTGGTAATAGAAATCTCACTCTTGTGATGTCATCGGCGGTACGTTTCGTACCAACAAATATTAAGCACTTGTTTGATTTGTCCTCCATGATACGCTCAAGGTGTTTGACCATTCGAGTTCGCTAATGGCGCAGGGTTAATCTTTGCATTCATTCCTCGGGGGACGTAACTCGGCCTACCTTTTCATGTTCACTAACAACCTCCACTATTTGAGTGATGTTATGGCTTGCAGAGAGATCCAGAGATCCAATGTTGACTTGAATGAAGTCAGTCAAATAATCGGAAGCCAATTGTCGTACTTCTTTCGGCCATGTAGCAGACCACATGCAAGTTTGACGGTCAGGGCGAATTTGACCGATGCTGTAGATCCAGCTTAAGTTAGTCGACATTGCAAGGCACAAAGAAAGGGATGATTATCGTACATCTTGCGAATTTGGGGCTCAAACCCCATGTCCAGCATACGATCAGCCTCATCGAGGACGAGATATGTCACACGGCGAAGGTTGGTTTTTCCTGATTCCAACATATCGATTAAACGACCTGGAGTAGCGATGCAGACCTCCACACCACGGGATAGGTCTCTGATTTGACCGCCTCGAGGAACGCCTCCATAGACACAAGTATTACGGATGCGAGAAGTTTTTCCAAACTTGGTGACCTCAGCTTGAATTTGAACCGCCAATTCACGAGTTGGTGCGAGAATTAAGACAATCGGCCCATCTCCGGGAGAGAGTAGGGGCTGTGCATTGATATGCACGATGGCAGGAAGGCAGTATGTGAGCGTCTTTCCTGAGCCTGTCTCGGCAATGCCTACAACATCTCGCCCGGAAAGAGCCATGGGCCATCCCTGTGCCTGGATGGCAGTGGGTGCACTGAAACCCTGTGCTTTCACTTCGTTCATGACATAGCCTGTGACATATTAGTAGCTCTCATGTCATCTTCGCTATAAGGTGAAGCATACTAGGGAAACCAGCCTCATCAAAGGTAGTGACGGGCTTTGGAACATCCCGACCCTGCACACGCATCTGTTTCTCCACCCTGAAGGCGTCAACTTCCGCCGGGCTGCGGCTCCGGACGGCCTCAGCCTCTTTGTAGAAAGATTTCTCAAATCGAGGAAGGGAATCAAGATCTTCTCAACAGTCAGCATAACGTGCGTACTCGTAACAGTGACAACGTAATATACCCCAGATTTGCTTCTTGAGGCCTTGGCCTAGGTTAGACATCCTGTCCCCACCGCCGCCTCCGCCGTAGCTACCACTATAGCTACCACCGTGATGACCACCTCCATAACTACCACCGCTATAGCTACCTCCTCCGCCGCCACCACCACCTCCTCCTCCACCATAGCTACCGCCATTAGAATAACCTCCACCTCTACTAATACCGAGTTAGCAAGATACAGAACCTCCAGAGAAGATCAGAGCCTACCCAGAATATCCCCCACTACCTCCTCCTCCGGAGTACCCGTTTGACCCACCATATCCGCCACCACGCGAGTAGTCACCGTAAGACATTTCTCTTTAAATGTGGAGTTGTTGAACTGTGCTTCGGGAAGGTATCAACAAGAAAAGTGATCAGAAAAGAATGAACGTGGTTGCAAACGTTAAAATGTGAGTTTGATGGAATCACGAAGAGGTAGATAAGGGGATGGTTAGGACGTGATGGCAATACTTAACGTTGCACGGACGAAAAAAAAAACTTGTAGCAACTGCAACTTGGCGTGTACTGAGTCAGCGCTTTGGCCATCGACCGCTAACGCTGTTCTAGGGTAGCCTCGGCCGAGGTCGATAAGTAGTATAGGAAAATTCTCAAGTCTCGTATACTACTGGGAAGATTCCATATCAGCAAAGTCGTTTCCTTTGCTTGTACATACCGAAGATCCGGTCCAGGGGGCTCGGGAGACTACTAGAAGTTTGAAGACCATACAGCTGGAGAAAGTACGTACATAAAAGCTCTAGGTTCTAAAAGTTATTTTGAAAGTTTCTGAAGGTCGTTCACGTATCATGCAAACTTCCTACTTCTCACACTTTGTATATAGGATTTTATCATATACCTCGAAACAGTACTCAACCGAACCGCTTACCCTCAAGGCTACAGATGCCTTCACTGAGCTTAGTTCTAAGTCCCCCTTCATGTAAACACTTTGCTCCCAGGATCTATGAGGCCACAAACTAAGGCTTTGTAGTACAGCGCCTCCATGATGCTCTATCTTGCCTAGCAAAGTGTGAGCTGACTCCTACTCCTAGGAGCATTTTAGTGCATCACTGACTGCTTGAAGTCAGTGAATATGTGACAATAGAGGCGGCAAGGAACAACGTATATTTTACCCAATCCCTCATTCAAGATATAGGTATTTTAATAAATTGATGTTTAGCTATCTCTTGCTGCCTTAAATTCGTCTAAATCCGCCTATGGGGCAGTGAACCTCCTTGGTGGGAGATTTTTTGATACCTATCACTTTGTGCCTACCCAGGGAATGGGCTCGGGACCGCCTGTCGAAGGCTCAAAATTCCAATGTCGTCTTCACACGAAGGTTAGCATGGGTTACCCTGATCACGTTTTCGACTCGCTAATTAACCACAAGGCCCTACTCTCCGTTTTTCGACAACGTTATCTGGATTCTAAGGATAAAGACACAGCGATCGAGAGGTGCGAATTGGCGCTAGGGGATAAGCTTACACGAGGCGAGTGTCGAATTCTCGTACGATTCATTTGCAAACATGGTATTAGCTCGAATTTTGAGAGTTACGTGACTGAGATCTGACCACCCTTCATTCACAAAGGAGTCGTGAAAACTTACAAGCTCACTTATGAAGATGTGGATGTTATGCATGCTGTGTTTGACAAAAATGCTGTTGCAAACAGGTGGGTGATGAATGCAAAGCTATTGAAAGAGCACATGGAGCACTTCGGTCCGAAGGCAGAGCAGTTAGATATATCGGGAGAAGATGGGCGGGTTACATTCACGAGCTACACGGAGAAGCTGATGGACGGAATAGGTGGCCTGCCCAAACTTGAAGGAAAGAACTGAATTGCTAATCAGAGCATAGAAATACTGAAGCAGCCTCTGCATACTACAGTCTCCATGGACACCGTGGAGTTCGAAGAGTTCACAGTGGAGGAAGGGCTGCATATCACCATCAACCTGAAGGATTTTAAGGTCTATTATCCCCACTACAGCTGCAACATGCTAACTCAACATGCCAACTGATAATCTTTGGTAATTTACAGGCAATAATCCATCATGCGGACTCCTTGAGCGCTACAATATCAGCTTATTATAGTGACCCAGGGCGCCCTCTTCAATTACAATATGACCGTGATGGTATGAACTGTGAATTTACCTTGATGACAACAGGTAGTGGAGGGAAAAACCCTCCTCAGTTCACTCGAGTCGTGGCCCGCACAGTCCCTCACCCCACATCCAATAGGCAAGCCGTGAGCGCTACCAGCCAAAGGCCCCCGAGCAGAAACGTATCAGAAAACCGAAATGAAGATCTTATGAAAGGTCCCGAGCAGCATGGTGTGGCCCAACAAAAAAGTCCTGGTCCAGATCCTGATCCAGAGATTCCTAATACATTGATGGAAGATGCCCAACCGGTGGCTTTTGGGGCAGATGCTGAGCTCTCCCTATTTTTTGATGCCGATGAGAGTATGGATGATGGAAGACCCGAGGAGAGTAATGATGTGTTGGGATGGGATGTTGATATGGACCATACTGTAAGTGCCACAGTCGGTTCTTCGCTCGACGCCAGGTGCTAACAAGGTATGGAGCGACGGACGGGCCCCACTGTCACGCAAAGTGGACAAGGCCAGCGCCAACCTCTGTTTCGTGATGAGGACGACTCTGATGAGGTTGAAGACGATATGATAGTAGGACCGACACAACATATATCTCAAGTGAGTATTGAACCCCGGGCTATGTAGGACTTTTATTGACCAATCTATGCAGGCCAAGGGGCTATTTGACTAAATACATCACAAAAAGAGCCTCTTCAGGGTAACACCAAATTATCAGTATGTTAGCGAGGTTTTGTGCTTGGTTTCTAATTCTCGGGGTATCATGCTATTGGAATCAATATATCTACAGAAAGCCCACCTTTCTGTCCATGCTGCCAGTCACAGTCTCTATGCGTGTAAATTGCCCATGAATGAAGGCGTCCAGTACTCTGTCTCTTCCGCCTGAGTGTCGATCCAGACCAGCGAGTCTGAGACTAAGTCATCCAAGACTGTCTGCACCCTCACATGATCCCACCTCAGATTTACCCGAAGCATAGAGTGCGTGACATATCCAAGAACTTCCATTGCCTCCAACACCATAGACTGGTCAGTGTTGAGCTCCTTTGGCACAGACCTAATCCACTGCCTCTTGCCGATCTCTACAATCGAAAAGCCGGGACCAAGGGGGCCGAGAGCTTTGACAGCCCGCACGACATCATCCTCTGATATATCATTTGCCCCTCCTACTTTCTCGTCCTGTTGCATAATTTTTTGTCGAACCTCCGAGACAGCAATAAGCCCACCGTTTTCGTCCCTTGTCTTACGGCAGATTTCCACCACCCTCACAGCCAACTCGAAGTAGAAGTCATTGACGCTCCCGCCCAGTAACTCCGCCCAAAATGAGCCCTTTCGGTCAGATGAAGACGCAAGCGGGTCTACCCCGATAGCAGCACACATTCGGGCAAACTCGGCTCGGAACTCGGGGTTCGATCGAATATCCTTTGCATGGGTGCGAGCGAACTGTGCGAGGGCTGCTTGAAAGACGGAGAGCTGGGTGGTAAGCTCATCAATATGGGTTTTCTGGATGAGCGAGCCATGGGACTGATATTGCTGTTGTGATTGAGAGGTCCGGGTTAAGGCCCCCAGGCCAACTCCCCTGCGTTGCATATCGTAAAGCGTATTAGGTGAGGAGATTCCCACGAAGTCGAGGTTGGGGGGTTAAGTGGTGACGTCGGATCTGGTTGCATCGAGTACTCTGGCACGTCTGTTGCATACCTAAGTACCGGTACATATAGTTTTTAGTTCACCTTGTTCATTTACATAAGGTGGTACCTAGGCTAGACTACTATTGCACTAATCACATGAGTATGAGAATTATATGCCAAGATTTTAGGTAGGGTAATAGCCCTATACCCACAAATTTGAAACCTCACCCACCACGATACTGCCAATTCTTACTGCAACAACTCCCAAGGCAGCGAACGTCATTAACACTCAACGACCGGCACAGCAAAACCGCCTCGACATCCAACAACCACCACCACAATGCCTAATACGTATGCTCACCCTACGCTCCTTCCCTTTCGTTTCTCAGATAGCCACCGCTCGCTGGGCTTGCCGTCGCAATGCCAGCTCGATACGTCCTGTTACTCATCCGAGTGTCAGGGAGTGTGAGAACTGAGATTACTTTTGTGATCTCATTCTTCAAAACCAAACCATGCCTCAAATAGTACGGGGAAACCTAGAACTTGAGGAATGTGTACTCTCCCAGAGTTTGTCTCTGGGGATCTTGTTGGATGGGATGGAAAGGACTGGGGGTTGTCAAAACATATAGTCGGTGTGGCCAATGTTCATCATCTTGAGAGTTGGCATCGAATACAGACAATCTTATGGTCCGAGTAAATCCCACCGATCAAAGTCATTTTCGTCGAGTGATCACCAGCTTTCGAGCTTTGAATGGAATAGAATTACATTCATTTCATGAACTCGGCGCTATTTTCATCATACTTTGCGGAAAGGCTGTCTAACATCGTTTTTATTTGTCAGTACCGTGCCAACTCAAGATCAGATCTTGGTCCCAGAGACCCTCTTGAAGAAGAGGAAGACTCAGGAGAAGGCTCAGGCCGATAAGCTTGCCACTGCCAAGGAGAGGAAGGAGGTAAGAATATATTTCTATATATTTTATATTCAAAGAAACAGGAGGACTCGGGTGGCTATTATGATGAAAACTTACACCAACCATTGTGGCTAGTCCTTCGGGGCGATGCTGTCCAATTTTATACCATCTTTCGGGACTGAAAACATGCCAAATAACACTAGATATTTGAATTTTCCCTTGGGTCACCTAATTTGAACTTTGCTGACTTAGAGTAAATAGGCCCAGAAGAAGAAGCGTGAAGTCATCTTCAAGCGCGCCGAACAGTATGTGAAGGAGTACCGCGAAGCCGAGCGTGAGCAGATCCGTCTCTCTCGTGAGGCCAAGAAGGAGGGATCTTTCTATGTCCCAGCTGAGACCAAGCTGGTCTTTGTCGTCCGTATCAAGGGTATCAATAAGATCGCCCCCAAGCCCCGCAAGATCCTTCAGTTGCTCCGTCTTGTCCAGATCAACAACGGTGTCTTCGTCCGCATTACCAAGGCTACTGCTGAGATGTTGAGGATCGTCGAGCCATGGATCGCCTACGGTACTCCAAACCTCAAGTCCGTCCGTGAGCTTATCTACAAGCGTGGATACGGAAAGATTGACAAGCAGCGCATCCCTCTTGTATGTCTCCCACTTTTGAAGCCCACTTCTAAATCAAGGACTAACATTTCTCTACTTTAGACCGACAACGCCTTGATTGAAGAGAATCTTGGAAAGTACGGAATCGTCTCCATTGAGGATTTGATCCACGAGATTTACACCGTTGGACCTAACTTCAAGCAAGCCTCCAACTTCCTCTGGCCATTCAAGCTCTCTTCCCCCACCGGTGGCTTCCGCACCAGGAAGTTCAAGCACTTCATTGAGGGTGGTGATTTGGGTGACCGTGAGGACAAGATCAACAAGCTCATCCGCCAGATGAACTAGATGTAGTTTCTTCCTCTTCTCATGTAATCTTCTTCTTATCTCATTGGGTTGTTTGGTTGAATTTTTTCTGTCAAAATCTGGGAAGGATAAAAGTGCTCTGGTTGGTTAGGATCTGGGTTAGAGATGACCAATATATCTCTACGGCCTTCATACTACTGGCGTATAGTTGATGGTTGCGATGGCGCTGCTTAATGTGTTATCACCTGAACGGTTAATGGCGTTAATTGATCACACTATGTAAAGCTCAAGGACCACTTTTTTATCGGCTGGTGTGAATAAATCCGATGGCACATGTACTGCTCTACTCATGAGGGGGGGTTACTCTTGAAAAATACGCAAAACCCTGCATGTGCCTTGCTGGTTATTTCGCTGTTGGAGATACATTCATTCTAGGTTTAATCAGGGAGGTAAAGTTGAGGATAAACTTTAGCCACTTGAGCAGACACTGGGTTGAGGGTAACTACTTAAAGTCGGAAGTAGTTAAAGAAGTACCTACTTCTCTACGACTAGACCTAAGTAGACTACTTTACATGGCGAGAAAACTGCTAACCAGGCCTGAGGCCTAGCGAATGAATATTGAGTGCATTAGTCTCATTGAATACTCGGGTCAGGCATCGATCACCCACAAGCGTGCAGGTTCTTGAAATTCCTTACAGCCACCGTAAGCCATTCGAAAATGGTAAAGAGGGCTGAATCACCACGGCATAGCGCTCAATTTCAGTGTGTAGTGGTACATACCAAATTCAATGCTTGCGAGTTATCAATCCTTGCCCTGAGTTGTCTGGAATTCTACTTGAACATGCCATACCCAAGTACAATCAGAACTTCTGTTCAAGTTGTATCTACATGACGGACTGTGAGACGACTTGAGGTAGACTTAGTGTAACTACAAGATTAAGGGGAGATGAGTTTATCCCCTGCAGATTTTGTGCTAGTTCTGGTCATATTCCACACGTATAGTTCCAACAACGCATCCAACATATCGACAAGCCTCTCTAAATTCTACTCAAGAAGCCATTGCATTGCGTCCGAATCATCAAGCCAGAAGTGTTTCCTGTTATTAGCGCCGCGTTCCCACCTGGCGAATATATCGGCAGCGCCAGTTATGTGGAGAATGCACAATGAATGTTGCATAGGTAGGGGTTATGGAGGGAAACATCTTCAACCGAAATCTGCAGCTGGGCAAGCCCGGATAGTTTTTTCTTCTCGTTCAACTGTAGGTCTAGGATCTCTAATTTCAACCAGTTAGATGAAACGATACTGGAATAGATATCACCTGCCATGGTACTACGGTAGTAACATACAGTCGGGCGATCCTCTTGACACTCTATAGATACCCCACCCCACCAACACCTAGCAAAATCACTTCGGGCGGCATCCTGTAACAATATTACATTACTTAGAGAGTTAATTTTCTCATTAGTAAGGTCACTAGCAGTAACCCGCCCCCTAGAAATATTTCCAGATATCGAAGCATAGTAGGCCTGTCACCACAGATAGATGGGTAAGATATGTACCACTTTCAATGTTGCCAATCCTACCTCTATATCCGCCGTAGTATCGCTCCCGCAGCTTCCATCATATTGACCAGATATTAAACACCTAGACCCATCTCGCTTATGAAGCAATTCTTGTATTGACGATCGAATACCGGCCATTTGCAGAGTTCGTGCTCGAGGTCAAACTAGTTCGGTCAGTACCTAGTACACCAGGAGGAAAAACAAATACCTACCAAAAGGCTTAAGAAAGCAATTGAAATAGTCTGTACTCCTTTTCTTGAGTAGTGAGAGTATAGCAGCTTCGGATACAATTGCAGTTGCTAATGCACCGGTCATATTGGGTCTACATTGAACCAGGGATACGAAGAATGTAGATGAGCAGGAAGCCATGGAGCCAGGGCTGGTGGAGGATGGCCTGAGAAAAGTACACCCCACACACAGACTCACGGTCTGGTGCATTGGCTAACAACATCTTCAAGAATCCAACTGTGGAAATGTCGTGATATTGTCCTATTGGTATAGACCCTAGATGGACATCCAACCCGGCCACCTGAAGATGGACAAGTACCAGAGCCAGAAGGTTAGCAACTGCCATGGGTGAGTTGTAGAGAGGTTGAAGTGAGAATCTCTATTGAATTCAAGACGTAGATAGCCAGGTTGCCAGGTTCAGGGACTCAGAATCGAAGTCCTCAGACCACCAGCCCCGGCGTTGCCTTTGTAGAGATTTTAATGTTTTGAAGGGTGAGTCTGCTCTTACAGTTTTCCCATCAAACACGCCTACTTTGAAAAACCATCCAACGCCTTACTTATAGCCTCTAAAAATAAGTACTTATCGAGCCATGGGTTTCATATGATTTACCACTTCCACAGGAGCGGTCGTGCCAACCTGACTAGTACTCGGTAAACGTATGCACCCAAGAACCATATTTGTTCTAACGGCACTTGCCTTGATCTGTTTAATTGGCTTGGCAAAGGCCCAGCGCGTTTCGCGTTCTTGCTAAAGTTTGTTCTCGTTAGCCTGTCCGGCCAGCTCACGAGAGGGATAACAGGTCTCCTCCACCCCACCACCACCCGTCACAATTCAGCTAGAAACAGTACCTAAGCTGAATACCAGTTCCCAATACCAATACTCCCCCAATTCACGAATTGCTACAGATGTCATCCCGTCCTAGCCGGCGCTCTGCCACCGTTCGCCCTCACGACAAATTTGCTGAGCTTCGAGCCTTGCGTGAGGCGGGAAAAACCAGGCTGAGCGCTTATGAAGTTGAAGAAGAAGAACAGATCTATGATGAACTTGATGAGGAAGGCTATCGAAAGAGGGTGCGAGAGAAAATGCTGGAAGATGATTTCGTTGTGGATGACCACGGTGAAGGGTATGTCGACAATGGGGAGGAGGATGACTGGGACAGGGCGGGGAGGAGGGGCTATTACAGTGACGAGGAAGGGAGTGAGGAGGAGGCTAAGGGGACTGGAAAACTCACTGGTATGGTTCCGAAGAACTTGCTGTTGATGTCTGGCTTACACTCATTCCTGGGAATTAGCAAAGCGGAAACGGCAGCTTGAGGAAGAGAAGAAAAAGAAGAAGGCAGAACAAGAGGGAAATATTGCAAAGTACTTCAACACCGCTAGCACTACCGCTCAAAGACCTAAACCAGCAGTTGCTACGGAAGACGATGCAGCATTTATGGCAGATTTATTGGGGGATTTTGACAACACTACTACCTCAACAACCTCCTTCAGCAGTCGCCGCCGTGTCAAGGAGGATCCGGCACCCAAGACCAGGCGTCTCTCCCCCCCACTGAAGAGCAGGAACGACAGGCCCCGAGTCAAGTTCGAACCTGAATCACCATCAAAGGCGATAGCGAGCTCCCCCCCGCCATTCATCAGCGGGGCTAATGATGATTTCGATGATGATCTAGTGATGAATGCGAACTATGATGATGGCGATGTTGAGATGGGAAACATGCCTGAACCGCCATCCTCTCCCACCGTGAAGGCTGTGCAGAGAAGGACAGGCGCCATAGCTCTAGACGGCGATGACGATGGTGTGGCTGTTATGGAGATCAAGGGGCACAAAGGCTTGGGAGGAGCTGCAGTGAATATATCCGCATCTCGGGCGGTACCCGTACCCAAGGTCGAGGAAAAGAAACCGCTACCGGCTGTCGACGTTGATTCATCGTCTTGGAAGAAGGTTACGGCCAATCTGAATGTGACTAGCGTTCCGTCCTATGAATCCGCTGGTGCGGGAAAATTGAATCCCAAGGATGCAGTAGAAGCGGATGGGAGCCTGAGATTCTTCTGGATAGACTACACTGAAGTCAATGGGTCGCTGTGCCTTTTCGGAAAGGTCAAGGCGAAAAATATGGATCGCTATGTGAGTTGTTTTGTAAAAGTAGACGGGGTGAAGAGGATCCTGTATTTCTTGCCCCGGGAGTTTCGCATGCGTACGTACCACCCCTTTACATTCAAGCTCGAGACGTAACCAATCGCAAGGAAATAGGCAATGGTGTCCAAACAGAAGAGGAAATTGAGATGAGAGATGTTCATAACGAAGTCGATGCCCTACTATTGAAGCAAGGTGTGAGGAAATTCTTAAGCAAGCCGGTCTCTCGAAAGTATGCCTTCGAACTTTTCGACATTCCAAAAGAGGGCGACTATCTTCGGGTTTTATACCCTTACACAGGTAACAGTTGCTCTCATGTGACGAGGGACCTGGCAGCTAATTTACTCTAGGTGCACCATTGGACATAGACCCAGATACGAAGCATGAGACTTTCTCTCATGTCTTCGGGACACATACCGCGCTGTTCGAGCAGTTCGTGCTCTCCCAAAAAATAATGGGACCATGCTGGCTCAACATCAAAAATGCAGACTTCAGCGCCGTTACAAATGTTGGTTTGTTACTTCATACAACTTCAGGGTAACGCTAATATCGTTTAGGCATCGTGGTGTAAATTGGAACTTCAAGTTAGTGATCCATCGAGCGTTGAGAAAGTCGGTGATGGTGAAGGAGACCCACCACTCTTGACCCTCATGAGTATTTCTCTGCGAACAAAGTTAAACGTGAAGAATAACAAGCAAGAGGTGATTGCTGCCACTGCAAGAATATACGAGAGTGTTTCCTTAGAAGATGCCACCTCCCCAGAAAAACTACCTTCCCATACTCTGACGGTTGTTAGGCCGCCACAAGGAGTATTTCCGCCTGGCTTTGAAACGGCCGTCAAGCGGCATAATGGTAACATCAAATTGGAGAAGACAGAGCAGTCACTACTAAATGTTTTCTTGAGTGAGTAATCTGGCTACTTCTAATAGGTAGTTAATACTGATAATTAGAATAGCAAAACTTCAGTTTGTTGATCCGGACGTGATAATAGGCCACCAACTGGAAAATGTTGATTATAGTATCTTACTTCATCGAATGAAGGAATTGAAGATACTCAATTGGCACCGGATAGGGAGAATGCGAAGGAGTGAATGGCCAAAAAAGGGGGGCCGCTTTGCGGGAACTTTCTATGCTGAACGCGGGCTCGTTGCTGGTCGGTTGATTTGTGATCTTGCGAATGACCTTGGAAAATCCCTGATGACCAAATGTCAATCCTGGGGTTTGACAGAGATGTGCAATCTAATGTTGGGTGAGACGCGAACCGATATAGATACAGAAGCGGCCTTGAAGACCTGGGGAAGCACCGCGCAAGGGCTGCTTGATTACCTTCTTCACTCTGAGACGGACACATACTACATTGCAGCCATTGCGCTAAAGGTCCAGATGCTTCCGCTCACGAAAGTCCTCACAAACTTGGCCGGAAACTCGTGGGCACGAACATTGAGCGGAACGAGAGCTGAGCGGAACGAATACATCTTGCTACACGAGTTTAACAAGAACGAGTACATCTGTCCAGACAAGTACACTAAGGGTAAAAAGGAGGATAAAAAGCCACCTGGGCAAGATGAAGAGAATCCAGACGATGAAGAGCGAGCCGATGCTGGGAAAAAGAAGGATAAATACAAAGGAGGTCTCGTGTTCAAGCCAGAAACCGGTTTATACGATAAAATGATCCTCGTCATGGATTTCAACAGTTTATATCCAAGCATTATACAGGAGTATAACATTTGCTTCACAACTGTGGCGCGCGAAGACCTTGATGATGAGACTGTCCCACAGGTTCCGCAGGATCAGGCCCCGGGTATATTACCAAAGCTGATTTACAATCTCGTCGAACGAAGAAAGCAAGTGAAGAGTTTGATGAAGGACAAAACAGCTACAGCAATTCAGAAGTCACAATGGGACATCAAACAGCAAGCGCTCAAACTGACGGCTAACTCTATGTATGGTTGTTTGGGGTACGAGCGCTCGCGGTTCTATGCTCGACCGTTGGCTATGTTAACCACATATCAAGGTCGCCAAATTCTTCAGAGCACAGCAGACTTGGCCAAGTCTATGGACCTGAAAGTACTTTATGGTGATACTGACTCGGTCATGATTTACACTAATGTCACGGAGTATGCGGAGGCCTTGGATATAGGCTATAAATTCAGGAAAGCAGTGAACGAGAGATATAACAAGCTGGAGATCGATATTGATAATGTTTTTAAGAGACTTTTGTTACACGCGAAGAAGAAATACGCAGCAATTAACCTGATCGAGATTAATGGCCAAATAGAGGAGAAAATGGAAGTTAGGGGATTGGATATGAGGAGGAGAGAGTACTGCAAAATCTCTAAGGATGCGAGCGAGTAAGTACTTACCGGGAATCTTGAACATATTACATAGATGAGCCACTAATAGGTACCCAGGGCAATCCTGAAAGAGATATTTTCAGGAAAAGAGACTGAAGTTGTTGTCGAAGCAGTACATGATTATCTTGCGGAACTGGCAAAAAAAGTTCGAGCAATTGGCTTCATGGCCCCTGATTTTACTATCTTTACTAGACTAGGTAAAGAGCCAGAAGAATATCCAAATGGAAAGACAATGCCCCACGTCCAAGTGGCCCTGAGGAGGAAAGCAAGAGGAGAAACGGTCAAAGTAGGGGATGTCATTCCATTCATCATTACTGGGGATGGCCAAGGAATAAGTAGCAACCCTGCGGAGAGAGCATACACTCCTCAGGATGTGATCAAAGATCACCTCAAGCCTGGTAGGTTCACATTCTTAAGTTGGTGTATATTTTTGCTAATCACGGTGGGCACAGATCATGAATGGTACCTCATCAAGCAGATTCTCCCTCCGATTGATCGACTTTGTGCCCCAATAGAAGGCACGGACACCATGAGATTAGCAGAGTGTCTTGGGCTAGATACACAGAAGTATCAAATTACCAACCATGACGGTGATGCCGTCGAGAAGGACTTGACTCCTCTAGAGTCCACTATCCCGGACGAAGAAAGATACCGTGATGCGACTCAGCTTACTCTGAAATGTCGACAATGCAAGGAGACGTTCACCTTTGAAGGGATCAACAAATCTCGAGAACATGTTTCTGCTGAAGGAATTGTCTGCCCTAATCCCAAGTGTTCCGTTACACTGTCAGTAACTTCTATCGTGGCACAACTCGAGCATCAACTTCGCCAACAGGCCACTTTATACTACGAGGGCTGGCTTGTCTGCTCTGATACAGACTGTGGTAACCGTACCCGACAGATGTCGGTGTATGGTAAGAGGTGTCTCGGTCCACAGGGGCTTGCTAAAGGATGTACGGGAAAGATGGGCTACGAATACACTGCGAAGAGGTTATCCAATCAGCTACTCTACTACAAAACTTTGTTTGACGTAGCCAAGGCTAAGGACAAGGCTACGGGGAAGAACGCTGATGAGGTGAAGGTACTGGCAGACCTGAATAAACACAGATTCGAGATGATTGGGAGAGTTGTGGAGAAATACCTAGATAAGTGTGGGAGGAGATGGGTCAGCATGGATGATATTTTCTCATTCTGCATGCCTACTATCACGGTTGCTGTGTAGGAGAGTAATTATAAGGCGGAAGGAGAAATATCCGAGCTTTTTCTTGTTTAATGGGTGCTTAGAGTTTTGATATCCGGATATTAATAGCAACCCTCTTGTACTTATTCTATTGATGTTCTTGGGTACCGAAGGTAACTTGGGCCATTTTGGATTATTATGTTTAGTAGACGTCATCTAAACTAGCCTATTAGGGGTCCACCTAATTTGGTAGTAAACCCCAATCCGAGGTGCGATCTAGTTGGACGCTCTGGTCCACGTATACCTTGGACAATAACTAAGTATTTCATCTACAACCGCATTCCAAATGCATATCACATTATTCTTAAGCTTTGACGTTGACAGCCATGTCGACGTCACTTTTCCCCAACTTTGATTTACAATTGATTCCTGGTGCTTAAATCCTTTACTAATATCCACACATGTACGGATATCCAACAGGAACGAGGCTCAACGGCTTCGGGGCCTCTCCACAACGGAGAAGCTTACGTAGCTCCATGTCGTTCCCATACGTTTGCCGGGACAGAGACAAAGATATCGGGCTCGAAAGTTACTTATTACGTACCGCAATGCTGTTGATCACAGAGGAGCAACCGAGCCGGTAATTACGTGTTTATGAACGGCTTGGTGTGCGAAAGCGCCAAGAAGTTTAAAAAAAGCAAGGTTAGTTAGGCCAGCAATTGGATATCTATGTATATGCTTGCTTGCGCCATGACTTTTGCAAGTAGAGTAGGTAGGTACGAGATAAGCTAATTTACGATGTGCTTTTATAGAGCTGCAATGCTAGTCAGTAGTTAGACCCGATCGAGAGAGCATTCAATTGACACCACTCAAAGTCTATAAAGTCTCGACCAATGGTGGCGAAGTGTGTGGTAGTACGCGTTCCTAATGTGAGGAAAGGGGCTGTGCAAAACGGTTGGATCCTCTGCATATCAAGGACGTGGAGAGGGGTTGTGCTCGAAATATTCCCAGGCCTACGTAAAACAAGTCCTTATCTGATCGGAACCCAAAATTGTGAAGAAACTGAAGAAACTCTGGTGCTTGAGTAGTCTGGTTGCGTCCTGAGCCCTCTACGACTCATAGGAGCGGTCGTGCCAACCAGACTATCTACGACTATCTACGAGGGGCCGTACAACCAGACTAGTACTTGAGTACAGCAAAGTTGGAGTTGAATTGCTATGGTGGCCGTAGTCTGGTTATGGTGGCCGTAGTCTGGTTATGGTGGCCGTAGTCTCAGCCGTAGCCTCAGCCGTAGTCTCAGCCGTTGTCTCAGCGATAGGGTACCAATGTTTGAGCTAGTGAAGCCGGGACCATATTCTCGGCACCACGAATTTGGAATAGAGATCGTTCCATACGAGAGAAAGGCTTGGCTTTAAGTCTATCAAGACGTCGCTTAAGCATGACGCACAAGAGAAACCAGTTTGTGTCTAACATGGGATATGAATAGAAATGGACCGATCAGCTAGTGAAGCTTACGTGGACATGGACTGTGGGCTTGAGTGGTGGTACTATACTGTACATATGTATGTACTAGTTATCATGCATATTTGAACTGATAGTCTTGAGGAACCCTGTAAGTACTTTATATTGACGACCGTCAGTTTGAGAATGCATGTCTGCCCAGTAATGAATGTCGGAATGATGTATGAGGGCAGAATCTCGGACAAAGCTTGCTTCACAAACGTCTGATGCGTTTATGCTGATAAATCTACAGACTGAATATCGGCTTCCAGACTCTGCGCATCTGTACGGACTCCGTCTTATGCGCGGGCACATGGACATAGCCTCAGGAGCCTACCTATATTTATCGTACGTGGTTGAAGCGAGCGTCACGGGGCGGGAAACGTGATCCCCACTAAACCCTTTATTCCGGGGCGGAGAAAAATCAGGTACCAACCGGCTGCTTTCCGGTGTCAGATTCGCCGGGCAGAGTTTTCTAGTCCAAAATGGCCTTCATCAGTGGGTACCTAACGGCAATTGAGCGCTTACAATTGAGTGAGATTCGCGATTTCCATTTATACCGTTCAAAGAGGAAGTCCGAGCGTCTTGGCCCCTAGAGCCCTGTCAGTAGTAGCTGCAGGCACAGGGTATGTATATGTAGAGTTTAAAATTTCAAATCATCTGGCTTTGTGCTAACTGGCTGGTTGAAGACAGGGGCCTAATCCTCGGGAATGGAGATTGTGCGGGAAGCAAAGTAACATCTAACTCTTCACTAATTAGTTTCAGGTCCATCGCAGATTGGGCCTGAGAAAGTCGGTTTTCTACGAGATTGTTACCTCCTTTGGAATGCTGGGCTGACGACGCTTATCCAGCCCCTGCTAACGTCCTTTTCGCAAAGTACCTTCCATCTCCTTGATGCGTGTGTGATCGAGCGGTTGTGGGTGTGAGTGTGTGTGGGTGCGGCTGTCAGTTGGCGGTGAACACAAATATATATCCCGTGCCGCGTTGAGGCACCTTTGTCTCTGCTCTCTCTTCATCCTTTTCTCTCTCTCTCTGTACGTGGTGAGCCCCAAGTCCTTTAGCATTTAGCAAGCCCGGAATTGGTAGCAAGGTGTCAGCCAGCCTCAGTCTGCAAAACACACTTCCCACTCTTCGGAAGTCTCCTTGCTATTTCCTACGCCTTAATATCTACACTTTAATATCCGCGTCTTGATACCCAGACACCTCCTTTTTGTTTCTTCTCGTCTGTACCTTCTGTGTACTTGAGGTTCCGATATATTGAACTATACAATTACGCGAGGTTCACGTTTTTATCATACTTCAGCTGCACGGACTTCTACGGTCGGGATGTTTTCCCTCAGAGGCCTCAGTGCCGCTCTTCTCACATGGGGTATGAATTACTTCATCTTCTTGTATATTCACGGCTGGGCTAAGTGAGGTTCTATTACAGGTGCGGTTGCCAATGCCTATTGCAGTGCGGTCAATGTTTGCGCCACAGCAGTTGTTCCACAGACAAATAGTCAGGATCTGTATCTTCAGATTACCGCACCGAGTGACTCTGGATGGGCCGGTGTCGGTCTGGGAACCGGAATGAAAGGAGCTACTATATTCGTCATCTATCCAAACTCGGCTGGCACCAATCTCACGCTCTCCCCAAGGAGCGGAAAGTAAGATAAATTTTCTAATTTGGCAAGCAATTGAACACTGAGAGCTCGCTTCTAACCTTGGATATAGAGGAGAATTTGAGCCGCTGCATGATAGCTCTATCGACGTCATGGTTCTGGAGGGCACTGGAATTAAGGACGGGAAGTGGACAATGAACTTTGTCTGTATGGTTGCCTTCAATTCATCATGAAATTCGGAAAGAATCAAGAATTAACCTTTTACTCTTTGCGTTTCTAGGCCACAACTGCCGTGATGCAGTCGATGTGACTTCCACCAGTGCAGACTTCATCTACGCGCGGGGAGGAGGTAACGAGGTCTCCGGTGACCAGCCTGACGCTTCAATCTATCAACACGGCACTCGGGGTGACTTCACGATGAACCTTGTTGCCGTTACCAAAACAACTTCAGGCAACCCATTCGCAACTACCAATAACTCCGACAACAGTTCTACAGAAGACAATAGCGGGGGGGATGATAGTGGAGAGAGCTCGGAATCAATGTCGAAGTCTGATAAGACGCTACGTTCACATGGTATGGCTTTTATTGTTGCTTCTGCGCTCATCATCAGCTTCTTGTAAGCCTGTGAGGAGAACACCAATAGATTCTTGCATTATACCAACTATTACCCTATCACCTCATGTATTCTTTTACTTTTTACATTCTGCAGCCTTCTCTCCAGAGGCCTACGGGATATAGACTATCCCACCCCCTCAATCATTTTAGCCAAGAACCAATTTTAGTAACATAAATCTCATTTCTGCGGTTTAGGTATTATTATGGCCGTCTGCTGGCTCTTCCTCCTCCCTCTCGGCGCAACCTTCATCCGCTTCCTCGCACAGGCTTTCCCTCGCCCAGTACCCCTATACATGCACGCTGGAATTCAGCTCTTCACCTTCACCCTTGCCATCGTCGGCTTCGGCTTAGGTATCTACACCTCGGAACTGAAAGAGAATCACTGGACTGCCGACCACCAGAAACTTGGTGTAGCAATCATGATCCTCTTCTTCCTCCAGGCTCCAATGGGGTATATCCACCATGTGAACTATGTTGCTACAGGTGAACGCGGGCTCTGGTCCCACGCTCACATCTGGAATGGGAGGCTTGTTATGCTCTTGGGCATTGTGAATGGTGGGTTGGGGTTGGATCTCGCCGGGATTAAGCACAAGTCATTTGGAGTCACGATTGGGTTGGTGGATAAGAAGTGGGTTATTGCGTATAGTGTTGTAGCCGGGATTGTGGGGTTGTTGTATATTGGGGGCCTAGTGGGGAAGGCGTTGATGGGGGAGGGGAGCGGAGGAAGGGGGAATAAGAAGGATGAAAGTAGCGGATCGAGGGATGGGTATCAGGAAGGGACTCCGTTGCAGACTTATGCGTAGAAGTCTGCACTGGGGAATAGGGTGTAACGACTAATGAACGTTTTGGGAGTTGGATGGGTTTTCGGATGGGCTTTCATTGGCTTTTACTGGTTTGGTTTTTTGGATGTGATTTCTCGCAATCGTTATAGGTCAATGGGTTTGGGAGTTTTTTAGTGTACTTTTTAGTGGTTTCTTGCTGTCATTTACGTTGTGGATATTTTCCCCAAAAGGCATCTTTTGAGCTTTGGTTGCTAGCTGTTTTTATGTTGTATTTGGTGTATTGATGATGGGGATCGTCTGCAATGTTTGGCTGGCTTGGTGTTAATTTTGTTTCTGAGCCACATAGTTATAGTATTATATATATAACGTGGAATTAGTTACTAAGGTTGTAGTGTACTTAATAATGGGTGGAACACCAAACAGAGTTCTCACCACTGGTACGCATATGTAATGCAGCAGCAGCGCTGATCAGTTACATCCGGCTACATACCTAGCAACGTTTCTGACCAACCATATCGTGAGTTGTACTTTATAATATGTATATGTTACCTGCAGAGTCTGGCCCCCCTCCCCCCCTCGTATGGGCCCCTTGTACTCTTAGTCTACTTACACACCGTCAGCTGCAACCGTACTTAATTGGTGAGTGTTGGTTGGTAGTACAAGAAGCTATAAGTTGGTCGGTTGGTTGGTATAACTAAATGTATGTATGTAATACATGAAGCGAGGCAACTACTACTACTACTACTACTCAAAGCCCTAGATATAGGGTAGGTGGGTAGGTATGGTATAAATGTTATGATCCCTAGTAGGATTGGGGGAGAGAGAGGGGGGGGGGGGATTACCTTGTTGGGTATAGTTACCCTGAAACTTGTGAGTTTATCTACAATCTAAACAATCTACAACCTACACTGATGCACTGGAATATAAAAACTCAAGGGTTTTTATAGTAGATTCCAATGGTTTTTCTTATCTTTTGACTGATGGTGATGAGGTTCTTCAAAATCTTTTTGGAATTTCTTAAGTTTTGGTACTACCCAATATATTGCTTGTTATAAAGCGTACAAATACTCGTCGAATAAATCATACCCTGAGTTCTCCCTAGTCATTACCAAACTAGACTTCCTTAGCCCCTCTCTCCCCCTTGCGCCTTACCCCGCCCTCGCTCCCTTCGCCGCCACCGCCGCCTCCAGCTCCTTCGTCCTCTCCAAAATCGTCTTGATCATCCTGTTCCCCACACTAACCGCCTCCTGCAACCTCCCCCTCTCCTCAAAATACTTTTGCGTCCGCTCAAACCTCCTCTTATACATTTCAAATTGCCTACTATCAACTGTATCGCTCCACGCCCTCGCCGCAAACGTAAATTCAAGATCATCCTCTTTAAAGGCAGAGTCCCCGCCTAGTGCCGCGCCGATACAGGCATCAAGCAAATGTGGTTGGCGGAAGAGGTACTCTGCTGCGCCGAGCCAGAGGCGGAATAAGGGGGTTGAGCAGATAATGTGGTCATATGGTTGGATGCCACATTGATGCCAGGAGTCGACCATGGCTAGGAGGGAAAGGTGGGAATTTGGCTTTGGGCTTTCGGCGTTGGGTGGCGGTGGTGTGGAAAGGGAGTATTTCTCCAGTACCTCATCATGCAGAAGGAGTTCCATGTGGTTATTAGGTGTATGTTGCCCAAAGACAAACTCCCCTGCAGTTCTCACCCGGCGCTCAAACTCAGTGCGGTTACCAGAGATCATAAGCTTAAATAGATCCGTAACGGAGTTGGCGTATTGCTTGATTTGAGCCCTTGCAGAGGGGTTAAGGATAGCAAGGCCAGCATAAACATGCCATTTATTCGAGTAGATCCGGAGTGCGACGTTGATTTTTACGTTTTCGATCCCGGAAGACCATCTGGGGGTTTCCCAGGGGAATTGACCATTGGCGTGCCAGGCGGAACCCATGCTGAGGAAGGCGGCGTGGGTAACGGCTTGGGTGTCCGCAGTAATGCGGTCGTGTTCGGCGGCAGAAAGGTAGACGGTTTTGCTGCCGAAGCAGCTGAGGATTTCTTCAACTAGATCAAAGGACTTTTGGGAGGCGCGGTGTTTGATGAGAACCTGTATGAGGAGGAGGCTATTAGTATCCTGATAATGAATATCAGCAGAGTGAAGAGGAATACCAGTGGCTGCCCGCTGGGGTCTACACTTGGCCCGTGCAAACTATGGCAGCTGACAATCTCCACATCTTCTGGGAGGTGTTTCTCGAAGGCAGCCATCTCTGGGGCCTTGCATGATGTCTGTCCTCCAACAATTGCACCCAATTTGGTTGCTATCCCGTCCCAAAGATGTCAGCATGGTTCTCTATGTGTATTATAGGAGATTGGAGAGGATGGGTGGTTTACATGGTCCATAAGCTGCCACGGCCTGCTCAATATTCTCCGCCTCGACGCTATACGTGATATAGTCACTAACCCTGGACACATAATGGCCACTTCGAAGGATAGTGATATTAGGGACCTCTGAGATGTCAGCTGAACGTCGTGCATATTGTCGATTGGAACTTCCTACCCTTGTATTCTTCTTTCAGGGCTTCGTATTTGTCGTCTCGGTCGCAGGCATTGACTCTGAATAAGGTCAGTATAATGAACTACGGTAATCAAAAGCAGAGTATAAAATGGAAACCAGGATGGGCCTGGGACATACTTCCAGCCTGCCTCGCTTATTCGCCGAGCATACATCTTCCCCATATCCCCCATGCCAATGATACCAACTGAGACAGCTGATCTGTCCCTCGTACTGGCCTTGGACATGGTTGGAAGTTCTGCGATTTTGGACATTGTGTCTGTGAGTGAGGATCGATCGATATCCGGTTACCCTGCCAATAATTCCTGCGGGTATCCCTTATAGATACTGATATTTCGAACGTGGGAAGGGAAGAGATGGGCTCTATATATATGAGTCAAGATCACTATCAGTTTGGATGGGCTATTCACTGCACTTTCCCGGAAGCGCGGGTCAGGGATCACCACTAGGTTTCGGCTCAGACAGTTTTTCAAGCATAACTCAGCCTTTTTTGGGCCAAATAGGCTCAAAATTTGGGG
>Ga0307511_10001419_pt1 | contig 25268 bp, 28 predicted proteins | sample 13_EM_MG_FD_200266 | JGI IMG/M metagenome (GOLD analysis project Ga0307511, IMG submission 200266) | Populus trichocarpa ectomycorrhiza microbial communities from riparian zone in the Pacific Northwest, United States - 13_EM | ecosystem: Host-associated > Plants > Roots > Unclassified | place...
TGCACCGCCGCCGCGAGGACGAACGCGCCGAGGATCACTTCTGGAGGCCTGTGACTTGGCTGATGCGATAGGTGTGATCCGCGGCCAGGCCCTTGAACGTCTGGCGCTCGCCGCTTGGCCAGATCACGGTCACGTCGGCGCGGGTGTCGGCGCCCAGGCCGAGGTGTTGTTCTTTGGGCGGAGAAGTCAAGTAACCGATCGTGCTGAACACTTCGCGCCAGAGATTCTTGAGGTGCGGCGTATCGACCAGGATCTTCGCCCCGATGGCATCGCGCGTGACGCCCTTCGATGGATCGCCGGTCAGGCGGATCTTGATCCAGTGATTGCCGCTCGCGCCGTTGTTGCGGTAGAGCATGGCCGGGCCGTTGAAATTGTTGACCATCATGTCCAGCGCGCCGTCGCCGTCCATGTCGAACTGCACGACGGCGCGGGCGTTGCCGGCGGGATCGGCGCCGCTTTGCGATGATTGCTCTTCCAGCATGCCGGCGCGGTTCACGAAAAAGACCGGCGCTTCTTTCTCAGCGACCGGGACGATGGTCTGGCGCTGCTGGCCCGACTGGTCGGTGAAGTAGGGATTGACGCTTGAGTACACCGCGTACTCGTTCATGCCGTTGACGAGATAGAGATCGTCGTCGCCGTCGTTGTCGAAGTCGAAGAAATTCGCCCCCCACGACCAGCCGGTCGACTTGTAGCCGCGGCCGACGGCCTGGGATTGCTCGTAGGAAACGAGCTTGCCGTCCCTGGCGGTCGAGGTCCAGAGATCGTTGGCCTCCACCACGCGCATGTTGGCCATCTTCTGGGGATTGAACTTGAGGCGGGTCTTGGCGTCGGGGAGGACGTACTTCTCATCCTTGTTCATGGTCACGATGTTGGAGATGTAGACATCGGGGAAGCCATCGCGATTGAGGTCGGTGATGCCGATGTTCATCGTGTAGCTCGGCTTGTCGGTGCCGATCTTCGGCGACACATCTTCAAATTTGCCGTTACCCAGATTGCGATACCAGGAGTTCGCGCCGAAGTCGTTGCCGCAGATGAGGTCTTCCCAGCCGTCGCCGTCGAAGTCGATGTGATTGACGGCCTGGGCCCAGCCGGGATTGTCGACGCCGCTGCCGGCGGTCACATCCTCGAAGACGAAGTTGCCTTTGTTACGAAATAGCTTGTCGGGGAGGGCGTTGGTGTTGCGGCGGGCGAAGGTGGGGAGCACGCCGTGGATGTAGTCGCCGAAGTAGCCGATGTAGAGATCGAGCAGGCCGTCCTTGTCGAAGTCGAGAGCGGTAGCCGGGCCGCCGACGAGGCCTTTTCCGCCGAGGTTTGTACGCGATGTTACGTCCTCGAATTTGGCATTCCCGACGTTCTTGTAGAGACGATGATCGTCGTCGGCGTAGGTGATGAGGATGTCGGGCAGACCGTCGTTGTCGAAGTCGGCGATGATCGGCTGGCGCGGCTCGCCGGGACGTCCGTCGGGGCGTTTCCAACTTAAGCCTGCCGATTCGGTGACGTCGGTGAAGTGGCCTTTGCCGTCGCCGAGATACAGCGCGTTGCCCGAGCCGCTAAGAACCAGCACGTCGACCGCGCCATCCCCATTTACATCCTCGGCTGCCATCCCCGATCCGCCGAATGCGGGCGGAACAGCCAGCACGGTCTCGGTCTCTTTGATCGAGTAGCTGCGGATGAGACGGGCCAGCCAGTCGGACATGCGGTGCTCGAATTTGACGCCGCTGCTGGCGGTGACGTCGGTGAAGAACTTGCCGCTGGCTTTCGCGGCTGCCTTCGACGGCGCGGAGGCGATGGTGGTGGTCGCTTTCTTCGCCAGCGGCAGGGACGCGTTCTTGTCGAGGAGCGTCTGGATCGTCTTGACCGATCGGGTCAGGTGGGTGCGATCGAGCCGGTCCTTCTGTTCGGCGGTGGCGATCTTGCCGGCCACACGGAGGATGAGCGTTCCCATCTGCGCGCCGCCCTCAGTCAACAGCTCGGCGGCGAAGGGGTCGGGCTCGATGGTCCCCTTGTAGCTGGGATCGTTGAGCACTTCGTTGAGGTACATCCAGTGCAGGCCGGGATCGCGGAAGGCGTCTAAGTCATACGCCTCGATCACGATCTGGTCCCCCTTATCTAACCGCGGAAAGTAGATGCAGTCCTCGTATTCGTTGAGGACGTGCGGCTCGAACATCTGTACGGCGTCGTGAACGTCGTCGATGCGGATCAGCGGGTGGCCGCGCTTCTTCGCACGCTTTTCCGCTTCGAGCATGACGTCGGCGGTCCAGGCCACCATCGTCTCGGTGAATTGTTTCTTGAACGCGGTCCCTTCATCGGGATCGGTGGGCCACATGTGCCGGGCCATGTAGACCTGCACGTTGCGGGAGAAGACGGCATTGGAGAGGCTGTTGTAGGTCTCGAAGGCGGCCAGCTTTTCGGTGACGATGGCTTTGATGGTGGCGAACTTTTCGCCCGTCTTGACCGGTGTGGCGTGTGGCACGGCTGCCGGTTTGGTCGTCCCGACGATGCCGGCCCATGCGGTTTTCATCTCCGCGCCGCCGATCTGATGTTTGTTCATCTCTCGCGTAGCGCGGTCGGCGCGCTGGAGGGCGGCGAGGGTGATGAGGTCGACCGACTCTTTGAACAGCTCGACTGCCGGCTCATCGAGCGGCAGAAGATTCGTTCCGTCGACGAAGGCGTCCTGCTGCACGGCCAGGATCGCGCGCAGTGCGTAGGCTACGGCGCCGTACTGCCGTTTGTCGCGCGCCGTGATCTCGGTGCGGCGAGGATCATCGGGCAGGACGATGAAGTCGCCGGCCGGCGTGGCCACGTACGGCACGGCAGCCTGCAATACGGGACGAAGCTGATCGGCGCCGATCTGCGTCTTGCCGGCGCTCTTCGCGGCGTTACTAGCCTTCAGCCAGAGGTCGCGGATCAGCCGTTTCTGCAGCGTGATCTTTTCGGACCGCGCGTCGAAGTCGAGCGACGTGCCGTAGATGAAATCCTCGAGCCGGTTGGCCGTGGCATAGCACTTCGGATCGCGCTGCGACTCGAGCTGGTCGATCTCTTTGATGATCGTCGGCACCTGGCCAAGGACGACGAAGGTGAAGCAGAGGCTGAACGCGGCGAAAGCGATACGGACGGTACGCATTGGACGCTCCCCTGAAAGAAGTCTGTTAGCCGGAGTGTATCGCCTTCGAACGAACGGCGGCGCGAGAACCGGTCGGACTGAGAGTCCAACCTACGTGCCACAGCCTGCTAAACTCTCGCTATCCATGCGCGACCGGCAGTCTTTGGCCGACCTCTACGATCGTCACGCGGCGCGTCTGTATGCGATCGCGCTGCGGATCACGAACGACCGCGATGCGGCGGCGGATGCGCTGGAAGCGGCCTTCGTGGCGCTGTCGAGGAATGACGATGTCGGCGATGCCGGCACCTACCTGATTCAGGCCACCCGGGACTGTGCTTTGGCCCGACAAAGCCGACCGGCATCGGCATCCGTAGTATCAAACGAGGTCAATCCGAGGACAATGGTCGAGGAAGCCTGGTACGGTGGAATGAACGTAAACGATCTGGCGACGCGGTATGGAATCCCCGAGGCGAAGGCTCGGGGCTTGCTGTGTGAGGGAATGGCTCAGTTGCGCACTCAGTTTGCGGCAGGAACAAAATGACCGACACGCTCACTCGCGAAGACCTGAGTTTCCTCAACGCCATCGTGGCATCCGCGATCGATCCGGTCGCGCCTCCGGACGCGCTGCGGGCGCGCATCCTGGGCGCTGCCACCGCCACGTCGCAGAACACGCGGACGGTCCGGGCGAATGAAGGCCGGTGGTTCAACCACGTTCCCGGCGTGACTGTGAAACCGCTTTCAATCGACGTGGAACGCGATACGGCCACGATCCTGATGATGTTCGAGCCGGGAGCGCGCGTTCCCCCGCACGACCATGCCGGCGCCGAGGACTCGTTCGTCATCAGCGGAAGCTGCCGGATCGGCGAAAGCTACCTGCTCAAGGGCGACTTCCATCACGCGGACGCCGGAACACGTCACGAAGAGATCATCAGCGACGAGGGTTGCGTGCTGCTGCTGGTGGTCGATCGCGAAGACTATCTAGCTGCGTGACGGCGGCCGCGAATCGTTCGCCGGTGATCGGGACGACGTTCGCTTCGTACTCCTTCAACGTCTGCGCGAATTTGCCATACAGAGTTTCACGCGGAGCCGCGGAGTCGCGGAGGGAGTCGGCGATGAAGGGGACGTCGATGTCGGTCAGGAGATAGAGATCGGCTTTGCGCGCCCGCGCCTCGGCTTTGATCCACTCTGGGCATCGGCCGTAGTAGTGCGTGGCATAAACGACGGTGCTGATGAGATCCGTATCGAGGATGGTCAGGAAGGAAGTTGTCGGTTGTCGGTTGTCGGTTGTCGCCGCATCCTCCAGCGCCATCTGTCCTCTTGCGATCGGCTCCACATCGTCGAACGTCAGCAGCCGGCCCACGCGCGACGCGTACTCGCGCGCGAACTCGGGAGCCCACGGAGCGCTGAAATAGTCAGCCAACTGCCCGGCGAGCGTGGTCTTGCCGGTGCACTCCGGGCCTATGAGGCAGACGCGAGTGCGGAGCGGCGCCAATCGAGCAGCCCTTTCAGACAGAGGAAGACGAAGAAGGCGTAGAGGATGGCCGTCGGATAGAGCTTCTGATCGATGAACATGACCACGTAGATCACGTCGACGATGGCCCAGATCAGCCAGTTCTCGACGATCTTCATGTTCAGCATGTACTGGCCGACCAGGCTGAATGCGGTGGTCACGGCATCCCAGATCGGAAGCGAGGCGTCGTGCGCGGTCAGGCGCAACAGCCAGAGCAGGATCGCGGTGAGGGCGATGCCGGCCGACATCAGCACGATCCACATTCGGGGTGATGCCTTTGTGATTTTCAGCTCCGTCTTGTTCTCGCCGCCGTGCAGCCACTCGTACCAGCCGTGAATGGACATCACGAAGTAGACGACCTGCAGCCCGGCATTGAGGTAGAGATGCGCGCGCCAGAAAACAACTAGATAGAGCAGCACGCTGGCGATGCCGGCCGGCCAGGTCCAGATTTTTTCCTTGATGGCCAGCCAGACGTTTGCCAGCGTGAAAATCACTGCCGCCATCTCGAGCGGTGTGAAGGCCGTTCGAATGGCGAGCCAGACGCTGGACGGCGTGATGACGGCTGCGATGAAGGTCAACGCCGGAAATCTACCATCACCACGGCATTCCGCGTGGCCTGCGGGTAGTAGTACGAAATCCCCTCGATCGTTTTGCTGGGCGTGAGGAAGAGATAGCTATAGCCGCTGGGGAAGACGCGTTTGTTGTCGAGCAGGTTGTTGACCTGCACGCGGACACTGACGTTGTGCGAGAGGGCAACGGCGGCATTGGCTTCGTAGGTCGTGAACGCAGGCGCGACGAAGGAGTTGTTGTTCGTGTTGTCGAGATACGAGCGTCCCACGTGGCGGCCGGTGAGGCCGAACGTCATCGAGGCCGACGGCGAGTACTCGATGGTCTGGTTCACGATCATCGATGGCGTCAGGACAGGATTGACGTCGTGGAACGTGATCGGCTGGCCGCCGGTGATGTTCCCCGCGGCATCGTAGACATCGTAGAACTGCGTCCAGGTGTGGATGCGATTGCGGCTCAGGTTTGCGTTGCCGCGAAGTTTCAGCAGCGGCGCGACCTGCCACGCGTATTCGAGCTCGAGCCCGCGGCGATCGCTGCGATCGACGTTGCGCCGCAGAAGGAGGCCGATCGGCGACAGCTCGCCGGTCGAGGCGATCTCGTTGTGGAAGTTCATGGCGTAGAGGTTCGCGCCGAACGTGGCCGCGCTTCCGCGATAGTTCCAGCCCGCTTCGAGATCGACGAGATGCTCGGGGCGGACGGCGTGCAGATCGTGCGCGAACGAGGCGTTGTCTTCGCCCTGGAAGAGATCGTTACGCGTCGGCTCGCGCGTCGACACTCCTGCTGATCCGTAAACGCTGCTGGTCGCCGAAAGGTCGTAGCGCGCGCCAAGCTTGGGATTGAAAAACGTCCAGAGGATGGGGGCGATGGCCACGTCGCCGTGATAGTGAAAGTTCGTCGTTCGAAATTGAAGATCCCAGTAGAGATGCCAGCGCGCCTCGTCGTAGCTGAATTTGGCGAAGGCGTTGGCCTCCCCTTTCGTGCCGTAGTTCGAGTAGGCACGCGCGCCGCCGGAGTCGAGCGTGTGCTCGCGCCGGAACTGGTTGACGTGCAGGCCGTAGTTGGCTGTCCACGGTCCGCGCGTCGTGCTGAGCGTGACCATGCTGCCGATCAAGAGTCCGTCGAGTCCGTACTGATCGCCGGAAAGGCGATACCAGCCGTAGCCGCGCTGGTAAAACACCGAGGCCGTCATGTTCGTACGAGGCGAGAGCGCGCGCAGATACTGCAGTTGGGCGAGGTCGTAACCGAAGCTGTCACGATCCTGCGGCCCGAACGGATTGGCGCGCAGGTTTTGCGCAAGCGTGTCGGTGTCGACGGCAAGAAACGATTGCTGCGTCCATTCATGCGCGGTGAAGCCGGTCAGGCGAAGCTGCGAGTCTTCGTTCTGCTTCGCCGCGCTGACGAAGAGATTGCGCCCGCGATAGCCGGATGAATCGCGGAAGCCATCCGATTGGTTGCCGGAAAGGCGGGTGTAGAACGAGTATCCGCCGGGCAGCGCGCCCGATTGATATCCGAACGAGGCGTTTTTTGAAGCAAACGAGCCGAATCCAACTTCCGCGCTGGTCGATGCCGCCGGCGCGAGATCGATCGATTCGAGATTGATCGATCCACCGAAGGACGGCGAACCAACGGTCGAGGTCCCCACGCCACGCTGGACCTGAATCGATTGCAGCGACCGCGCAAGATCGGGGAAGTCGGCGAAGTAGGTCCCCATGTCCTCGGAATCCGCGAGCGGAACGCCATCCAACGTGAAGTTCAACCGCGTGGGACTGATCCCCCGCAAGGTGATGTACGAGTATCCCGACCCTCCCACACCCGCCTCGGCATACGTATCGATCGACGGCGTATCGCGCAACAGCGCCGGAATGTCCTGCCCGTAGTAGTCGCGCTCGATGGTGTCGCGATCGATGTCGCTCTTCGTGACCGGCGTCTTCTCCTCGGCACGAATGCCGCTGACGACGATGTTCTCGGCAAGCCCCGGCCGCAGGGTGATGACGAGGTCGGTATCGGTGGCCGCCTGTTGCGCGACTGCCTGAAACCCAACTCGCGTCACGATGAGGTTGTACGTCCCCGCCGGAACGTCGATCGCAAATCGCCCCTCGGCATCAGCAATCGCGCGATGTCCATCGACTTCGATCACCGCCCGGCTGACCGGCTGCCCATCAACCGCCCGGACGACGCCGCGCAATGTGGCAGCAGAAACAAGAACAGGAAAAAAGAGGAAAAACGAAACGACGCGGAGAACTCTCATGGACTTACCCCGTTGCCTTTGCCTACGCCGGTCCTAACCGGTTCAGGTTCAAGGGTGTGATCTCAGGCCGCTGTCGCGGCCACCCCTAGGCTTCGCGGGAGATGGTACTACGGTGGGAGTCAGCCAGCGCGCTTACGAGAGTTCGAGTTTCTTACGCCGTTGCTGCTCTTGCGCTCTTCATTGATTCTCTCCGCGAGGAAAACCTTCAACAGCGATTGGTACGGCACATCTCGCTGATTGGCCAGTAGTTTCAACTCGGCGATCATCGATTCGGGAAGGCGAAGTGAGATCGTTCTGAGCGTGGGGCGGAAGCTCGGAAGCACGAGACGCTGCGCCTTAGACCAATCAATGTACTCCGTCGAATCGGCCTTCGCCCAGAATTCGCGCTCGGCGTCTTCATCCTTGAACGTTGGTATCTTCTTTCGTGGCTTCATAGGTTCTCCGCTCGCGCGGGTTCATATCGCGAGCTGATATTGGACGTATCAGGTGGCGTCGCACGGTAAATGCGACGAACAACCAGCGTCCACGACTTGTCTGGCCAAGCGCAAAGTACCTGGCTTCATTTCTGGAATGAGCGGCATCGGTACCAAACGCGATCGGACGATTGAGGAAGACCTCCTCGATCTCCCAATCCGTGACTCTGTGTTTCGTCCAGTTCTTGCCGATCTTTCCATCGTCCCAATCGCACCCTTCCCACGCGGAAGGATCAAGCTTGACCACCGAGGACGTATATCGCAGAGGTATACGCGCGTCAAGCCCGGCCGGAGTTCGCCCTATTTCAGCACCAGCGCAACCTTCGCCCCATTCGTCGCCACCCCATCCTGCGCGGCATGCGGATCGGACGGGTTCTTCGTCATCGCGTCGCCATCGGAATCGAGGCGGGCTTCGATGCGGACGCTCGCAGGCAGCGGCTGGCCCATCATCGAATCGGCGGCGCTGAGGTCGATCTCGAGGGGGAAACTTGGTCCGGCGATGCGCTTCACCGCGGCGGGCGGACCGGCGGTCTGGCCGGCGCCGCGGGCGATGATGAAGAGAACGGCGTTCGGCGACGGGGTCGGTCCGGACAGTGACAACGTCAGGTGCACGGACGGACCGCTGACTGGAGCCGGCGCAGAACCAGAGGCCGCTTCGGAGCCTGGGCTGGGAAGGGCGGGATGGTTGGGCGGGACGGCCGAAGACGTAGCGCTGCTGGCCTGCTGCTTCATTTTGGCCAGCACTTCATCCAGACGCGCTTTCTGTGCGGGATGACGGCGGGTCGCTTCGGCGATCAGGCTGTCGGCTTCGCCGGCCTTGCCGCTCTGCACCTTGTCCCAGGCCAGCGCCACGTAGGCGTCGAGGAGCTCGGGATCGGATTTGAGCGCGCGGCGCAGCATCTCCTCCGCGCCGTCGCGCTGGCCCATCGACATGCGCACCAGGGCCTGGTAGGTCAGGGCCGGCGCGTTGGTTGGGTTGCGCTGCAGGACGTACTGCGTCTCGCGGAAGACGCCCATCAGGTTCTCGCGCTCGAGGTAGGCCTTGGCCAGTTGATTGCGCATCTCCAGATCGTCGGGCGTCTTGGCCACGGCCGCTTCGATCTGTTGCAGATCGGCGTCGGGTTGCTGCTGTTGCTGCGATTGCGGCGCGGAGGTCATCGGCGCTCCGCCGGCCATCCCTTCGGTTTTCGGCGTAGCGTGCTGCGTGACGAACCAGCTGATACCGCCAATGACGGCCACCGAGGCGGCGCCCCAGATGAAACCGCGGATGGTGGCGGAGCGGACAGCGGAACGTAGGTCAGAACTACGTAGGTCGGACTCTCCAGTCCGACCGGTTTCGGCAGAAGGTCGGACTGGAGAGTCCGGCCTACGTTTGTCCTTCCCCCGCTTGTCCAGCGCCCGCAGCACATCCGCCGTTTCGCGTTCCAGACGTTTCTGCTCCTCGACGCTGCCGCCGGTCTCTTTCATCTCGCGCAGTTGCTGCAAAAGCACGTCACGTTTCGCTTCCAGATCGAGGCGCTCGACGTCCGGCTTCGGGGCGCGGCCCTTCATCCCGTACCAGAACATGAAGCCGACGATGACGCCGGAGAGGATCATTCCGGCGGCGCTGAGCCAGTCGGTCATTGCTTGTCCACCATCTCGCGGACCTGGGCGAGGTAGGGATCATCCGTCGGTTCTTCGGCGGGCTTCTCCGGCGCGGCCTCCAGCTTCTTCGCCTTCGACACCACCAACACGAAGCCGATGGCCAGGACGAGCAGCGGCAGGACCCAGACGAGCGCATTCACTCCCTGGAACTTGGGGCGGAGCAGGACGAAGCCTCCGTACGACTTCTCGAAGTAGCTGAGGATCTGCGGCTCGGTGTAGCCGCGCTCGAGAAGCTCGCGCACCTGAGCCTTCATGTTGGCTGCCATGATCGATGGCGAATCGCCGATGGCCAGTCCCTGGCAGACCGGGCATCGCAGCTCGGAGGAGATCTCCATTGTGCGGCGCTCCAGTTGCGGGCCGGTGAGCGGCGTTCCCTGCGGCTGGCCTATCAAAAGCGCCGCATCGGGCACCTTGACCTGGAGAAGGACGGCCAGAAAGAGTGTTGCGATCATCGAAGCGCCTTCGCCAGGTTGGCCTGCAACTCTTCGGTCGACAGCGGTCCCGCAAACTTGGCCACGATCGTCCCGGCAGGATTGATGAAGTAGGTCTCCGGCACGCCGCCCACTCCGTAGGCGATGGCCGTCTTGCCATTGGCGTCGAGCAGCGTCGGGTAGGCCGTTCCGCGCTCGGCCAGGAAGCGCATGATCTTCGGCTCTTCGTCGTTGAAGACGACCCCGATGAACTGCACGTTCGGCAGGTTGCGCGCGTTGGCCACGAGCGTCGGATGTTCTTCGTAACACGGCCCGCACCACGTCGCCCAGAAGTTGAGGATGACCGGCTTGCCGCGCAACGCTTCGAGATCGATGGTCTCGCCGGTGCCGACTGCCTTCAGCGCGAACGGCGGCGCCGGCTTGCCGACCAGGGGCGAGTCGATGCGCTGCGGATCTTTGCCGAGTCCGGCGAAGAGGACGACGACGATCGTCGCCACGATGATCAGGCCGACGACCAGAACCGTCCGGTTCACGCGATGACCTCATCGGGAGCCGTCGACACCGGCTCGGGGACGATGACGTAGGTCCGCCGCCCGGCCGGAATCAGCGCGATCAGGCCGCCGAGGCCCATCAGTAGGACTGCGCCCCAGATCCAGCCGACCATCGGCATGTTGATGATCAGGACGCCGGCCTGGTCGCCCTGCAGGTTCATGATGGAGATGTAGTAGTCGCGCGTGATCGTCGAATGAACGGCCGGCGTTCCCACCGGCTCACGCATGGCCGCGTACTGGTTCATGCGCGGCTCCATGGTCGTGACGGGCTTGCCGTCTTTCGTAATGCTGAATCGCGCGATCGTCGATTGCCGATGCGGCTCTGTGCGCTCCTCGGTGCCGAGGAACGTGGCGGTGTAGCCGGCGAAGGTGGTGCTCTGGCCGCGCGTGAGCGTCACTTCCTCCTGCGTGCGCATGGTGCTGCTGACGGCGATGGCCACGAAGACGATGACCGCACCGGCGTGGACGACGTATCCGCCGAAGCGCCTCCGTCCGCGGCGAAGCTGGGCGTCGATGAGCGCGGGCGCGAACGAGTCGCCGCGTTTCAATCGCTGCCGGAGGGGAAGCCACATCTGCGCGAAGGTCACATGCGCCGCGTAGCCGCCGAAGAGCAGTGTGAGAAGAGTCCAGCCGTTGCGAACTCCGAGGATGTAGCCAACGATCAGAACGACCGCGCCGGTGATGAGCGGAGGCAGCAACGCGCGCTGCATCTCTTTCTTCGACGCTTTGCCCCACGGCAGCGCTGGTCCAACGCCGAGGAGAAAGAGCAGGGCGGTGCCGACCGGCACAACCATGGCGTCAAAGTACGGCCGGCCGACGCTCATCTGCTTTCCTTTGATCGCTTCGACGATCAGTGGGAAGCAAGTGCCAATCAGCACCGTGAATGTGAGGACGACGAAGAAGAGGTTGTTGACGAGGAACATCCCCTCGCGGCTGACGGCGCTCTCCAGTTTTCCCTCGGCTTCGAGGGAGTCGATGCGCAGAGCCAGCAGGACGACGGAGAAGAGAAGAACCGCCGCCAGGAAGACGAGGATCGTCGGTCCGATGGCGCTTTGCGTGAAGGAGTGAACGGAGTTGAAAACGCCCGAGCGCGTCATGAACGTGCCGAGAATCGTCAGCAGGAAGCTGGCCTGGATGAGCGTGACCGTCCATCCTTTGAGCACGCCGCGCCTCTCCATGACGATGGCCGAATGCAATGCCGCGGTGGCCGTGAGCCACGGCAGAAGCGAGGCGTTTTCGACCGGATCCCAGGCCCAATAACCGCCCCATCCGAGAACTTCGTACGCCCACCAGCCGCCGAGCATGATGGCGATGGTCAGGAAGATCCACGGCAGGAGCAGCGATGCGCGCAGCGGACGAAGAAAGGATTGTCCGAGGCGGCCCCGCAGCAAGGCCGCGGCAGCGAATCCGAAGGGAATGGTCATCCCCACGTAGCCGAGGTAAAGCATCGGCGGGTGGATGATCATCAACAGGTGGTTCTGCAGCAGCGGATTGGGACCGGGACCATCGAGCGGCGGAGTAGCGACGGTCAGAAACGGATTGGCAGGTCCCGCAATCAGGAAACTGAAGAATGCGCCGCAGGCCAGCCAGGTGCCGATGGCGAACGGCATGTACTCCTGATGATCGTTGCGATTCACCCACGTGGTGCCCGCGATGTAGATGCCGAGGATCAAGCCCCAGAAGAGAATCGACCCTTCCAGCGACGACCAGAGGCTGACGATCGTGACCCACAGCGGAACCTGGGTCGATCCGACATGCGCGACGTACTGCACGCTGAAGTCGTGCGTGATCAGCGCGTACTCCATGACGACGGTGGCCAGCAACATCAGCGCGGCATAGGCGTAGGCGAATCGCTGCGACCAGCGCAGACCTTCCGGCGATCGCTTCGCTCCGGCGCCGAAGGCAATGAAGGCGCCGCCGGTGGAGACGAGCACAGAGGCGAGGATGAGAAAACGTCCGAGTGTGGCGGTCATTTGTACCTAGTTGGCATCGGCGGGCGCCCTCGGGTCAGTGTCGATCATCACACGTGCCGGCCTGGGCCGCCTGCCGCCAGATCAATCCTTCAAACCTTCTGTCGACTTCATCAGCTTCTGCAGCTCTTCTTTGTTCACTGGATGGCCGCTCTTCGGCGCGCGGTATTCGTTGTTGTGCGAGACCATCAGTCGATTGCACTGGAAATAGCCGTTGCGCGTCATCGTCCCTTCGACGACGACGCCGATGTTCTCGCGGAACATCTGCGGCGGTACACCGGACGACTTCACGTGCACGATGCCAGTGGCGTCCTTGACGTCGAACTCCAGCCCCGAGGCGCCGTTGCGGCCTTTGACCGAATGCGGCGCAACCATGCCGCCGAGACGGATTGTCGCGCCGTATGCCTTGTCGCCGTTGGCCAGCAGATCGGACGGCGTCCAGTAGTAGACGAGATTCTTGTTGATGCCTCCGAAGGCGATGACCATGAACGCCGCAGCGGCAGCGACGAACGCGACGATCATGAACATGCGGGTCTTCCGGCGCATGGCGCCGGTTGCGGTCATCTCACTCATCGTTTCTCCGAACCTCGTTGCGCAACCGCACGATCACCGACACGCCGTAAATCGTCAGCACGATCGCCGTCAGCGAGTAAGCAGCGACGACGAAGTTCCAACCGCCCGGAATCATTCCGTTCATGAGGCAACTCCCGGCGGCGGCGCCAGCTCGTGTTTCAGCCGCATCGAGGCGATGCGCGCCCGCAGCATGATGAAGGCCGTCATCAGAAAGAGGATACCGAAGGCGTTCATCCGCAGCGGCAGCCAGAATTGCCGCGAGACGGTGCTGGGGCTGGACTGCAACTGATGCAGCGAGTTCCACCAGCGGACCGAGTAGTAAACGATGGGGACGTCGACGGAAGCGATGATCGTCGCTACCGCCGACCAAATGGCGCGGCGCACAGGATCTTCGACGAATTTGCGCAGAGCGAGGATGCCGAGGAAGGCGAAAATGAGGACGGCCGTCGTGGTCAGACGCGGATCCCAATCCCACCACACACCCCAGGTCGGCTTAGCCCAGATCGAGCCCTGACAGCAGAGAAGAAAACCGAGGACGACGCCGACTTCGATCGACGCCTCCATCCGCGCGTCCCACTTCCAGTCGGAACGGAACAGGAACATGACGGCGCAGACGAAGGCGAAGGTCAGCGCCAGCAGCGCGTTCCAGGCTGTCGGCACATGGACGTACATGATGCGCTGCACCTGCCCCATCAGCATTTCGGGCGGGGCAACGAAGAGTCCGATGTAGGTTCCGATAGCCAGGCAGATGACGCCGAGCACGAGAAGAATCCAAGGCAACCGGGGAAACCGGTTGTTGTCAGCATGGAGCGTCTTCATTCGGGACCGATTCACTCTTCCACGACTCTACCGAAAAGAAGTCCGCACAGCGACCAGTAAATTGCGTCGAAGGCGGCCAGAAGCATGATCCATGAGCGAAGCTGGCTCATTGGGTCACCAAGGATGATGAGGGAAGTGGCTTTTACGGACGCCAGTAATGCAGGAACGATAAGCGGAAACAGCAGCAGGGGCAAGAGCGTCTGCCGCGATCGCACCTGCGCCGTCATGGCCGCGTAGAGGGTCCCGGGCGCGGAGAGACCGGCCGCGCCGAGGGCGATGATGAGGATGAGCAAGCCGATGCGCGTCGTGCCGGCGTCGTAGAGAACGACCATGACGGGGACGAGGGCGATGCCGAGAAGGACGAGCTGCAACCAGTTGGCGATCGCTTTGCCGTAGTAGAGCGCGCGCGGATTGGCGGGAAGAAGGAGCAGGCCTTCCATGGCGCGATTCTCCATCTCGGCGTGAAAGCTTTCGGCGAGGGTGAGCGTGGAAGAGAGGAGCAATCCGAGCCAGAGGAAGCCCGCGGAGAATTGGCGGAGCATCTCCGCGACCGGTCCGACGGCGAAGCTGAAGAGGAGCAAGGCCGCAGCACCGAAGACGAAGACGGCCATGAACTGGGCGCGGCTTCGCCATTGAAGAAGGAGCTCTTTGCGGAGAGCGGCGATCAGCATGGCTCTCCCCTTCCCAGAGCACAGACAAGAGTGTCTGTGCGCACAGTTGTCCAAACTAGCTGCACCACATCGCCGCGGAGCGGCTTTGGAAGGTAGCCAGGGGTGGGAAGCGAAGCGAGAACCCCTGGTTTCCGGGGATTCCAGGATTTGTGCCGTGCAGTCGAGCAATTCATCAAGACGGAACCTCGGAGGCTTTCCCCCTCCACGTCACACGCCCCGCATCGAGCAGCAACGCCTCATCGGCCACCGTCCTTGCACGCTCGAGCTGGTGCGTTGCGAAGATGACCGTCGTCCCACGCGTCTTCAGCTCGCGCACGACGTCGTCAACCAGCACGAATCCCTCGGGGTCAAGCTGGCCGTACGGCTCATCGAGCATCGCCACGCGCGGTTCCTGCAGCAGCACGCGAGCGAACGACAACCGCTTGCGCATGCCGGCGGAGAACGTAGCCACCGGATCGTCGGCGCGGCGCCCGAGGGCTACGCGATCGAGCAACGCATCGATGTCGCGACGCGAGCGCCCGAGGTGATCGGCGACGACGGCTAGATTCTCGCGGGCGGTAAGCGAATCGTAGAGATACGAAGCGTGACTGAGCAAAGCGACGAGCTTCCGAACGTCTTCGCGCTCGCGCACGATGTCGAATCCGCCGACCGTCGCCGATCCGCCGTCAGGACGAATGGCCGTAGCCAGCGTCCGCAGCAGCGTCGATTTCCCGGAGCCGTTGCGGCCGGCAACCATCAACACCGCGCCGCCGGTCAAGGAGAACGACACGTCTGCCAGTGCCCACCGGCGTCCGTAACGGTGAGCAAGGTTCTGCGCTTCAATATCGGCCATGCAGGCGGCAGTGTTGTGCAGGCGGGGTTGCGTGGCAAGGGTCATGGCAGCTTGCGACCGCCATCCGGTCGCGCTACAGTCGTTTCGCGCACGGAGACCAACGCCATCACAGCCCTCGAAAAACTCGACATCTATGGCGGACGAGATCCGCGCGATCTGCCGGCGTATACGACGCGCGAAGTTGCGGTGTGCCTCGACATTCCGCTCTCGCGCGTGCGAGCCTGGGTTGCGGGGCAGTCCAACTTCCGCGCGGTGCTCGCGCCCGCGGCCAGCGCATCGCTCAACGCCCTGTCGTTCAACAACGTCATCGAGATCTTCGTGCTCGATGAATTGCGCCGGCGCCATGCGTTCTCACTCCAGCATTTGCGTCGCGTGCTTCAGCGCCTCAAAACGGCGTTCCCTTCCATCGATCATCCGCTCGTGCAGCTCGACCTTCGCGTCAGCAATCACCAGCTCTTCGCCAGGTACGGCCGCAAACTCGAAAACCTGTCGCTCGATGGGCAACTGGCGATCGAAGAAGTTCTGCGGACGTTTCTCACCCGCGTCGAGAATGACGCCTCAGGCACAGGGATCTTCAGGCTCTATCCGTTCGTGACCAGGCAGCGCGCAGCCGATGCGCCGCGGACGGTGATGATGGATCCGCGCGTGTCCTTCGGGCGGCCGGTCCTCAGCGCGAGCGGTGTGCCGACGGCTGTGATCGCGGATCGTTTCCGCGCTGGCGAATCGATCGGCTCAATCTCGGAGGACATCGATCAAACGACGGAAGAAGTCGAAGAAGCCATCCGGTTTGAGACCGTCCGCGTCAGCCGCGAAGCCGCTTGAAACGCGCGTTCTCTTCCTCGATCGCTCAATCGACGGGAATCACCTCACCACTGCGCTGCGATCCCGCGGCTTGATCGTCGTTCGACACAAGGATCGGTTTCGCCACGATGTCAGCGACGTCGAGTGGCTCATCGTTGCTGGCGAAAGAAGGCTGGATCGTTCTGACTCGCGACAAGAACATACGACTGCGCGAGATCGAGCGGAATGCGCTGATCTCCGCGCACGTAGCGGCATTCGTCTTCACCGGCGGCAATGCAAGTGGAGCAGAGACGACGGAGGCGATCATTGCAGCTCTACCCAAAATCGAAAGGGTCCTCGCCAGGAACTCGCCGCCGTTCATCTGCCGGATCACGGCGAGCGGTAACGTGGAGATGCTTCTGAAGTTGAACGCATAGAGTTTCATCTCGGCGCTATCATCCGCGACGATGGGTAGTGGGTCAGTTTGATGTTACAGGCGGCGGGTTACCTGAGCGGAACGCCTCGAACGTCGCAGCGAACTTATCCACCATCTCGGCCTCAGAGTCGTAGGCGGAGCGACAGATCCGAACCTCTGGCTCAATGTCCGCCAACTTGGCACACCACACCTCGATGCAAGTTGCGTCTCCGGCCCCCGCTCCGCGCCTGCCCGCGAGGCGCGTCCATGTGATCGGTACGCTCCAGTCGATGCGATGCAGGGCTTTTTCAACGATTCCCTTGACGTGCTCCTTGGAGTCTTTGAAGAACTCCCAAGTTCTTTCGTCGAGCTGCATCGTTGAACTCATCGCGAACCTCCGATCCGATCGTTAGCAGTTTATGCCTGATGAGCTATCGCCGCTGCGCACTCGCGCGACTCGATCAACTCAACCAAGTCCGACATCTCCCAAAGCTGATCCGTTACGCCTGCCGCCATCGCGGGCGTGCAGCGGATCGTCTGGTGAATGCGGATGAAGTTGTAGTGGAACATGTGCAGGCTGATCATGTGGCAGTGGTTCTCAAACTTCTTGCTGAAGGCGTTCGTCAACCGGGTGAAGCGGCGCATGCCCATCCGCATGGTGAGGTTGGCGCGCTCCACGTAGCTGGTGCTGATGTGTTTCCGGTCGGGATCGCCCGCGATGATGGCGAGTTCCATGCCCTTGATGCGGCCCGGTGAGTAGCGCGTTTCAGCTGACGTGTCGTTCCCGCTGGCTCCGTACAGTTTTGTCAGCATCGCGTAATCGATCGCGCCGCCGAACGCTCCTTCGGTGGCGTTGAGGTACAGCTTCAATCCGTCCGTCGTCATCTGGACTTTGTTCGTGAGACGCGAAGCAACGTCGCCGATGAACTGCGCCGCGCTCTGCTCATCGCGCGAACCGACGAACCACGACAGCATCAGCTTCGAATCGCTGTCGATGCACGTCCACGTCCACACGCTGCCGATGGTGAACGGCGTTGACTCGCGAACCTCGCGCGGAATGTTCTTGTCCTTCCCGTAGACGAAGGACCAAATCTCATCGCACTGAATGCGCTTGCAGGGCAGGTTGCGGAGGATGCCACCTGATACTCGGCAGCGACCTTTCCGGCTTCCACGAGGAGCCGGAGGATTGTTCCCTTCGCGACGCCGGTAAGCCGGGAGGTAGACCGGACACTGTTTCCCTCCACTTCAATAGTTTAAGTCCGGCGAAGCCGTTTGTAAAGGCATTTTGGAAAGATTCTCTTTACATCTTTCCACGCCAGCCGTACAATACCAGCCCATGAGCGAGACGACTGCCTCCGCATCCGCCGCCTCCCCCAACCCGCCGCATCCGGGAAAGATGCTCCGGTCCATGCTTGAAAGTAGAGGCTGGACCCAAGATGAACTGTCGACGATCACCGGATGGAGTAGGCAAACGATCGGCGCGATCGTCGGCGGTCGAAGTAGCATAACTCCGTCGATGGCAATCGCGCTCGGTGCTGCCTTCGGCAACGATCCGGCGGATTGGTTGCAATGGAATGCACAGTTTGAACTGTCGATGGTCGAGACGGACGACCGTGGCGCAGTTGAGCGCCGCGGAAAGCTGTACAGCCTCGCGCCGATCACGGATATGCAAAAGCGCGGGTGGATCACTGAGTCAAGCGATGTTAGCGATCTAGACGAGTCCTTAGCATCTTTCTTCGGCGGCCCGCTTGACCAGGGGATAGGTTTCCCTGTCGCGACGCGGCGGACTATTCACCTAGACGAACTCAATCCTTGGGAGCGCGCGTGGTGCTTTCGCGCCAGACAACTCGCAAAGTTTGCTCCCGTCGAGGCTCCGTTTTCACGGAACCGCCTCGCGTCGGCGGAACGAGAACTTCGTAAGGCCGCTGCCTTCCCAAAGGAGATCAGGAAGGTACGAAGGATTCTCGCTGAGCACGGGATTCGGTTCATGGTGATTGAGCCTTTACCGAAAACGGAGATGGACGGCGCTGCGTTCTGGCTTGATGACGATAGTCCCGTCATCGCGCTGTCTGTGCGATTCGACCGCGTAGATGCCTTTTGGTTTACGCTGTTTCACGAGTTTAAGCACATCGAACATGGTGACGCCTACTCGTTCGACTCTAACCTGCTATCTGAACGCAACGGGAAAATTACAGTATTACTCGCGGACAATGACGCTGAGCAGCGCGCTAATGTCGCCGCAGCGAATGCGCTCATTCCTGCCGACGAGCTGACCTCGTTTGTCCGGCGCGTCGCGCCTCTGTATTCGACTGATCGGCTTATCCAGTTTGCACATAGGATGCAAATTCACCCCGGCATAATCGTTGGGCAACTGCAACACCGCGGCGAACTCGGCTACAAAGCCCATCGAGAACTCTTGGTGAAGGTCAGGGCGATCGTCACTGGGACGGCCTTAACAGACGGGTGGGGGCAGAGCATTAGCCTTTCGCACCCATAGGAGACACGCGGACAAATGACCTCGAACCCGATAATCCCCTTCCCCCGAAAAACAAAAGCGAGCGAGTTGCAGTACGTGATTGACCAATATCACAAGGCGCATCCAGACGAAGACCCTGATGAAGTTGCGCCGCATCTGGTCGCACCGTGGGCGATCAGTAGAGGCATCTGGGATCGGGAGCCGGTTAGCCCCGAGGTGCAGTTGCGGCGCGATCTCTCACGTCATCTACGGACTGAGTATTTCGTCGATCCGCAAGGGCGCGAAGTCCGAAAGAACCACGCGATCATGATTCCAACGCAGACCCAAGATGGGGAGAAACTGCGTCCACTTTATAAGGAACTGTTTCACGCCGGTCCCGAACACATGAGGGCCTCACTCCAGTTACGGCGCAGAGGAGTGGTGCGCGATGTCATGCAGATGGAGTTGGACTTCCTGTCCTACAACGACAACAACGTTTACAGCGCCAAACTCGACAAGATGGATTACGACATCAACAAGGATCTCGACGAGTTGAACATGCCGACCACGTACCCAGATGGCGAGGATGACGACGACGTCTGATCGCTGCCGGAGGTGACCGTGGCAGCATGACAACAGGCGGCCCGGAGCGAGTCCGGGCCATCCCGCGCTACTTGGTCGCGCCGTTCTTCTTTGCCGGAGGCGGCGCGACTTTTTTGAGGTTCCCTCGCTGCGGCGGTTGTTCCGATCGCTCGATCAACTCGCCGAAAACGCGGTGAGCGTTCGTGATCACATCGCGCGAGGGTTTGGGCGCTTTCGGTTTCATGGTCATAGTCTACGCCGGGCCGGGAAACAGATACGCCCGCCGGTAGCCGGGGATCGATCCATCTAACCGCGTCAGGTGGGTTCCGGCGAAGTCGATCAACTCCCCGTACAGCGCATGATCGACCGTCGTCCCATCGTCGGCTGCGATCGTTTCCAACGCCAGCACGACATACTCCGGCAGGCGGAAGGTTACCGTGCGAAGCGCCAGCAGGGGCGGCAGAACGCTCGCGGCGGCGTCTCCGAGCGCGTCCTGTATCTCCGCAAGCGTCCACCTCTCCAGTGCGACATAGACCGCCTGACGCCAAAGGAAGCGCCATTCCCCGCGTACCTTCGTCGCATCGTGACCTCCGCGCGCGACCTCGCGCCGCAGAGTACGCGCGGGTGTTCCGGTGAGCCGCGCGACCTCGCAAAGCGTGTACGACTCGGCGCGCTGGAGAAAAAGAGTCTGAATGCTTTGTTTCCTCTCTGCGGGCGGCATCATACTTATCGTCATGACTACGCATAGTATGTAGCGGCAGATCGCCGCGCAAGCCCAAATGTACGGGGAAAGATGCGCCGCGATCAGGTTCTCACCAAGTTTGGAAAGACTCTCCGCGCCCTGCGGACGGCTCGCGGGCTGTCGCAATGGGCGCTCGCGGACGCTGCCGGGATGGATCACAACTACATCGGCATGATCGAACGCGGCGAACGGAATCCGGCAGTCGTCAACGTCGTGAAGATCGCGAAGGCACTCGGAGTGCCGCCGGGAGAGCTGTTCCGGGAGTTCAAATGAAGAACCGCGCTACTTGTCCGCATTCACCCTGCGAGCATCCAGAGAAACATCACGAGGCGTGTCATCGGTGTGGTGGATGTCCCACATGCGTTCGCCGAGCCAAAGGACGAGAAAAGAAGTCGGCCGCGAAGGTATCCGCTGCGCTAACAACCGGCTCTCACAAATAACATTCAAACTGAACCCACTACCCGACGATGCGCAAAGCACTCTTCGCTCCCCTCCTCTTCGCCATCGCGTGCACGACCATCGTGCCGCAAACACCCGCACCTGCCCCCACGCCCGCTACACCGAAGGTCTACGGCTTCACCATCGAGGAGGAAGTGCGCATCCTGCAGGTGGAGGACCGGCGCCAGTACGATCCGGCGCTTGCCGATTGGGGCATCCACCATCCCAATCCGTTGCATCGCGCGCGCATGGCGCTGGCACTCGGGCGGATCGGTCCGCACACATTCGTCGATGCGAATGGCAACGGCGTTCGCGATGACGGCGAACGACAGGCGGGCGTGGCTCAGCTCGTGACGCTGGTCAACGATCCCGACGCTAATGTCCGCGCTACCGCCGCCTTCGCCCTCGGGCAGATCGGCGATGCAACCTCGGTCGATGCGTTGTTGCAGTTTGCAGGTGATGCCGATGGCGACGTTGCCGGAGAAGCGGTCGAAGCGCTCTCAAAACTGGCGACGCACGTTCCGCTGGCGCGCTATGCCGCGTTCACCGGCGCGCAAGTACCCGAGGGCGTTCGCGCGCGGGCGATTCGATTCTTGTTTCGATACAAGAGCGATGAGGCATCGGCCATCGCCGCAGATGCGCTGGCCTCGCCGTCGCCGCGCATTCGCGAGGAAGCGACCTACTGCCTGGCCCGGCGCGCGTACGCGGGCGCGCGAAGCCGGCTGGAGCTGCTCATCAACGAGCCGGCGCATCAGACCCGCGCAAACGTCATGTCGGCGCTCGGACGGATCGGCTCTCCCGAATCGTTTCCGCTGCTGATCGATGCTCTGCGCGATCCGCATCCCTGGGTGCGTACGAACGCGATCGTGGCCATCGGCCGCCTCGCGGCCAAGGATCGCAAAGTGATCGAACGTCCTCAGATGACGCAGGATGCGCTGCTGGTGCTCGGGCTGCTCGACGATCCCGATCCCGGCACGCGCGCGGCTTCGATCGATGCGCTCGGCTACTACGCCGTCAACAGCGAGCCGGCGCGCAAACGCCTCCTCGACGTCGCCGCGAACGGCTCGCGATGGGATCGCGAGCTTGCCGCCGGCGCGATCGCGAAGAACCTCGGCGATGAGAAGCTGTTGCCAACGGAAATGACCGGATGGGCGAAGGTGCGCGTGCTCGAAGCGGTCAGCGCCGTCTCCGACGCCGTCCGCGAGCGCTACGCGCACGATGCCGATCCGCTCGTCCGTGCGCAGGCCTTCGCCACGATCAAAGACGAAGCGATCGACGGCAACCTGCCGCTGATCCGCGCCGCGCTCGACGATCCCGACGTCATCGTCCGCGGCTACGCCATCGGCGCGATGTCGAAGTCGCATGACCCGAATAAACTCGCAGCGCTGCAAGCAGCCGAGCAGCGCGCGCGCAGCGACAAACAGAACGACGCCCGGCTGGCCGCGATCGGATCGATCGCCGAGGTCGACTATCCGGAGCACGAGAACGTCCTGCGCGCGCTCCTGTCCGATCGCGATCCGGTCGTGCGCCGCATCGCCGCCGACGCCATCGAACAGAAGCTCAAGAAACCGCGTCCGCAATACACGCCCCTGCCGGTGACGCGAAACGACTACGCCCAGATCGTCGACTGGTCACGCCAGCCGCACACGGCCACGATTCACATGACACGCGGCGTCATCAAGATCGCCCTCCTCACGCAGGAAGCGCCGGTGACGAGCTGGAACTTTGCGCAGCTCGCCCGCGCGAAGTATTTCGACAACAGCTCGTTCATGCGCGTCGTCCCGAATTTCGTCATCCAGGGCGGCGACCCGCGCAACGACATGGAAGGCGGCCCGGGCTACGCCATCCGCGACGAGATCAATCTGCAGAAGTACACGCGCGCCGCCCTCGGCATGGCCCTCTCCGGCCCCGACACCGGCGGCTCACAGTTTTTCATCACCCACTCCCCGCAGCCGCACCTCGACGGTGGCTACACGATCTTCGGCCGCGTCACCGCCGGCATGACGGCGGTGGTCGATCAAACGGAGCGAGGCGATCGCGTGGAGACGATCACGATCGATCAGTAGTTCCCCTGGGAGCGCAGGCGTCTCGCCTGCAGTTAGGCAGGATGCTGCCACGTACGGCGGCCGGGACGGCCGCGCTCCCAGGGACTACTGGCTCTTCTTCGCGATCAGCCAGCCGATGAGAAAGATTGCGCCGCCGATGAACAGCAGGCGCACTTCCATGTTCACGTTGTCTTTCAACAGGCCGGTGAGCAGTCCGATCGGAAGGATGATCATTCCGATGAGTTGCAGGAGGCGGCCCAAAATCGCAGACACGGGCGAAGTGTAACCTCGGCTATCGTTGATTCATGAAACCGGTCGTCGTCCTCACGGCGCAATATCCGCCCATCGCGCGCGAGATCCTCTCTGGGCTTTGCGATTTCGTCGAGCATCCCTCGGAACAGGGGCGTTCCGAGGAGGAGATGATCACGATCCTGAGCGAAGCCGATGCGGCCATCACCCTGCTCAGCGATCCGCTCACGCGCAAAGTTCTGGAAGCGAATCCCGGACTGCGCATGATTGCCAACTACGCTGTCGGCTACAACAACGTCGACATCGACGCCGCGCGCGAGCTCGGCGTGATCGTCACCAACACGCCGGGGGTGCTCACCGAAGCTACTGCCGATCTGACCATGGGCCTGATCCTGGCCGTGATGCGGCGCATCGTCGAAGGCGATCGTGAAGTGCGCGCCACCGGCAAGTGCGTGTGGGAACCGCTGCACCTGCTCGGCACCAGCCTGACCAACAAGCGACTCGGCATCATCGGCATGGGCCGTATCGGTACTGCGGTGGCCGAACGGGCGCGTGCGTTCGGCATGAACGTGAACGGAACCCATCGCGGTCAGCCGCTTTACGAAATGCTGGCTACGAGCGACGTCGTCTCGATTCATGCGCCGCTGACGAGCGAGACCCATCACCTGATGAATGCCAACACGCTCTGGGCGATGAAACGGGGAGCCTTTCTCATCAACACCGCGCGCGGCGCACTCGTCGACGAAGCGGCGCTTTGCAGTGCGCTCGAGGAAGGTCAGATCGGCGGGGCCGGACTCGACGTCTACGAAGACGAGCCGGACGTCAATCCGCGGCTACTGACGATGCCGAACGTCGTCCTCGCGCCGCACATCGGATCGGCAACCGAGGAGACGCGGTCGGCCATGGCCAGGATTGCGGCCACCGAGGTGGCGCGGTTTCTGCGAGGACAACCGCCGTTGCACGCGGTCGTATAGTTTGCTCATGTCGAGACTCCTTCGCTCCGACGCCTTTCTCATCGTCATCGACGTGCAGCAGAAACTGATGCCGGTCATCAGCGATCGCGAAGCCATCGAGCGCAACATCGAGCGGCTCGTGCGCGGCAGCAAAGTGGTCGACATCCCCGCCATCATCACCGAGCAATACGTCCACGGCCTCGGCCCAACCGTTCCGATCATCCGCCGCGCCTTCGAGGAGACATCGGGTTACGAGCCGATCGAAAAGTCGTGTTTCTCCGGCTTCGGCTGCGCGGAGTTCGTCATGGCCACGCGCAACCTGCACCGCAAGCAAGCTATCGTGGCCGGCATCGAAGCGCATGTCTGCGTCTACCAAACCGTCGGCGATCTGCTCAATAACGGCTACGACGTCACGATCGTCGCCGATGCCATCTCCTCGCGCACGCCGGCGAACAAGGACATCGCCATCCGCCGCATGATCTCGGACGGGGCAAAGTTGAGCTCGACGGAGATGGCCCTCTTCGAGCTGACAGTGAACTCAGGCACCGACGAGTTTCGCGAGATGTCACGACTGGTGAAGTAGGGGCGCTTCGCGCGTTGTCGGTTTTCGGTTTTCGGTTGGCGGCACTCGCGCGTGCCGCAATCACACCGAGCATGCATAACCGATAACCGATAACGCGCGAAGCGCCACGGTTGAGTGAATCCTTCTTGCATGCCCCTCCGCTCGGAGGTAACACGCATGTCCCATCTAACAGGCAAACGTATTGCGATCATCGTCACCGATGGATTCGAACAGATCGAAATGACCAGTCCGCGCGAAGCGCTCGAGAGCCACGGCGCGAAGACGGTTCTCGTCTCGCCGAAAGACGGCGAGGTTCAGGCGTTCCGGCATCACGACAAGGCGGACAAGTTCAAGGTCGATCTGCCTCTGGCCAAAGCACACGCCCTGGAGTTCGATGGCGTCGTTCTCCCCGGCGGCGTGATCAATGGCGATGCGTTGCGCGTCGAGAAGCGCGCCCAGCAATTCGTTCAGGAGATGGATCGGGCCGGCAAACCGATTGCCGTCATCTGCCACGGCGGATGGCTACTCATCTCCGCCGGCCTGGTGAATGGCCGCAACATCACGAGCTGGCCGACGCTGCAGGACGACATGCGCAACGCCGGCGCCGACTGGCAGGATCAGGAAGTCATCCTCGACCGCAACCTCATCAGCAGCC
>Ga0307511_10001420_pt1 | contig 25264 bp, 24 predicted proteins | sample 13_EM_MG_FD_200266 | JGI IMG/M metagenome (GOLD analysis project Ga0307511, IMG submission 200266) | Populus trichocarpa ectomycorrhiza microbial communities from riparian zone in the Pacific Northwest, United States - 13_EM | ecosystem: Host-associated > Plants > Roots > Unclassified | place...
GACCTTCGTCTAACATGGATGAGCTCGCAGACTTAGATGGTAATGCCCGTGCAAGCGCAGACGTCGGGTTAGATCGAATGAGCAATGAAAGCTGCTTGCCAAGCGTTGGCACATGAGTCCCGGGCAATAGTAGCGGAGATCCTGCAATCTTGAATTGCCTCGACACCTGATCCAAATATACATATATCAATGGTAGCAATGTTGATGAGGAAGGCTAAATACAATAGTCAGAAACCCTAATTACTAAATCTAGAACGTACTCCACAAATATAATATCTTAGCGAAGCATAAATGATCTAGACGACATACCATCTGGCTGTAATACACCGCACTCCCTTTCCCGCCGGTGAGCTTGCTATCCGCTGGGGAGCTCTCTACGACTCCAGTGCTGAAGTCCACACTCACAACGTCCCCGTCAACGGTGAAGGATACGACATCCCCAGGCACGTAACCATGAAGCAACATTGCCCATGATAGAGTCAGACATTCTTTGCTGGTTCCCTCGCTACCTGGGACTGTCTCACAGGAGTCTGGTGCTTGTATACGGGGGAAGGTGGTTAAGCCAGCACCCAATAGCGTGGTTGATGTATTCGCAACGGACATGCTGCAGCGAGAGGTAAGGTCGATGTGAGATCGTGGTAAAAGCTGCAATCAATCTGACTTTAATTGTGCAGTGCCAATATTCAAAGGCGATGGATAGGCTTATTAAACATCGAGGGTGGGGAGGGGGAGGATAACCACATATACCGAGCCCGCTCAGCGAAAGTGGAGGAGCTAAATATATTGGTAAATTGTAGTTATCCTGTACGACATCCTATCTCGGTAATACTTGACGAAAACATAAAGCCCAACACGTACCACCTCAATTCAAAGAAGCATCGCGGGGTTAGCACCCAAAGTTCATTTTCTTCCTCCAACCCATAGACTTTCGGCTCGGCCTGCACCGCTGCTCCTTGGTGACAGGCCTGGCTTGGGGATCGAGACCCACTGTGGGTCAGTTATTGGACTAAGTAGCTTCATGTCATATCTAGGTGTTGTCTTAAAATCTTTAACCCACCGGTCCTATACTAGTCATCCATTGCATCATGCACAGACTAGGAATGTGTACATCAGCAAATTTTTTATCAGATGGAACGCCTGAACCAAGCAGAGCAGATGGCTGGTTGGATCAGCGGATGGCTTGATTCATCCGGATAGTCTTTTGGCACGTATGATCCCTACCTAGCAGCTAAATGACCGCCAAGTCGAACTAAATGATCGTAGCCCTGTAAGACTATGGAATGAACGTTAACGTCCTTATGCACTCTGCACACAGCCTACCCTGCTACCTACTCCACTGCAAAGCCCACCATTTGGGGGCGGGTGTTATTTATGGTTTTACGTAGCAGTTGAGCGTCATAATCATCGGTATCCATAGTCTTATGGCCTTGCCTCTCATGAGACTGGACATACTTACTTATGGGTGAAACAACTATCCTTCTTCACCCCAATTTCTCCAACAAAAGCCTCACTCCCCATCCACTCCCAAACCCCACACTTCCATAGACACCCCCTTCCCCTTCCCCTTATACGGAGAATACTCTAGCCACCTCACGCCCCCTCCACCTGAGCGGAATATCCGGGTGAGGAAGCTTAAGCCTCCTGGCTAGGTACACTGGTATGAAGTACTGTTTCCCCAATGTTAGTTTGAAGTAGCCTAAACTAGACCTAGTAATAATCATAAGAGCAGGCTAAGTTTTGCTACAAGGAAGCTATTCATTACGGCCTCTATTGCATGTCGACCGGGATTAGCCAATACGCCTTTTTTTATCAGATTTTGGGGCAAGTAATCAGATTATCAAAACTAAGACCAGCAGCCATGGAAGGACCGAAATCGGCGAGTAAAGGCGATGCTGGCTAATCATATCCCCTCAACTTCTTTTTTGCCAGTTTAATGCTCAGAAAGCGGTGTTAGCCTGTGTTGAGTGTACCAATTGGTCTGGACTTGTGTCTATCTATACCCTTGCTGTCAATTTTGTTTGCAATGGATCGAATTCGTCAAGGGTATGGGCGGGATAGCTAGTTCTTCCCTTGTGAAATCCAGAGCCCCCTCCAAGAAAATGCTCCAGCCAGCTTTTGGGAGATATTCCGAGATTTCTGGGGCACTTTGTGTCAGTTTCAGGGTCTACAATGATCCCCACCGAGCCAATGGAGCTACTATCTTATATTGAGGGCACTTGTTAAATCTGATATTTCTGGGTATTATAGTCCAGGAAGCTGTCCATATCGCCTACCTTCTCTTCCTGTGTACGTCTGGGATTTTTGAGCGCCTACCATCAACATGAGAAGCCTGGCCGTCGAAAGGTCATCTACAGATGGCCCTGTGGCCAGTAATACGCACACATCGTCGCCCCTCCATTCAATTCACCCCCATTCACGTCCCTCGACCGAGATACAACCAACGTCCAAAAGCCATCCTCAAGAAACGAATATTGAAATAGGGTTACTCAATGTCAGCCCGGTGGCTCAGCCCGGATTCTCCAAGAAATTAGCAAAATCTTCCGAGGCAATATCTAAAGTATTTCAGACTCAATACTTCAGGCTCTACAGGCCACTTGAAACGTGGTACGAGAGAGGGCTTTTGTTCAGTGCGATTATCTTGTCCCTAGCGGCCGGTGTACCATTGCCCATCATTGGAGTCATATTCGGGTATGTCTTAGCCTTTGCAGTTTATAGTTGTCAATCATACTTAGGTACACAGTAAAATAATAAACGGCTTTCCACCTGATGAAAATGCCCTGGAAACCCGGCTGCTTCAACTGATTGGCGTTGGTTCGTACTTAGCCAATTTTAAATATCCCATTCTTTGAATAATCAGCTAACTCATACTCATACTCAGCAATTGCCTATTTCTTCATCACTTGGGGGTGGGCTACATGTTGGGGGATGGTTGGGGAAAAGGTTGCTAGGGGGCTCAGAGAGCGGGTGCTACAGAGGGCAATGGGAATGGACATGACTTATTTTGAAGTCGAAGGAGTCGATGTGAGAACGATTACAGTAAAAAACTGGACTCAAATGTTTCTGACCCTGTACCGTTCTACAGATCACCCATCGCCTTACAGCAGATACCCAAACTATCCAACTCGGTGTTTCAGAAAAATGTGGTCTATTCCTTCAGTCAATTGCGTATTTCATTGCTGCGTTCACGACAGGCTTTATTCTCAATGCCCGGCTCACAGGCATTCTCTTTGTTGCAGTAATACCACCAATGGCTGTTGTCGTGATATACGGAACTACAGCTGTGTCGAAATATGCAAAGAGAGCACAAAACGATAGTGCCAAAGCATCACGCATAGCTGAGGGTGCTATTGGTGCAGTCCGGGTTGTTCAGGCGTTTGGGGCGCTAGATCGACTTGCAGAGGAACATCTCAGACTGATGGGCCCTTCTGTGAGTAATGGAATACGGAAGAGTGTCTGTGGAGCTCTGATGTTGGGCGCGGTATACTTCGTCGCGTAAGTATAGCCCACTATATATTACCCATGATCATAGCTTACATTCTCTGACAGTTACGCTGCAAATGCACTTGCTTTTTATGAAGGATCAAGGATCATCACTTCCGGTGGGTTTGATGCAGCTCAAGGGGCCGGAACGGTATATACGGTAGTCTTCCTGATCCTAGATGCTTCTTTTGTAATTGGCCAGTTCGGACCCTTCTTACAAACATTCGCCCTGGCAGCAGCGGCCGGGGAAAATGTTCTAGCCATAATCGATCATCCAGATCCTATCATCAATGTCTACTCAAAGGATGGAATTATACTACCAGTGGACAATCATGAAGTGGATATTCAGCTGAAAAGTGTCTCTTTTGCCTACCCAGCAAGGCCGGCTGCTAGTGTGCTCAACAATGTCACCCTGAACTTCAAAGCGGGCATACTCACCGCTATCGTCGGTCCATCGGGGAGTGGCAAAAGTACCATTGCTTCCCTATTACTTCGTTTTTATGATCCGAACTCAGGCTCCATCACAATCGGCGGGCACGACCTCCAAACTCTCAATTTGAGGGACTATAGGTCCCGCCTTGCGCTTGTGGATCAGGAACCTGTTCTGTTTGCTGGCACGGTCATGGATAATATTCGTCATGGCTTGCTTCAGAAGCCAGGTCTTGTGGAAGGAGAAATTCTTAGACGCTGCTATGAAGCTGCGCGGGATGCAAACGCCTATGATTTTATTATGCACCTACCTCAGGGCTTTGATACAAAAGTTGGAGGAACAGGGGCTACACAGTTGAGTGGTGGCCAAAGGCAGAGGATAGCAATTGCTCGCGCAATCGTGGGAGACCCTGCAGTGCTAATTCTTGATGAACCCACTAGCGCCCTAGATGCTACAGGTGAAGCCGCTGTCCTTGAAGCACTTGGACGTGCGACGTCAGCTGCTGGAAGGACAACGATAATGATCGCTCATAGGCTGGCGACCGTGAAGGCAGCTGATACTATTACCGTTATGGCGGAGGGGCTAATTGTGGAGCAAGGTAACCACGAGGAACTGATGGCCAAAAATGGAGCCTATTACGAGCTTGTGAAGGCTCAGAAGCTTCTCAGTTCAAGCCCCAGTTGCTCAAGCCTCGAAACCAAAGTGGGGGAAGTTGAAAAGCTTGCTACATCAGTATCCGCATCGAAGCTTGAGCTTCTTCAAGACCTCGTTACCGAAACACAATCGGTAGATGAAGTGAACATAGCATATTCAGTAGGGTCACTGATCCGCCGTTCCCTTGAAATCAGCAAGCCAGATCGCTGGCTCCTATTCTTGGGGCTATTTGGTAAACAAGTTCCTTACCACCGTATGGCTGTCACTTATACTGATCGTTCAATAGCTTGCATTGTCACCGGTGGAATCACCACAGGTGAATCCATCATATTCGGTAACCTCATCTCGACCTTGAATGACAGGTCAGATAATCAGAAGCTGAAGTCCAGGGCATCTTTTTTCTCCCTTATGTTTTTTGTACTGTCTTTGATTGCATTCATGGCATATACTACGAGTGGAAGTGCTTTTGGGATAGTTTCAGAGCGATTGATTCGGCGTATCAGAGATAAGTCGTTACGAACCATCCTTCGTCAGGACATTTCATGGTTTGAGTATCCGGAACATTCCCCTGCACACCTGGTGTCAATGATCAGCATGGACACTGGGCATTTGAGCGGTCTTTCTGGCGTGATCCTTGGGACAATTTTCACGGTTCTAGTATCCATGGCCGGTGGCATCACTCTTGCACACGTCGTTGCCTGGAAAGTCTCTGTTGTGATTCTAGCAGCTGTTCCAATTATGATTGTTTCTGGTTTCTTAAGAATCAGGATCCTCTCGAAATTTGAACAGAGACACGAGACGGCATACTTGGGAGCCGCTGGGCTAGCTAAAGAGGCATGCGATGGGATCCGGACAGTCGCTGCCCTTGGCAAGGAGTATAATGTCATTGACCAGTATCATGAGGCTATTGAAAAGCCGTATCGTGATAGCCTAAAGTTCATTATCACTGGTAACGTTTGGTTGGCTCTGTCTCTTGCAATGACGTGGGTAACCTGCACATTATCTCTCGGATAACAGCTAATATCTATCTAGATATTTTGTCTACGCGCTCGCTTATTGGTGGGGAGCGAAGCAAGTGAGAGCGGGCTTTTGCTCCCCGCTGGACTTCTTCATTGTGCTTCCGGCGTTATTATTCTCTGCACAAGCTTCGGGGCAGATGTTTAGTTTGGCGCCTGAACTTACGAGAGCCAAAACAGCAGCAAGCAGTGTTTTCAAGCTCCACGATCAAAAACCCACTATTGATCGAGATGGCGATAGAAATTACCCCCCAGTCCGCGAGCATATTGAAATAAAGGGGAAGGTTGAGTTCCGTGATGTTCGCTTCACCTACAAATCTCGCCCAAACAATCCTGTTCTACGAGGTCTTTCCTTGACCGTGCAACCGGGTCAGTTTGTAGCGCTAGTGGGACCATCAGGAGTAGGCAAATCAAGTGCCGTTGGATTACTTGAGAGATTTTATGATGTGGACTCTGGCGCTGTTCTTGTTGATGATTCCAATATTCAGGATATGGATGTTCGGGACCACCGATGCCGGATTTCTCTCGTCAGTCAGGAGGCATGCCTCTTTCCTGGGAGCGTTGCGTTCAACATTGGTTTGGGAACGAGTGGAGACTTCACACATGAGGACATCGTCCGAGTATGTAAAATGTGTGGTATTCACGACTTCATTATGAGTCTTCCAGAAGGCTACGAAACGTATGATCTCGCAGCTTCGTCATTATATTCAGCTTACTAACACATCTTAGAAACTGCGGTTCAAACGGATCACAACTCTCTGGTGGGCAAAAGCAGCGAGTCGCCCTTGCTAGAGCACTAATAAGAGATCCGGAGATACTTTTGCTTGATGAAGCTACTTCCGCACTCGGTTTGTACAGTTAGAATCTATTTCAGGAGTGCCTTTAGCTAATACTTATTATGTGTAGATTCACACTCAGAAAACCTCGTTAAGGAAGCTATACAGGCGGCCAGTAGAGGGCGGACCTGCATAGCTGTTGCCCATAGACTTGCAAGTATCCAGCATGCAGACTGCATCTACGTACTGGGTGATGGCAGAGTTGTTGAATGCGGTACCCACACTGAATTACTTGCGATGGGCGGTGTATACGCATCCATGAGTCGGCAACAGACTTAACTTGATATACCAAATCTCACAGTACATTGATGAAGCCACGATTAGACATGATACCAGATCAAGGTGAAATACAATAAGTTATCAGCATTTCTTTTTATTATCTCTATAGAATATATGCAGTCTTTCCTTCTCAAATAGGGACCCAAGGGTATTTTGGTGGGCAGAAGCAGTATGCTGCAGAACCGGTGCGGCGTTGAAATCCCATATGATATGTACATATAATAATTCTATATCGGCGATTTCCGAGGCGCTGACAGATTTGGTTCAAATCTCCCTCAGGCGATTACTATCTGATTGCTTCTCTACTTTGATAGAGAATCAATTTTTTTTTCTTAGTCTCGGTTTTTTTTCTCCTGTTAGTTCATCGCTAGTGAAGGCAGGGATGAGGTCCTGATATTAAGTTATCAGATGGACGTCTGTCCCGCATGCCGATCATGCATCCGTGTTTCAATCCCTGCGCTGCTAGGCATCGATATCAAGTGCGTCATGTCAAATCCAGAAACCTTGTCTCCTCGCCTAGCTACCGACAAAACATAAATACCGCATGTAATTTTAATAGGATACTAGCTTGAGCAAGGAGTGGAACCGTTACACTTAACCCGGCCAGGGTCAGGAGCTCTGTCAAATCGGACGCCTAAGGAAGAATCAGATATGCCCCTTGTTAAAAATATATCCTAGCCCTGGTGTGAAAATTTTTATCTGATCCGTTCTGCATGACGCAGTGTGACTTGCAAACCGTTCGATGTCCAACGACAATCTGATAAACTGACATGCCGACCATAGGATGGCCGAATTTGCCGAGCTTCACCACCCGCAGGGGTTAAACGACGTCCTGATGAGGGAAGTTCTCCACTTAGCCGTGGTATGTTCTTTTTTCTGAGTATAATACCGATATTCTCTTTTAGTGATAAAACCGTTAGTTTCGTTTCATTTCAGCTTGGCAGCTTTCCTTTCCAATTATCGCCCTGTACCCAAGCAAACCCCTCGAGCTCAGTAGCCTAGTTGCACCGAGGCCAGGAAGTACTAGGTATGCTACTGTATCATGGAATGAGCCAATTGCTAATCTATGCCGCGATTTACGCAATAGCGCAACTTTACGTACGATTTTGACCCACAGCTGCTATCTTGTATTATCTTTAAGTTCCCGACGGCTGAAATTGAAAGGAAACTGTGGCCGCCCCCATTGGGATGTGCAACCAGACTATACATTGGGACCAGCATCCATCCAACTTACGGAATTCAAATAGAAACTTACCGGCCGGTCTTCATGTATAGGGCAATTCAAATTAGGTTCTTCCAGCACCGAAAGCCCACAACACCAGCATTCTTTTAACAGACAAGGTAGATCAGGATATAGAAAGGTCTGAGCTATATTAATATTCGCTGCAAACCTAGTATATCTCCCAGGTGGGGGTGGAGAATTCAGCGTTGGAATATATCATATATTTCTAATTTGAATACTCCGTATGTCTAAGCTGTCTCCTCCTTCACCCCCACAAAGCAAACGGCAAGTCATCCCACGCGGGTAGTCAATCAATGGTCATGGCCGCACAGGGGTTCAGGACCATGGGCCATTCCTAAGCTGCCTACGGACACCTAGAACTCACCACACGAGTTGTAATGGTAATGAAGTCCCTACTTTGGCACTGCTAGGTCTTGCTAGGATGCATAGACATTGTGCTTCATGATAGCAATTCAATGACACCTTGTAGGCCTGGCATTGGCTCAACAGCACCTTGGTACGAATATTTCTTCTTTCACAGAACTTGCGAGGCCACCGTCAATCGTGCTTGAACGAGGATCATTCCTATGTTCGATCAGTATCTAGATATGTTATATGATATATGATAGCGTCGTACCCAGTTTGTGAATAAACTGATGGCGTGATGCTGTGGCTGTCATGTGTTGTGCCAAGCTTTTCTCCTTGTAACTCCCGCCACAAAAAAGTATGAAAGGTACGCCCCACTGTTTCGCTCTAGAGCAGTGTCGGAATTGTGCCTGTCGCCTGTTTGCTGAGCCTTGCCCGTTTCTAGCTTTGGCTTCCCCTCTTATGCGTGCGTAGGCCATGTCCCTGGAAGCACCAAGCTGTATCCATCAGACGTCAATCGTTCCTTGCCTGGTTACACAACCGCTCGCATTTGAGATCGGTCGGATAACACTCCAATCTCGAACAGCCGAGTAAATATATTTTGCTTTGTGAGTAAATAACGAGATCACTAAGTACTTAAGTACTTAAATACTACTTATGCATTCCAGGCGCGAGAGAGTACGATTCTAGTCACTGGACATATATTAATTGCCATTGCTCGTCCCCGCCTTGTCCCTGGCCAGTACACCACTTCAAAAGCAAAGATAACTTCAAGTCGTTGTGGTATCCTTTAATCGGACACATTCTCATTCCATTATATTCGCCCCAAGCATTCACAATGGTTTCGCCAACATCAAATGGCTTCCCCAGACCTACCTCAGCAACAACCATGAATGGACACACGCTCGGAAATGGGTACAGTATGTCAATTCGGGACTCCCCAAAGACACGGTGCCAGGGACTGATATTCTATTAGCTCACTCACCAAGCACACCTAAAACCGATTCCAACAGTGACCATTCAACAATAATTGAACCCTATGACCTCATATGCGTTGGGTTTGGACCGGCATCTCTATCGATTGCGATTGCTCTCCATGATCGAGGCCTGGCTTCTTCTTCCCGGGTTCTCTACTTGGAAAAGCAATCATCTTTCGCATGGCATGCTGGAATGCTCTTGCCAGGCTCACGAATGCAAATCTCCTTTATCAAAGACCTAGCCAGTCTGCGAGATCCCAGGTCGCATTTCACCTTCATCAACTATCTTCACCAAAATAACCGCTTGATACACTTCACCAACCTGGGAACGTTCCTACCCCTTCGAGAAGAGTACAATGATTACCTGACGTGGTGTGCGAGCCATTTCGATGACAGTGTCAGATATGGGGAGACTGTCCATGCTGTGAACCCCGTTCGTCTGAATGGTCAAGGCCCGGTGGCGATGTTCGAAGTCCAATCCACTGATGCTAGCGGAGTGACTCAAACCCGTACTTCAAGGCATGTTGTAGTTGCTGTCGGGGGCAGGCCTAATATTCCTACGGCTTTCCCCACAAATGACAAGAGGATTATCCACTCCTCGGAATATGCATCTATGGTTGCTTCTGTTTTGGGTGATAGGGAAGCTCCATACAAGGTTGCAGTTGTTGGAGCTGGCCAATCGGCTGCGGAGATTTACGCCGACTTGCATTCAAGGTATCCGAATTGCCATACCAGGCTTATAATTAGAGGGCAGGCTCTAAAGCCTAGTGATGACAGTCCGTTGTAAGCATCCCTGTTTCTTGCAGTTGCATTGGCCAGCTATATTAATAATTCTTGTAGCGTCAACGAAATCTTCAACCCCGAGAAGGTAGATGAGCTCTATTCCCTGCCACCAGGTGTCCGCACGGCGGCTATCAGAAGGGACAAGGACACAAACTATGGCGTTGTTCGTATTGAGCTCCTTGAGCGTCTCTATGAAGATCTCTATTCCCAACGTCTGCGAGACCCTAATGAGAAGAACTGGGTTCATAATATTGTCCCTCTCACAGATGTAGCCAGTGTACAGCCAAACACCTCCAATGGCAGGCTAAGGGTGTGCATGAAGAACGTCAGGTCTGGCATGGAAATCAAAGAAGACTTCGACGCAATTATTGTTGCTACAGGATATATCAGAAATATACATCAGACTATTCTCGCCAGCACAAGGGATTTATTGAAGAAAGACACTACTGGATGCGAATGCTGGGGCGTGGGGCGGGATTACAAACTCCAGTATGATACAGATAAAATTGCGGACAACGCTGGTATCTGGCTGCAAGGCTGCTGCGAGGTTACACACGGAGTAAGTAGTTCTCCTGAATCTCTGAGATTTCGACCCGCGGAAATTTTGAGGGCTGATAGTATGGCCAGCTGAGTGATACTTTACTATCCATCTTGGCCGTGAGGGGCGGTGAAATGGTAGACTCCATTTTTGGTAAGCAAGAAGTAGTGGACTCAGGTCGGATAAGGAGACCTCCACCAGTAGCGGTCAAGCCCATCGGAGCCTTTTCCAATGGAGAAAGTAAGGTTAATGGATACACAAATGGTCACACAAATGGGTACACAAATGGTACTGCCAAAGCGCTCAATAAAACTGCAAAAGAGACAGTAACGAAGAAGGAATCCCAATCAGGTTAGCTATAGGCACCCTTTCTCTGAATTCCCAGTACAGGCTAATAATTGAATATAGCATGGCGAAATATCAGTCGGCGTCTCAGCGGGCGCTCTTAAGCCTGCTTAATTTCCCTTAATGTTTAGTTTTCTGTTCCGTTTGGCAAAATCGGGTAGTTTGGTGAGGGCCATGCAATCATAAGTTTGTGAATTTTTTTGTTCTAACGCGAGTGATTCAGCACTACTATTATATTTTCCTGTCCGCTCCGTGTGCTTCGGACGGTCGCCATTGTCGTTGATTCCTATCATGTACATTTTTCCTCTTTTCTAGGCGTGGGTAAATTTATGGTTTATTGGAGGACTGTTTGCTTTTCTGAATAAAAGGCTGCCTTGTGTTTTGTCACGCTATGGTTACATTAGGCGCTTTCGTAATTTAATGAGATTTATAAGGACTTAAGTAGTTGGATTTGGTCATGGAAGGGTTTGTTAGTGGTTGCAGTTTTTTTGTAGTTGTGCCAGTTCATTGTTGCACAAAGTGGTTGTGTCGAAATTCACCTGTTGAAGCCGCCCATCAACTCAAGGCAAGTATAAACTTACTACTATAGAAAAATTAAAAGCCTCCATACATTATCACTAGGAGGGCGAGGCAATGTTACCACAGTCTCAAAGCCTTTGAGAGGCCCGATTCACTACGTAAGAGCAAGTTCAGGGTAATCCCCTTACCAAACCATGTGTAAAATTAATATTCCAAAGTTGAGGAAAAGTAATGGTAGACTGTCCTATAGCTGGTTTTTAATGGTATATTCTTATAAATTCATAGCCATATCTCCGTAGTTGCAATTTGCCAGAAATGGATCTTGTATGAATATATAGTTGATATCCCTGTTCTTATGATTAATTATCGATGTTTTTTAATACTTTTGGCATCTCTGTACAGTCGAAGGTTGAGCAAATGGGTCTTGTACACCCTAATGAGGTACTACAGCAAACGATAAATTGGAATGGCGGTGCCGCGATGGGATAGTAGGTGGAGGAATTAGGACTAAAAAACAAGTTGGTTTATCTAGGGTAAGTAATCTGGGCATGATAATACTTCTCCAGCCAGTAGGCAATATATATCGATAGCAGTTTTTGGGACTGCTGCTACAAGTTACCGGAAAATCCAGACTATTATCGGAACTAATCAAGTGTCTTATCTACAACTCCTGCTGTGTGGGAATGACGGTGAGAAGAACCTAGTTCCATTAAGCTAGGACTTCCTTCTTCCTACGTTTCCATGTCCGTTACATCCCCTTGACCTTGATTTTCTCTTAAATGACTTGCTGTACATTCAGAGTGCGTATGATATGATACTCCAATAAACACTATGCCTATATATAGGGGCTAAACCAGAAAGGTTATACACCTGCTATCAGTACTGTTACCCTGAGAATATGAATCTTCGAATGTATATAGGCTGTGGTTTCTTGGGGCCTTATGCCGCTGACAATCCCAATATTCCCAGTGCCAACGCCTCGTCTAGTTCCCCACCTCCCAGTATGCATCTGATATGCATATCTTTATCCTTTCTGCATGTATTGATGGCTAAAGGAACTTCTCACCTGCTACCAGCTGTAGACAGTAAAGCAGATTGTGTGGTTACTATATGCCCCTCTACAAGAAGTTTTCTCTTCAAATGAGCGTACTACTGCTTTAGGAAGTACACACTACTGCATTTGGACCGCCAAGCAGCCAAGCAGCCAAGGGCTAAGATTGTTACTCCAGATATTTTGTAAGTTGGGCAATGGTCAGGGTTTCAAAAAGAAGACTCGACACCGAGGGATCGCCATACAAAGGGATTCGGCCCCGAACGGCTCGCACTGCCTTACCGGTACCTATTCTGTTGTGCAAAGGCTTGGCATTGCCTCGCTGACCGAACCTCGGCTAATGGGCTCAGCCCACACCTTGGATACTTAATTAAATCAAGGTATTTACCGATACATGTAACGTAGCTGTTGTTGTTCTATACTCTGGGCTCAGCCTATAATCATTTGATTTACACTCGTATTATTTCACGGCATGGCGAACGATACTTCCTTCTCACTGCCCTCGCATGAGGTATCCTGGCTGAAGCGTGACCTCCTCCTATTCGCCAATAGCATTGGGGTCACGAGCGACGAACCTCACTTTCTTTACGTATAACCCAGTCCCCCCCACGTGCGATTTCGCGCCAGCTCACAACCCGCTATAGGAATTACACCCCTCCTTCGCCGCCTTCCCCACCTACCCTATAATCCTCTCATTTAAGCACACCGACCAAGAGGTTGTAGACTTCTACGCGCGATCCGCAGCCTCAGGCGCGACTTCCTACCCCGCCGGTATCCCCCGCGCCAACCCAAAACGCACTGTTGACGGCCAACGTCTCCTCACCGTCCTAAAACCGATCCCAGTCACCACCGCTGGCAGGACCTTCGAGCTGCGGACAAAATGTCTCGGTGTCTACGATAAAGGGAAAGCAGGAATGGTGACTGAGATGGAGACATTACTTGTCGATAAAGCCACGGGAGAAGCATACACCCGGGTAGTGAGCTCTAGCTTTTCTGTTGGCCAAGGGAACTGGGGGGGTCCAAAGGGCCCAGCTACGGTGAATTACTCGCCGCCAAAGGATAGAGCCCCAGATGAGGTTTATACCCAGCCAACGTCGAGCGAGACTGCGTTGCTGTATAGACTCAATGGGGATTATAACCCCCTCCATGCAGATCCAACCGTGGGCGCGAAAATCGGGTTCAAGGGGGTGATTATGCATGGATTGTTTACGTGGAATACAGCAGCACATGGGGTCTTGAAGAAGTTCTGTGGGAGTCAGCCGGAGAGACTGAGGGAGTTTCAGGCGAGGTTTGCGAGACCAGTGGTTCCGGGGGATACGGTGGTTGTGGAGATGTGGAGGACGGGGAAGAAGGTAGGGAATGAAGGGTTTGAGGAGGTGGTGTTTGTGGCGAAGGTTAAGGAGACGGGGACGGTGGTGTTGAGTAATGGGAGGGCAGTGGTGAAGGTAGTGGGGACAGAGGGGGGTAGCAAGTTGTAAACCGAGGGTATTATTTGGAGGCCATATGTAGAGTGAGGAATGACTTTCAGTACGTTTATCTCAGGTTCCGAATATTAAACCATGCTTGCTGTAGCCATAGTGTCCCGGCTTCTTCCTCTCTTGAAATCTCTGCACCCCCATCAACCTCCATATCGTCAGTCGGATCAAATACTATATCTTCATGCCTCATATGTCGCCCCTCTTTCTCTGGTTGTCCTAGATAATATACTCAGGAAAATTTAAACCTGATTCACAAAATCACCGATCAAGCTTCGAACATCTTGTGTAATATAATATAGATTGCTAGTCTAGTTACAGCCAGACTACTTAAACTGCCTACTTAAGCTAGGCATTGACGGATCGGGAAGTAGGCAGGCCTTACCACAATGACCGCAAGCAACTCAAACACAGGTCAGCTTCAGTATAGATATATATTAGTACGAGGTTCTTGACGTACTACCATCTAAATCTACATGAAATAGAGGGCAAGTCTATATCTGGTATACATAGGATAAGTTTTAAAAAATCTTAGTCGCCCCCGGATTTGAATAACCCCTCAGTCGAAAAAAAAGAAGAAAAAAAAGAAAAAACGCAGGAAATCGGCAGGCTTATAACTAACTGTATTTATCTAATTGGGCTGCGGTAGAGTATATGATTTTAATTGGCTATAAAAGGGGAGAATTCGTCTATAAAACCAAATATCAAAGAGAGGGGGGAGGCCCTTTGGAGTTACCTTTTGTATTTGGGGATAACTGCGTAAAACCGGTATTTAGATCTCTGGAATGGATATATATATAGATATATGTTCCGGCCCAGTCACCAAACATGTTGTTTTTGTCACTAGCCGGGTCTAGTGATCATTAGACCGACCAGTCAAAAATTACGGAGGAGAGTAAATTTCTATCAGTTAACTAAATATATATCATAACCCATATCTATTCTACCTCGCTATCATCATCATCGCTATCTCCTGCTTGAACTGCTGTCCCAATTCACCAGTCCCTCGAGGATGGCAGTGAGGTTGTACAAGTGCGACTAGCCTTAACACAGCCGCAGCGCTGAGTATTGCAGGCAGCTCTGCAGTTGCAGTGTGCTCGAGTTGCTCCTGTTGGGTTACGAGATGCAGCTTTAGCAGCTGCTCATAAGGTAGTTACAGCTGGATTATCAGCAATTGTTGAAAGAATACCAGTAGGAACCTTCTCAAGATGGTCCGTTACCATCCCGCTGCTTGCACACTTCATGTCAAAAATACTTTACCGAACACTGGAGATTTCGGGATTGAGTTTATTCAGTGCTGGAGAATCTGCTGTGTAGGTATTGAACTTCTTCACTGCTGGGAAACTTGTCGGTGTTTATATCTTTGCTTGTTTTGTCACCTTTTTGGATCCGACTTTTACTTGTTGTGTGCCTTGACCTCGCACTGTTTGCCCGACTTCTTATTTTCTGGACCTACTTAAACTCCCTTGACCTTGTCTAGCTTCACTTGCCCGGTCTAGTCCAACTAGTATGAGTGCACCGACTGAACCGGGCCACTGATCGACAGTTCCCGTTGATGACTGGGCCGGAACATATATAAAAGATCCAGCAAAGGAAGAGGTAAAAAGGGAAGGGATCAAAAGTTAACAGAAACATGCAGTATATACACTTGAGCATGGTAATTATTAGCGGCAGCAATACGAAAGCCGGTACGGGATTGATCAACAAAAACGGCAAATTTGCAGGGCAAAAAGGAATAATAATAACCTGGCTAGAAACAAGCAATCCCATAATCCAATATCCGTGAAGTAGATAAGTTAGTGAATCCCAAGTAGTAAACCCTAGGTGAACAAAAGCGACAAAAGTCAACTGCGTGGCGACAATACAACCAGCGCGCGCACATACAAACCACAACCACAACCCCGCCTACGGTACTATACCCCGCGACAGTCACAGCAGCAATGGGGAATACGCAAGGCCCAAGCCGCAATCAAATGTCGCAAGTCACGGAAGGTTGTTCCAGCAAGACATGGTGGATTGGATATTACAGAAGAAGCTGGCTTGAGCGAGTTGGAAGCCATGAAGGGTTTAATTTACGCAGCGCTATTGGTTTTAGAGGCAGCACTTCAGAGTGAATGCAGCGCATGTCAGGGAGTTTACAAAGAAGACAGCGCCCCACTACAATATGTACAGATATACAGATGTACCTATATTGTCTTGACCCCAATTAATTTCAGATCCACTGTGACATTATTTATATAGAGGCTCTGCTGATAAACGCTAGGCATGTATTCTCCTCCCTGTAAATCTTGTAAGTTTTTTTTTTTTTTTTTTTTTTTCCAGTTTATACGCCTGTTGAGCGTTAGTGGAAGGTTTGGGTAACGCTCCACTTTCCACAAATGGAAACCTACACTAGAGACTAGTGTTTAGAGCCTCGGGATAAAGCTCGGGCGATAGACCTTCTCCTCTTCTTCTACACTATGCTCACACGATGACAATAGAGAATACAGATCTTATCACTCAAACCTACCATGTTCTATAATTACGCGACAAAAAGAGTCTTGGCACGAGATCACCATGTTCTATCCACATGGCTTTCTACATGACCTTCTAGAATACGGCGCTATGCGACATGCAATGCGGACTAAAATAAGAATTGATTCCAGGCTCCTTCGGAGCGGGTCGTGCCAACCAGACTAGGTTCATGTGGTAAGCATTCAGCTGAAAACCACATGTTACGACAACTTTCCCACCATTAAATACACCTCTTCTTTCACCCTCCTCCTACCCTTGGGTTCCCATTTACACACGTCTTTACATTATCTTGACTATCATACTCCTGTCCTCGATCCTTTCCTTTGCAATACTGTCTTCGGTCTTTTCCTTTGCAATATACACTCCCCCGCATTTATAATGCCCGTTCGTCTATTCTGCCTTGTTCGCGGAAAACCCTCTACTAGGGCATTTCCAGCTGAGATCGACTGCGGCAAATTGATCTGGGAATTAAGAGAACAATCATCCAAGCTGGGCTGGTAGAACTGCAGGGCGTACTGAGTGTAACCTCAGCCTTGGAAAGTCGACATCCCAGCTGGTGCAGATCAAATGATTCACAATATTGACTTCAACGATTCGGATCAACTCCATTCGATGAGTTAGGTTGGGGCATATTTCCCGGAACAACCACCTGAAGATTGTCTGAATGTACTCATAAGTGTTTACGGGAACCACTGTAAGCCTCAGATCTCGGTTTCAAACCACTCAAATTTGCGCATATCGCTAGATCCAACCATAGCACCGGCTCAGATAAGACACCCCCTTACGAACATGGAAAATTTTTAGAACAGGTAAATATTTGATTCTCTTGACTTGAGTTGCCACTGCTGGTTACTTGTGTGAATTGAATGGTCCAGCTGACAAATTTTGCTTGATTTCTTGTAGGACACCCTGATGAGCTATCCATCCGTGTGATTTGACATTGCGTATCGCTGGGGAAAGTTGCTGTGATTAAGAATCCTAGTTCTAAGGCTATGGATGACTTTAAAATCATCGCAAAGACTTTATACCCGGAACTTGCATCCTCGAATATCAATTTATCGGATGGAAGAAATGAAATATCAGACCCCTGGGGCATCCTGAGGAGTCAACCGCTCTATATTCGCGAATCTAAGGAGCCTCCAGGTCCGTACAATCACTTATGACTACCCTCCCGCCTCAATTGTGCTGATCTTGGAAATATTACCAGGCACCCCAAACCTCAACCACCAGATTCTCCTCGCCCTTGACTCAGCTGCAGATAAGATATGCGCACCAGGTTTCTGTCCCTTCGAATGTTCCGAAACCACAGGTTGGCCTATGGGGAGAAAGAAACGCCCTTTGTTCTTAGTGCACGACCTTCCGGAGAGAGGACAGAAAGGTAGAACCAGATGTTCTGATCTCACTGAAGAGCGAGGACTCATGACAACAATACTTGGCACCAGTGGTTCCGGCAAGACTCGCCTATGTTTCGAGCTACAGAAAACTCCCGTTACCAGCATACCCGATATAAGCATATATTCGTTCTAAGCATAACCCCTCCCATACAATTTAGTACTTTTAACGCATAAATTCACCAATTTGCATATGCATGCCATTTTCTTGCTTAGTCACAGACATATGCTAGTAACGAATGTGCGCTAGCAGGGGTTCTTATCGATAACAAACCACCAAACGGGGTAGACATCACCACTATTTGGCAGTAACTCGGGAATCACTCCCTAAGTTTACGTGCAGTATGTATAGAACTCATTGTGTTTATATATTGCCTACTTATATATGGTTTATATAGAATATACCGAGATCGGAGACTTCACAGAGGGTACTACTGCACCAGGCATGGTCAATTAACACCTTTGCACCGGCAAAGGATGAAGATCCTGTATCTGAGCCATCTCCTACCCCCCCGGTTCCCCATCAGGAAATTATTGGTGCTCTAGAAAACTTCTTCTATATTATCTGCAAACCGATAAAAATACAAGGCCTTTGGAGGAGATGATGCGAAGGGAGAAATGTCGGATTGAGGTCTATTTGTAAGAAAAGACAAAAAAAAACTAGCGGAGGATCACAGAGTTCTTACATCAGTCCTGGTACTCATTTCCTGTATTATTTGTCTATTTCCGTCATGTATGTACTTTTCTCCCGGTATAAGCATATATTCGTTATAAGCATACCACCTCCGGTCCCGACCATATGCTTGTAACGGGAGTTTTCTGTACTGTCAACAGTATGAGCTCTATTTTGTGGCTGCCCCTACGGACGTACTTGGATCCCGTGATATACCTGGCATGACTAACTTTTGTCAATCTGAGTTGCGTGATGACAGTCCTTTGAAAGGACGAAAGGGGCCAGCAATCTCATCTCTCGTGCCGTCAAATGCCTTGTGCTTTCCCGCTTGCTCGTCCTTAGGCGTCTGCTATCTCGGGAGATGGGCATAACCCCCAAAAACTGGTTACTATTCCAGCTCCGTCCAGGGGTGAAGGGCTTTTACGATATCTTCTTGTCACTATTTTTCACCTTACAAAATCTAGCAGACGACATTTATCTCAATGAAACCACAGCCATCATTGGGCATATCATCGAAACTCAGCAACAAGAACAATTCAATATTGTCTTAGACGAAGCCCAATGCTTGGCGCGTATGCTTCCTGGATACTTCCCGAGGGTGTTGGACCCGGCCATTGTTGACCGCCGTCTGCTTTCGCCTGTGATCTATGCTCTGAGTGAGAATCAGTTCTCCCGGCTTTCCGTTTGTGGCTCGGCCCTTTCCCTCCTTATGTGCGAAGAACTACTCCAATCTCCAATTGCAAAGTGGAGCGAGACATGCGGGCGCTTTGTAAATCTCGGCGTCGTTGACAAGTTTGAAGAATTCACAAAGTTCGTTCAATCTTATGTCCCAGCGGTTGATGGCGTGAAACTCAGTGCCATATAAATGGCTCCGTGGTCGGTACCGTTTTACGGCGGTATTTATCGAACATTTGTTCGTGCAAGACCACTGCAACTACGATATAGAAAGGGCCCTTGAAGATACCAAGGAGTGCATACTGGAATCACTTATAAATGCACTAAAGTCACTTAGAGCCAGCAATACGAGAGTACTGGATATTTTCAAGGAGGCTGCCGTCACCGTTCACCTCACTGGGTTGCCAAAGTGCATGGCCAAAAGAGAGGAAGCAGATATTATAGAATATGGGTTGGCACTGCTGCAGCAACACGATAACAATCTTGTAGCTAAACTATACGAACCTTTGGTTCTGGAAGCCGCAAAGCGCTTTTTTACGACATCAGAATATGAGGAATTGCATGGGCAACCTTTCATTTAACCAGTCTAATGCCGGTAAGACATGGGATCATTCATTGATATCGCACAGATCTGATCGTGCGTACCACTGTTGCATTTGTAACTAGGTATCAGTAGTTCAATGGGCTTGACAGGGCTGTTTCTACTAGCTAGCTTAGGTTTAAGGTTGGTGCATGCGCAAACTTCGGCAGTCCCAGCAAGCTTCAACCTAGTCTGGTAGCTGTTGCTGACAGTTTGGGACCTGATTTCATCAGGCTTCCCCCTGTAGATCTAGCTACATTAGTCTAACATTCTAGGGCAAAATATTTTTGAGGGCAACTCAAGCTACAGGATCTATAGCCTATGATAAGCATCCTACCCCGCAGCCGCTTCCTGCCACAACTCGCTGGGCAAATTTGCTGGAACCTCTTGATTGCTAGATCTTATAATTTACATCCCCAATTTGTTGCAATAGCCGGTGAGATAAAGTTAGAACTGTATAAAACTATGGAGTAGGCGTGTGTGTTTCTTTGTTCTGAATAGTAGGAAAATGCCCCGAATTCCTGGTTATGTCTTGCCTTTCAATTGCACCGGCGCTGGCCAAATAGATAACTGCATACTCTAGCTAGCTATAGGCTACTTTATTCACGATTACATGAAGTCTCCAACCCACCCAAGCTTAAACTCAAGTACCAAACTGTCGACAATCTGACATCTAGTGCACATGCAGCATACCAGGCTAATGTCTAGATCTTGGTGATCTGGTTCTGAATTTGCATTTATATAATGCTCACCAATAGCAAAAAGTATCATATAGTTAGTATAGTAGCGTATAAATGTATTATCCATCATACCGTGAGGTGTGGACTTGACTTCATGGTTTTTGCACACGCGGGGGGGGGCAGGAAATGTACCCAGACTCTGCTCAATTACATTATTCTAATTTAACACCTGGTCATATATCCTCATCACGCAATTCATGTATTAGCCATACATCAGGATACCTCCCTTGACTCCATGATCCAAGGCTCTTAGGCGCTTCACAAATTATTCTCCAAACTCGTGCGCAGCTTTTAAGTCCCCTACCGTCTAATTCTACTGAAAACCCATTGAGTTCTACCCTACCGCTGTTTTGTTGCATATCCTCGTCGTATGCTGTAACCACTCTAGTCTAGTTGGCACAACCCCCCCCACTCCCCCCCAATAATCACTCGATACAACCAGGTGTCTCCTTTGTTGCCGGCTACTTCGTTGTAACCTGGATACTTGAAACAATGACTTGCTAGACGGCCTCTGCTGTGCTGTCCAAGGAACGCTCAATACCGAAAACCAATAGATGGTCTCGTAAAGAATGCTAGGTTTGAGAATGATGGAGAACTAAACAACCTATAAAATCTGGTGGGGCATTTTGTTTGTTTGTGTTTTTTTATATTCCAGCGCGTGAGAAAATAAAATAAAAGATAGTCACAAGGTACTTACAGCACTTCCAAGACAGCTTGTCAATGAGGTATCTGAAACATGCTCCCGACCAGGTATGTTCAGAAAGTGTCCGAGGCGCATAAAACTTGGCGTTAGGGCAGGCTGGCTAACAATAGCCCTCACGTCAAAAACCTATCTAACACATCCCCAGACATAATACAGAGAAGCGTACGTTCGTGCTTGCCAGCCATGTATATCCACTTACTGCCGCAGAGCTCGACTCTTCTTCCTGTCCTGTCTCGAACATCACACGTCTTGCTCTCCCGAGACCCGGTCTTGCCGTAGGTAGATTTTGATTAGCCGTTTTGAACGTTACCCTGAACTCTCCGTTGACTCTTGAAACTATACTGTCTTTTCTTTTACCAGGGGCTTCCCGTCGGCGTTAGAGAAAAACCTTCTCCTTCACAGGTTTGTCCCACCGTGACAACAATTTGTGAACTTGAGCTCTTCTCTGTGAGGGTGTGGCTGCTGGCCTAGGATAATAACTTCTCCAATCCAAACTGCAAGCACTGTAGACATTGAAGACGGTGAAATTTTGGTTGTTGTAAGAGTCTTGGGATGGCCTGAAGGCATGAGGCCAACGTGAGCTCTGAATCCATCCCCAATACTTACGCTGAGCTTTGGATCACCTGAATCTATTCATTAAACGCTGAGCTCGGACCAAGCGTGGTCTATTCACCTGAGACAAGTGCCCGGGCGTCTGATTCACCATGACTTTTGGGCGGGGGCTGTAGCGATGCTGGGTGTGTGCAATATATAGACAAGCCATAACCTACGAAAACCGTCAAATCGAGGGAAAAATAAAAATAAGGCAGATGATAAGAAAGAAAAGGTAGGAAAGAGAGGGGGAAAAGCATTCCCATAATCCCACATCAGCAGATAGTAACCCCCTGCAATGCCTTCACACCAATTCCCTCCCGTCACCAGTCCAGCCTCATGAGCCTTCGACATAATCGCCCCACAGAATCCCCCCCGCACGCAGGTGGCATTTTCATGTGGATCAACCACGGGCTCCATCCACCTCATATGTTTCTCCCGCGCCTGAAGCAGCCATATCCTGCAAAAACATCGCTCTCCCGCTTGTACAACTTCCTCCATATATTAGCTTGTGTACCCAGTCTTACTATTGCATAGCTATAGTAAGTACTGCTACTCTATATCGAGATTAGTAGAGTGCAAAGAAAATATTCTAATAATTATCTCAGAAAATTCAGATAAATGAGATTTAAGAAGCTGCGGTTGACAAGAAAAAAAGAAACTCTGAAAGCCGGCGCCTACTCCATTAGTGTCTTTTACTAAGCTTCAGAACACTGAATCCAAACTGAAAAACAACAAAAGCAGTGTTAACTCATGCAGAATTCCATGCAATATAATCAGTCCCCCCTCAAGTGGAAATACACGAGTACCCAGGTGTGATGGGCTGGGCCGGGTTGATGGGAAGCAGTGTATTTGTGGCTGGTTGATAGGTCTACTCATGTCGCTGGAGGATATATAAGTAAAACTAGAAACAAGTGAGGGGCAGCCTTGTGGAAGATACTTAGCTAATCACAAGCCTCCGCTCAATGCAATTGTTATAGGGTAGTAGCTCTTCCACAAGTGCATATAGCTTTGCTTTCCCTCTGGTTTTGGTTGCTAATTTCAATAGCATTCAGATCAGTTGGTTCAGTTTTCAGGGGATGAAGTATGTACTTCCTCTGAAGAATATACATACGGCTCCCAGTGCCCAGGTTAGGGCTAGGTAGTCTCGTCGGTACATGGTCAGATTCGGCAAGACTAAGAATCCACTAACCAGGTCAGGTTAACTTGATGCGAAGGCAAGTCTTGGCGGGAGGGTTCAGGCCCCCATAGCCTGGTTGCCACGACAAGTGGTTGCTAAACAAGTACGCAACCGGCAAAGCGACAAAATAGCTTCCGACAAACAGAGTTGAATTCCTCGGGGTGGATTATTGCGATATACCCGCAGATATGTGTATAAGCACTATATACGCACATATACCTCATTTTCCAATGCGAGCCAGCCTACATGATGTGTCGAAAGAACACATTGTTAAAAGCCCATAAATTGGAAGCCCCTCCACAATGGAATTACCAAGAGCACATTGGAACTGGGGGCTTTGCAGATGTATTTTTGGAATCTATCACTCGACCCGTGTTCGGTACACATCTATGCGCGGTAAAGCGAATGGACTACCCAAGTGGCTATCTAGCACAGACAAGACTTTTTTTTTTTTTTTTTTTGGAGTCTATACGCCTAATCAGCCTAAGGCTATGCGGCGCCCCCGTTCCCTCCCCTTAAAAGGTTCGGTACACCCACGGGAAAACGGGCTACATAAACGTCCAGCCTTCCAAACCAAAGAAATATCCAAGGGAATACCCCCCTCCGCCACCACACCTCCTGCCGGTCCATCCCCAATAAAAGTATGCCTCCGCCTTCACGCCCCTTCCGGCCCTCTCCGTACATATATGAATCTTCCGCCTCCACGCCCCTTCCGGCCCTCCCTTAACAAACAAATAACGCAAAGCACAACCCCAAACAAATACACTTCATATCAGGAAATCAGCGTAGGTCAATTTTAGAGAAAAACGTCTTCACCAAATCGACTGTATAGAATCCCTTCTCATCCTTTTCCTTCTTGGCCCACCTTGCCCTGTCATCCATATCTTCCCAAGTACTCCACCTCCGCCCTATGTCTTCTCCATGCGTACAGACCAAGGCTACGTGCTTGCCTGTCTCCGCGTATCTCCCACACTTCCGGCATCCGGGGTTGTCCGTTTTACCGCTCTTGTGGCGACAGGCTTGTAGATTGCCCTTCCCGGTGTGACACTGGACGTATGCAACCCTTGCCCTCCTATCCCACTTAACCACCCTTCCCATTCCCGCTCCCTTCACTCTTCTTTCTTCCTCTCTCATTCTCCTCCATGCCTACTTTAAACCTCCCTCCGTGATTTGGGGATCCTCGGAGTATAGGTTTGCGGCCTCCTTAGCTAGTCGATCCGCCTCTTCATTGCTGTGTAGTTCATTGTAGGCTTTAACCCAACCGAATGAGACAGCGTGTGGACCTAGCCTGGATTGCCTTTCCCTAATCCCTTCCATCACAAACTTGATGTCACGGGTCCTTGCTCTTCCGGTTCGACCTGCCTTCTTCACTGCCGCGATTGCTGCCTGTGAGTCTGATAGGATAAGCACGTTGGATTCGCTTGGTGCGTCCTCCAAGGCCCCTCTTACCTATCAGCAAAAAAAAATCTGTGTCCAGACGCAGGAGTGCGTCTGGTGCGTCATGTGCGTCAGGTTAATCCGACTGCGTCCTGTCGCGTCCCGCATGCTTCACATGTGCCATACATCGTCCAGTGCGTCTCCAACCATGCCATGCGTCAGGTGCATCAAGTCCCAGAAATATATTCTGAGCCAATATGTAGCTTACAAAGTGCTATAGGCATGACTGCATTTGGGTAAATCATATATATTACTTAGCACAACAGGATATTCTCATAATGCGGAGATTCTGTTTTGCATGCAATTCCTTTATAAATAACTATATACATAATTCTGGGCTCCCACGATAACCGTAAAATAGCAAAATCTTGCGCTACCCAGTGGCAAACTGCGTCCCCAACACCCAGCCATGGCTTCCGCATCCCATAGTTCCCAGTTCTGGCGGCAATGCCTGCCTCGAAAATGATTAGTGATGCCCACAACAGTGGTGGGCTGGCAATGCTTACCTAGGGTGGTCGCTGGCGCAAGCTAGGTCGGTGACGCTGGCCTAGTCGCTCGCGCCGAGTAGGTCGCTGCCGCTGGGTATGGGGCTGCCACGGGTGAAGTGCCTGGGACTCCGTAGAATAATTAATATTTGTTATGCGTCCTGATGCCGGGTGGGCACTTACCTAGACCTGCTTCCTGCTACCAACTACCATTTCTTGCCACAGGTGAAGTGGGAGATCGCTGCTGCTGGTGAAGTGCCAATGACTCTGCTGAACAATTAATACTTGTAATACTTGGGGGTGCCAGGTAGACACTCACCTAAG
>Ga0307511_10001421_pt1 | contig 25262 bp, 20 predicted proteins | sample 13_EM_MG_FD_200266 | JGI IMG/M metagenome (GOLD analysis project Ga0307511, IMG submission 200266) | Populus trichocarpa ectomycorrhiza microbial communities from riparian zone in the Pacific Northwest, United States - 13_EM | ecosystem: Host-associated > Plants > Roots > Unclassified | place...
CCCTTCCCACTAACCCCGCTAAAAAAAAAAACATTACCCATACATAAACTTCCCGAAATCCGCAAACAAAATACATAATTAAATGAAATCCACCAAATACCCCTTCAAATTCTCCATCAATCTCCTTCATCCTCGCTATCATTGCCATCATCCATACCACAGTACTCTACTTCGTCCTCATCATCCCTTGGCTCATCCATTAGGTCATCCGTTGCCTGATCTGCTAGCTCATCCCCTGCTTCAAGTGTATGCACCTCCGCACGCACCTCCGCTGGCTCCTCTGAATCCTCCTCCGAATCCCTTAGCTCAATCCCTGCCTCCTCCGCTAGCTCCCCCACATCATCCTCCTGCTTATTCCCATCATCCTCACCCATATTGCCTGCGGCTCCCTCACTTTTACTTTGATCATAATCCCAATGCGCACGCTCATCATCTTTACTCAAATCCCCACCCTCATCCGCACTATCCTCAATTGTCATTGCCCGACCCCGATCAACTGTACCTTGCACAGGCAGTTAGTGTGATTCCTTAATTAGGTTATATATTTATTTACTAGCCTTCACACGTCTCCCTCAACTACTAGCCATCGCCTCCCCAGCACTCCTCGGAATACCCGAGCCACCTCCTAGCCAACCTTCCGGAAATACCCGTCGTGACCTACCGGGATCTTCGCCAGATCCTGCAAGGGACAGCCCTTGACTGCTGGGACGGCCGTCTCCATTCCACTTGCTAGCCTTGGTGCAGCTTGTGTACCATGTTTACCCTCAGTTGCTAGGATACCCCTGGCAGCCGCAGCAGCCTTGGTAACTGGTTTCCTCTTGAGCATAGGGGCAATTGATATACTCTGGGTAGCTGGTCTCCGTTTGCTTGTCTTCACATCTTGTTTAGTCCTAGCTGGGTCAGGTGCCGTTGGACACTTGACACTCTTGTTAGGCGAAGAGGTCGTAGTGCTTGGTGTACTCTTGACTGCTATTCCCGGCCCTGGACACTTGACTCCTGTTGGCGGCTTGGCAGGTCTTACCTCCTTGGCTGGTGTTGCCTCCTTCGCCTACATACTCTTCACTATGGGTACTTTTGCAACCTTGCCTACCATTGTTCCTTTGGCAGCCTTTCCATCTTTATCCATAGCTGTACCCTTGGCAGTTGATTTGCCCTTTGGCTTGGAAAGTTTGGGGACCATACTCATCAAGGAAGCTGACTCCGTCGGGGACGCTGCTAGCCCCATAGCACCAAGCGTATGTAAAGGTACCATTGGAGCCAGCTCCAATTGGAAGTCAAGCAGGTAGGGACCCTGGTGTGCCATAATTATCATTGTAAGCACATAGTTCATCGCAAGGTGCAAGAACCTCCCAGCCGCATCCATGACGTATATGAAACTCACACCCTGGCCTACAGGGATGTACGGGGTAGCTGCTGCCTCCACTGCTACTATGCTATACAAACCCAATACCACTGTGGCAGAAATTGTAGTGGAGGTGAACACCCAACTCCCATACAGGGATTCCGGGCCATGCTGCTTCGGCATTATTATATGCACTCGCACCGTCAACGGGGGATCATATACGGCTGATGCCCAACCGGCAGAATCTGGCTGTCTACACATGGACAATGCTAAGGGGCCACCAGCCATTCCGGCTGGTACCTTTGCCATTGGGACGCTTGGCTCAGCTGGGGGTCCCCTGCCGCATCACCGCCGTCACTCACAGCACTCAACTCCACCATTTTTCTTTTTTTAGATACCATGACCGAGTCACTAAGTCCTGCCTGAAGTATGTATTAGTTAACCGTAAGTCTCCTTCTGACTCTTTTCGGTGGGCTCTTACCTATACAAATACGCAGGGGGTTATCACCGTCCAGCTGTGTGGAGTGATGAGGTGATAGTGGAACAAAAATATTTTTCCCGTATAGAGTATGTAGTACCCTATGAAGTATTCTTCTAAGTTGTTTCAGGGCACTCTTGATTAGGGCAAATATGCAGAGGGGTTTTGCCCGTCCGGTATCGTTGGATGGTGAGAGGTTTGTAAGAAAGAAAGAAACCAATTGGGATGAGTATACGCTATATGTAGTCATCTTCTCAAAGTGTTGGCTGAGATTCTTTGTTTACTCTGAATTGATAAAAATTTCACTATCATGCATTTGAAGGCTAGCGGTCATCCGGCTTCGGACTAATACAGTTTACAGCACTATCTACTTGGTCGTTTGCAGTGCCATATCAGGTTTGTGTTCGATGATACAGTTATTGAGGACACAGAGAACCAGTGTTCAGCACGCATGTACAAGATACCTCTAAGGTGATGGATATTGTGTGGCTGCACTATATGCTGTATTGGGCAATACTACCTATCTTTGCCTGAACTCCGGAAGTCCTATAGTTTAATACGCAAGAAGCTTACTGTAGTATGGGAGGAACTTAGTGGAGTTCCCACCACCTTAAGCAGGTTGTGCGAGTCTCGGGTTGTACAACCAAGTGCAACAGTAGTCTGTACAACCACTACAAGGCCCTTGGAATATAGTCTGGATGGCATAAGCCTCTCGGAAGAGGCTCGGAATAGTGCAACTATAGTTCGGTTGTGCAACCGCACTAAGAAGATGTGTGCATGCCTACGTAGATCCGTGTAGTCAACCCAGTCTGCTTTAGCTAACCTGAGTTCCAGACAAGTTGGTCCACCACAATAGTACGTAACTTGAATACCTTGCAAGGCTTGGTGCAACCAGACTAACCGTTACCATCAAGTACCGAGACCTTTCAGGTAGATGACTGGCTGCTTGTGGTTACTGCACCCAGTATAGTAGGAGACCCCTGTCACGCGATGAGAGCCCAGTACCTACCGCCTCTCATAACGGATATTTGTTCACAATGTTAGCGATACAGATGCTGTCAGAATTTGCGACCTATCAGGAACATTGCCAAAGAGAATACAAGGGATACACTTGACCCTCCACAATTTGAGATAATTACAAAATGGTGGGTTGCCTCGAACCGCAGCTTCATTTCTTTGGACTGACATTCAGAATGCGTTGTCAGTTTTATCACTTTGAATTCTAGAGAGCTGGAAACTATAATAGATACCTATGAAAAATTCATACGGATTCTACTGCAGTGTCAGAGGCAGCATGTCAGGAACCTGTCGGGAACTACGAGGAGACACCATATCTCTATCCAAACTACACGATACCTTTAATAACACAGAGGCGAGGATGTTCTGTTTCCTTTGTACTAGAGGATGCACCCTCAAAGTCCCTGAAGCGACATGCAGAAACTAGGGCTCTATTGTCTGGCTGTCTCAGTCATTCTGAGGGGGGATTAAGATGTAGCAGACTGGATGTGGAACCAGAGGGTGGTAAGAGACATCAAAAGATCAAACAAAGAAGGGAAAAGGTACAAATTTCTGACTTTTGGAATCCAACATTAGATCCCGATGCTCCTGGTGAGCAAGCAGTCCCAGACGGTAAGGGTTCACGGCCAGTTACGGAATGTCTCCCAGCAGAGTATGGGGCAGGAAAGATAATAGCGACAAGGGCTGTGGATGATCTGCAACGGCTTAGATTCAACCCAATATTACCCTTCCAGATGGCATATCAATACAAGCTTGTTAAGTTCTTTCATGAAAGTAAAAGCTCATTAGTAATTATTAATCAGTTTTTCAAGGCAGGTCTGTTACTAGACGCCCATAGGGTCCATTTTCAATCAGGGTATACATGGAGAAATAAAATGCGTGAAATGATAGATCAACCCGGTTGGATGAAAGGGACAGTCGACTTCCACTTGCACAAAGGCTATATATTCTATTACAGGGATCTCGAAGATACGATTCAGTATCTACTTCAGCAACATGCCTACGCTGAACATCTGGTTTTTGCTGCAATACATGAATTCAATGAGCAGTATAAGCGAGTATGTACAGACATGCATACTGGTGATTGGTGGTGGAGGACGCAAGTAGGGAACCTCTCCTGTGAAGGCAAGAGCATGTGCTAAAGAGACGATAGAAGACGCTGCCGGTCGGGTCAACGCTTGTACCTGTGCTTTTCACCTCTAATCAAACTTGCCTTACGAATTTCTCCGGGGACAAGAAATTATGGCCCTTGCTCAAAAGCATTGGCAATATCCGCTCAGAGATTAGGAATAAACCATGATCACAAGAATGGATCCTCGTGGGCCTTCTCCCGATCGGCCCAAAACGGAACAATAAGGTTGCTCGTTTTTCAGCTAAGGATCAGGAGTATGATGCTCTCAGCGTACAGCACAAGATTATTGGACGTATTCTGCTGCTATTAACAAAAATATTCAAGGTACGTATGCGATCCTACACAGGTGCAATGGCGTCTATTAATACATATATCAGGCAGGAGGGTTAGACATCCAATGTGCGGATAGCAAGGTTCGGAAGTGTATTCCAGTGCTCTGCACCTGGATAACCGACCACATGGAAAATATGAACATTCCTGGTATTAAGACCAATCGGTGCCCCGTGTGCGTTGCAAGTCTACAACAACTGGGGGTGCTCTCAAAACACTCACTTGCCCTACACAATCACGCGGCTTATGAGAGTCTATTTCTGGCAGGGGATATGGAAGGGTATGTAAGTCGTATAAATGAATGGTCAGAGCATGGTTAACGTCTGGCCAGGTTGGCTGATGCGGGTATCAAGCCCATTGAAAATGCCCTATAGATACAGTTGCGAGTCCTAGGAGTCCTACCTCCGCTGATAGTCCATGGCAACATATTGCACAACATTCTTCTCAGGATACGGAAGCATCTGATGAGCTGGATAGAACAGTTTCTTAGTAAACACCAGCGGTTGAAGCTGTTTGATAAGATCTGGGAACAGATCCCACCATACCTAGGATATAGACCACCTCAAAAGCGCTATCGGCAGATTACAATATGAAGTGGCATGGAAATGCAGGGACTTAATCGAGTGATATTAGCTTGCTTTACAGCAGCTCTATGTGATCCGATGGCAGACACAGCCAGTCTTTCAGCAGCGGCGAAAGCGAACAGCAAGAAGGTAATCTATTGTGTGCGATATATTACGGATTTCTGTCTTATGGCACAGTACAGGAGTCATACACCACAGACCATAGGGTATATGGATTAATATCTATGGAAGTTCCATGATAACCTCCATATCTTCAGTGAGTTCCAAGCAACAAAGAAGGACCATCGGAGCGCAAAAGAGGCCTCTCGGAAGCCAGCAGTTGAATAGCGTGAGGCACGTAAAGGTAAACTGGAGGAATATTTCCAGTTTAGTACCACAAGACGAAATACTATTGCTAGCGAAGAACGACAAGAGAGATAACTAGTGGTACAGGAAGTCCTCTCATAAGGTGATTTCAACTTCCCTAAGATATATTTGCAATTGCACTATAACACCCAGATAAGAGACTTCAGGAGCCTCCTGCAGTACTCGACAGAGGTGACGGAAGCTCTCCACAAACCTTTGAAGGATGCCTATCGGAGATTTAAACACGTGAATGCCACTGAGCAAATACTCGATACCATCACTAGAAAACATGCCTTGCAGATGAGGGAATTGAACATCGAGGTTTGGAGTTCTGAGTTCCCAGTGGATTGCGAGATCCTGGATGCAATCAACACACAGGACTTCAGGAAGCAGACGCAAGACGCCGATCAGCCAGAGGGGAGCCCAAATCACACGAGCAATGCTAAGTATGCAAGATTCGGGGGTAAACAAGGTTCTGATTGTCCAGAAGGTACACCAATGCGCAAGGTAGCGGAAAGGCTAATGGTTCCTGAACTTCCCCAGCAGTTCCATGAATATCTTAGGGTGAACCCAGGGCTGCCAGTGGATGTGGTGAGTCTGGCAGAGGTCGCTTGTTTCCCAACATACTATTATACGAAGCTGTCAGTTGTGGTGTCACAATTTCAAGGGGAAGGTGTACAAACACACAACGTCTGGTGGATAGTGGGGCAGGCATTTCAGAAGATGGGGAAACCACGGACTGATTGGGTATGGGTGCGATACAGAGGGAGATCAAAGGCAGCTAATGGGGAACTGGATGGGAGGATTGTAGAGAAACTGGGAGGGCTCTTCAGCATGCGGGATCATGTTAATAAGGTGCATAGTGTTGCTCTAGTATCATTACTTTCTGTACAGGGTTTAAGAAAGCTAGAGGGAGACGAAGAAATGGTTCGGATAGAATGCAGGAATACTGGGAAGGAGTTACGAATTGTGCAGATAGGAGACATAGAAGGAATGGTGTATCTGATTGGGTTGAAGTAAGACAAGGTATGGCTGGTAAACAATCGGATTGATCTGAATACATGGAATGAGCTCTACAATTAATGAATGGGACTCTGAAGGTGTGATACAGGGATAGGGACGGGAGAATTATATAGTAGTGGAATATAATATGTGTGTAACTGGACAGTTGTGGGCTTGAATCATGAAGATCCAGTGACAGACGTGTATGGGCATACAAGGGGACGAAGATGCGTAGGGGGTACTTAGGGAGTACAGTAGGAGAAACTGTAGATGACCAGGGACGTGTCGCACCGGGGAATTGGCGCCCAGGCGGAAAAGAACTTGATAGGGACTCGCAGGAGGCACAAGGGTTAACAAGCCGGAATAGGACGCACAGGATACCATGGGGGACACAAGACGCATATGGTAAAGGGAGGGCGTCAGGGCGTCACAGCAGGGTGTCAGGACGCCAAAAATTCTTTGCTGATGTGATGAATGGATGGAAGGAATTATGGATGAATACATCGTCGACATGTTCCAAGACGAGACCCCCATCTTAGAGATGACGGAACAACAACTGCAACAGAACGGACTGTCAACCTGGACGCTCGAGTAGGAGAGGGTGTTGGAATATACTCTCACATGCATAGGACTGGGGGATAGATCACGGGACATTCAGGTTGACCGATGGAGGCAATTGGGATATGAGACAGAATGTCCGAATGGAGGCAATTGGGAATCCAGCGTTTGGAAATAAAAGAGGCGGAATTTCCTATTGAGTGAAAATATAAGGCAGTAGAACCATAGCATCCATACTATAGCGATCTCTACATAGCTTTGACAAATACATCTCTACTTCTCTCTCTCTCTCAAGATTCCTCCGCTCAATAACCTCGTAATCTTACAGATAGAGCACTGGCACGGTAGACAACGCAGTCAATTGATGATCGCGACGATAGCTCCTCTTGTACCCACAATTCCTCCGTTCATAACCTGATAATTGTTACAGATAATAATAATTACAGAGCCACTTGCCGGAGCCTAACACTCACGGTGAACTAGGAGGTCAAATGCCAGACGTTTGTGGGAGATTACCTCATCCAATGAATAGATTCATTACGCTAGTTAACACGTGAGGTAATACTAGTCGTAATAACGGCAGAATTAGCTCATATGCTAAGCAGTCTGGTAGGAAGTTGTATCAATTTGTTTTACTTAGTGCCATCAGTGAGCTCAGCCTGGGAAACACTAAAACCACGCTTCAACAAAATACAAAACACCCATGTCCAATCCATCCTTCTCCATGTCACATCAATAATATATTGTCCTGAACGTCGATATTGGGACCTTGCCTATCGATAAGTCGAGATCGAACGAGGTATGCCAGAGGGATCACTTGAGGTGATTCTGGGGCCGGCATGCAGCCAGTGCCCTTACTGAGGGGGGGGGGATAAATAAGACGCTGGAGACGGAGATGTACATTCTAACAGGTACCTTTGTTAATGGGACGATTGTGCGACTAGTCCAACAGTCATCTATCAGAGAAGGGAAACCTCAAAGTCTCACCATTTCGGGTTCGAGTTAAGTACTGCCCAGTTTCTGGTGATCCTGTAGGAAATACTCTCGCTCACGTGAATACGAGGGCTAGGCCGGTCGATACCAATAATGGGCAGTTTCTGGATGACGGTCCCAAAGTGGGCAATTGCTGGCCGAACGGAAGGGATATAAGCAGCGGGTTTCTCATGTTCATTTCGTTCGATAGAGCATTAGGACCATAGCATTCAGTCTATATTGATATCTAGATAGCTCCGCGGAATACACTTTTGATTTACTTCTCTCTACTCAAGACTCCTTCCCCTTATAATCTCGTAATTCTTACACTCCAACCCAGTTATCTAGGGTTACAGATTCAAAATCATCCCCAAAATTATGACTTAGCAATCACCTTCCACTGGAGCTCGCATGTCGTTGGAGTGTCTGCATGAGAACTCCAATCTCATCTACCGTTCTGGAATCGGTCCCCACAGACGATGTTCCAATTGCAAGCTGATATTATTATTATCATTTTCTTGGTGAATCAGTTCTCGTATTTGAAATTGCAATGGATAGAGTGAGAGCCCGTATCCGAATTGTAATAGATAAATAGACAAGAGTGCCGGTCAATAGATCATACATATGTATGTAGGGGCCAACAGAGCTGCCTTGATACCTGGTACAGCGATAAATTATTGTCTGCATGCAGCTTGCCGACCAGAATTCATTGGCCGTTCTGTGGATAATTGGCTCTCTTGCAAGCTGCATACACAATAATGCATCACAAGTATAAGAGACAGGGTCTCGACTCCGTCAGAATTTGTACTCTATGGAAGAATAAGAAATCCTTTACTTAGGAAGCTTGCGTATAGCACTGCGAGTGCCTTATATCAAGGTGGTGGTTGCAAGGGTCACTTGAGGCACAAAGTAGGAAAATATTATATTCTAATCCGGATGACACTCTAGATGTACCTGGTTATCTCCCTATAAGGCTGCACTTGAAAGCTGTGACATCCTAGGGCTCTTTCGACCCCAAATCCCGATGCTAATTCGATTCACCGAAAGACGAGCAGCTGGAGGCTCTCCTATGTCCACGGCGAGCATGGCGGGATATTGAGAGCCAACAAAGCATGGCTTGCAGGATGCAGCATCAAACAAATATCACGAGTTTGTCCAGCCCTCGCTGGTACATATATTATTCAAAGAAACCTCGCGTAATAAGAAACTCCATGCCTGCCCCGAGCAATTTCTTGGACCCGGCAGGATGGCTCTAAAGCTGGCACATGGCCCTAGAGTGGTGTGCAGAAGCAACGTATTCTTGGGGATATAAGGATCTCCCCCCGCATGTAAAGTATGCATATGCCATGTATCGATTGGATTTGGTGTCGCGTTTTCGTTTGATTTGAGTTTTCATACATATGTATATATGTATGTCGGGGCAGGGGGGTTGCAGCTTAGGAAATATTAGGGTGCATGGACTAGGTCAGATACGAATAGCAAGCTGCAAGTTGCAAGCTGCGGACGTAAATCTCTCATAGGCTGAATAGATTGAATACGAGAACTGAATCACCAAGCGAAAAATAACAAATAAAAAGACGTCAGGCTGAGCTGGGGCCCCACTTTAATTGAAATGCATCAAAACTGGATTGGTGTTTATTTAGACTCGCATGCCATTACAAAGCCTGCGGCCGTTGAGGTGTTTTCTTTTCTTTTTCAAGGCTTCGGAAAAAAGATATTCAGGCTAGATCGTGGTACTTACTCTGGCGTCCCATTGGCTATCATGACACACGCTGCATGCATGCTGTAGGTATTTCAGGGTACCAATTGCTAACAAGCTTGCCAATATTAACAAGCAGATTCTGACGTACATTCTGCATGCAGCGTGCGGTAATTCATGGGTCAATCGAGGAGGCTCTTTGAGGATCGAATCTTACCTGGCGATCTTCGCCAGGTCCCCACGTTCCGTCAAAGAGCGGCCACTATGATGGACACAGGATATCAATTCGTAGTCCCGCTTGGTCTCGAAATCAGATCGGGAAACAGATCGGGGTAACCAGACTAGGTAGTAGCTCCCGATCATAAGCTATTCCCACAGATGGAGCGAATGAACTTATAGATCGATAATTACCCTAACACATTCAGTAATATTGCAAGTACCTGTGTGGGATCCAGTCTCATCGTGGGGTCGTCGAAATAGGTAAATATGTACGATGGCTGCACCTGTCATGACGAAGTATGCTGTCCACGATTGTACTTGAGTGAACGAGGACAGCTTGCCGAGTCACATGGCAGATTTATGTGTTTTGACTTCAGCGGCGCCGTGCTTCTTCCTCAGTTATATTCACTGCATATTAGAAATGACTAGATCGGGGAATGATATTCGCTGATGCCGAACCGAATCCCGGCCCACTCACCTCGTATCTCAACACGGCACATTTTGTTATGATTCTACCGATCCGTCCCTTGGTGACACAGCTATGACTTCTTTATAATCCACAAATTACCGAGTTCTCGACACGTACTTTTCAGCAAGCCGTGCAATGGCGTGGGGGAGTTGATAAGGCGTAATTTCTATTTGCAGCTGAGAGAGAGTTGAACACTTCCTATGGACTGTGTATGTGCGTGCAAGACGACAGAGGGGTTTTATATACTTGAAAATAATATGGTATACTTATAAGTGCCACACAATCACATATCCCGCTGTGCGATTCGTGATGAATATAATTGTGTTACCTCTTACAACGACGCTCTATCTTCTGTGGGCGAAATTGTATGGTCAAATTTCACCCTGCTTTTGCACAGATGATTGCCTTTCTACTCCATAAATCTATTTTTTGTTTTATTGGTGATTCCCTAATTACATTAAGTCAATTAAGTAACTCAATGACGACTGGGATAAAGGAGAAAACCAGTCACTTAACTGAGACAACGCTACCACATCCACAACGTCCGTGGTCAATTCCTACGACATATGGTGTGAGCCTGCGTGAGCTTGGCCTATGTCTTAGAAATTGCCTAGGCATGCTGTTCGCCAGTGGATGTGGTAGCGATCTGCAACAGAGCCAATAGGGACTATGAGCGCTTGTCAAATGTGGAGTAGCTCTAGTACTCCGTAGCGAGAGTGGTATAGTACTGCCTCTGGAACCTTTGGGTGTCTCGAGAAAACCTTGGCAGCAAGTGGAACAATTTAGGTTCGAGGAAGTATGACCAAGTGATACATGTTCTACTAAGCGAGGGGTGTCTCACAGGAGTCTCAGTTAAGCGAGGGGTATTTCAAAGGTTTTGTCCTTGGCAGAGGCAAGGTGAAGGATCAGATAAGACTGCTGTTGTCCCATCAGATAGCGTTTCCCTGAAGCGGACAATGTAAGTAACTATGAAGGGGGTCGAGAGAGAATGGAAAGATAAGAGATTGCAAGACAGATGTCTAGACGTGGGGGCGAGAAAACCCAAGTATCGTCAACATACAATGGTCACCGCCAGGGCAATTACTATGAAGTTAGTAGTTCGAAGGCAAAGATGTTGGCATAGGCGTTGGCTAGATCATCCCCACCTGCACCTGTTGTTTTCCCGGCACAAATAAATTTGTTATGTTGGCAATCTCCTGCCGGAGATTTAATATTAGGTCCTCTTGGCTCGGAAAGGTGTATTCCATCACTCTCTTAAATAAATATAATGCTACTCTACTCCCACACAAGTGCCTATCATTGCTGTACCCACAAGGAGGTATACACCCCCGTATTTCCAGCGAGCGCGGGATTGCAGGAACTCGTACTTGAAACACGTTTGATCGGTTTCCTTGGCGATCAACTTCCCACTAATTGGGTGCATATTTGCAACCCCAGTATTACTCCAATGTAGATAAAATGGAATATGTATATTTAAGTCACGACCACATGGGTAACGTGCAGACATTCAAGTATGGAGAAATTTGAACTCGCTTGCCGCTAGCGAACCTGGATCTAATTTTCCTGTCCCCGCCTGGGGAGTCTACCACTACCCTCTGAAGGTTTGTGCACAAAGCCCAGAAACTGTGGCGAGCCGTTTCATCTTGTAATACAAGGTGCGGCATGTGGTACAAGATCTGAATCGACTGGTACTTCTACCATGTCATCAGGAACTTTGGTTTAAGTATATCCTACGGACTAGGTAAGATTCATATGTTAATAGCCATATATACTTTTATATTGGCAGGAAATAGAAATGTGGGGATACAAGAGACTGTACAGTAATACTATAAATGCTAGAAGTGCCGAGCAGAGATAAAAGAACAGAAATGAGAGGGGGGTACAAAACAATAAGAAGTGCATTATTTTGAAGTAGAAAAACCCTTAAAGTCTTTGTAATCCTGCACTAAGCATATTGATTTCAATGTTGGATTTGAAGTCTCAATGCACGCTTTAGGGGATATTGTAGCTCTGTGATATGGGGATTGGAGGCAGAAAAGTAGCAGTTGTAGTGGAACGGGAGGAGGTATAGATAGGTATGGCTTTGCAGGGAAGATATGCTGCATTTCATTCTCCTGGCTGGAACCGGACATGTGTTGAGGTTGGTTAGCTGGTGCAGGTGTAACTGATTTCGTAGTCTGGTGTGAGAGCGGCTTGTGCCAACCAGACTACTGATTTCGTATCGGCAAGGTTACCAAATCCGGCAGCGACTGCCCTTTTTCGTTTGTGCGCTACCTTTTTGGGTTGGTTATGACTAGGGAAAGTTTTGTGAGCGTACAGGTGTCTAGGCAAACCCGGCAGTGATCACGTTTTGTCCTAGCGGTTACACTCTCCAACAAGGTTTGGGTAACGCCAACCAGACTGGGTAACGCCAACCAGCATGACATTAGGTCGAATCGGTGTATAGACTTTAAAAAAAAAAAAAAAAGCTCACACGATTACGATAGAGAATACAGAGCTTATCACCCGAACCTATCACATTCTATCCACATGACCACATGACCTTCTATATCTTGTCTACTTGGGTCATCACATGATAGAACTCAGATGGCATGGTGTCTCCGGAACTCTATCTAAGGACAGATGCCAAGTCTGCACATGATAATGTCTCCTTCCACAAGTGGTACCGTCATCACAGTAGCGAAAAAAATAATATTCTAGTAACAAGTATATGCCTATTTACTAGACGGCTTATAACCAGAGTCCTCTGTATACCTACAACAATTCGGATTCAAACTCTTTTGCCTAGCCACCCTCAGGCCTTGCCATCCGCCATCCACCATGCAGGTCCTATTTTATCATACACTAGATTTGGGATCGGCTAGACGCTCTGCATGCTATTGAAACGAGAGGTGAGCAATTATCAGCATAGTCTCTAGGGGCTAACCCCTGCCCCTTGTTGTTGAATCTCCCTCTCGGTTATTTGCTTCTCCCGCATCTAATTTGGAATCCCTTGCTGTACACGACTGTCGCCCTCCAGTGACTCGAGATTGAAGGCAAATTCTGGTCCAAAATTCGCTTTAATTTGACCACCAGATGTCACTGCTGCCACGCCGAATAATTGCCCCGAAACGCCTGCTATAGGTGCCCCTACCTCACCCCCAGCAACGTTAGCCATTACACCGTCTAGTACGCAAGCGAATATCAGCCGATATTGATGCCCTACCAAGATAAGTTCCATTCTTTGTGAAGAATATTCGCCCATTTTGATCTACTCCACAGCCCGCTACATCAGCCTCACCGTATGCAGAATATTGGTCACTCCACTGGCCCAGCCCCATAAAAATACCGCCATCATCACCGTGGTATCCCCATGACTGGTACATCGCACCAGGCCAGCCCGGCATGCTATCGCTCTGAAGAGGTCCATTGGACAGCCCGATACCAATGATGCTATTATTGCCAAAATCCGAATTAGTCTAGGTGCATAATTATCCACGAATCGAGTGTGCATACTCCTGCATGCCTTTTTTCACAACTGTGATTTCAAAATAAATGCACCCTGTGAATGGATGCTCCGCCTCCACTGTTGGCCGGTCGCTTTCCTCACACTCCTCGCCTAATCATATACATATATTAGCTTCGTCACAACACAACAATAGAGGTTTTCTAACCGCACGTACATGTAGCAGTTAAATACCCCTTATCCAAGGATATCGGAACCTTGTTCCATCTCGGGTCCCAAGTCAATGCAGGCGCATGCGGTAGTGTCATGCTTGACTCATGCTTGATTCGGGAATCGGTGAACAACTCCCGAATACCTTCTTGGGGGCCGAGGATTGCGCACAAAAGTGGTGTCCACCCGTGGGAATCCTCCCAAAGCTCGTTAGCACCTGCCTCTATCAGCTTCTTCACAACCTGTTGCCTTTCACAAACTACAGCTACTTGAAGCAGCGAGCCACCAAAGGACTTAAGCAAAGTCGGCTGCTCGAGGATCAGATCCACCAGAAACTCGGTATTATCAGCGGATGCAAACAGGCTCAATTCAGCAGCCTTGTCGATGCGGGAGTCCAACAATAGCATTTGTGCTATATTTTTATGCCTCTCCGCAATTGCCCATCGTAATGGATTGTAGCTCCAGTACGGATCCTTGGCATTAATGTCGATATGTTGGTCACGGAGAAGAAGCTCGACAACAGACGTATGCTTATTTTCCATCGCCCATGACAATGGAGTCTGATTGTAGATGTTATCGTGGCAGAGCAGATTTGCCGGGGCTTCCTTGCGGTTGATGAGGAGCTCCACCACATCCTTGTGCCCTAGCCTCGCTGCCCATATTAGCGGTGTGTTTCCGGAGGCATCCTGGGTGTCAATTTCCACCCGTTTGTTGTTAATAAGGTGGTTCACCACCACCATATGCCCTTGTTCCGCCGCCCAGGCCAATGCCGTCTGCCCCCCCTTATCTTTTGAGTTCACGTCAACAGCGTTCTCGTCCTGCTCATCTTTTTTTTTTTTTTTTTTTTTTTTTTAAAAATTCATTACTCGTATGCAACCCTGTAGGAGGGTTATGACGAGCCTAACGGAAGCCCGCTAGGTTTCAAGGCACCTCAAGTTAATCTGGGAGGCCGTGCACGATCTAAGTACAAAAAAAAAACCAACGCTAGCGCCCCTCCGCCGCCGCCCTCCGTCCGGCCCCCATAGCACTATAGATCCTCCTCCGCCACGCCCTCTCCCGGCCCTCCCCTTCCCTTCCTCCGCCCCGTTTTGTTCCCCGCTCCGGCTTCTGTTCTCCATCGCTTCCTTCCGCCTAGGGCAAGGGCTGGCTCCACGTCGTCTAACCAGCGAGGGGCTGGGGGAAAATCGTTGCAGATTTTTTCCGACGTCGATAGTGGGGTGGCGGCCCTACCTCCCTTGAAGGGGGATGCGTTGATGTGGGGGTGTATGGGTTATGAGTGTTGGAACTCGTGGTAGAGGTAGTCGAAGAAGCTTTCTATGGCGTCATAGGCCTCCTCGTCTCCTTCTTTTATCCATACCGGGTCGTCGAGTTCCGGCCAGGATTTCCTGGATTGTATGTAGCGGCCTCTTGCGCTTTCATGTAGTGGGCAGTGGAAGGTGATGTGATCACCTGTCTGTGTGGGGTGGCCGCAGGGGCAGGAGGGGTCTTGGGATTTTCGGATGTGATAAAGCCAGGCTCTCTGGGGGCCTCTCTCAGTGCGGAGCCAAGTGTAGGCGCTAAGGGCGTGGCGGTGCCAGTCGGTTCTCCTCTTCCCGAAGCGTCCTGCTCATCTAGTAATAGTAGTACTGCCTCCTCGTGACCATTCCCAGCTGCCCATGACAGGGGTGACTGACCTTTATCATTACGCCAATTCCCATCGATATCCGCACTCTCATGCGCACTTCTATTCATGGTCTTGACGAACTGTCGCTTAACTTCGATTTTTCGGCTACGGATATCCTTCATTAGTAGCTGCATCACATCTTGTTCTCCATTGACAAGGGCCCAATAGAGTGGGCTGCGCTTGCTGCGATCCTTTGGGCCTACACCAGCGCCAGAGTTGAGGAGGTATTGCACGACGTCCTTGTAACCCCCTTCCGCGGCAAACGAGAGTGCTGTTCTGCCGCGGTTGTCTCTAATATTGACAACTCCCGGGGCCTTTCCTGGCTTCGCTTTTGGGCCTCCAGCAGGGCCTGGCGCCTCCGGTGGCTGGGCTAGTTGTTCTCGTTCAGCACTGGTTTTGCTATCGATAACCTGTTCAATTATAGGAAGACGCCCAGCTTTTGCCCCCAGATGTAGCACCGTGCAACCGTCGTCATCCTGTGCCTTGATCGCCTGCATGAATTCCGTCGGCCTCTTATCACGGAAGAGCTGTAAAAGCTGACATGATTTATCACCACGTTTAGGTCTAGTGAATAGTGTCAAATGCACCGGAGTGCGCCTGTATTTGTCCTTTACAGTGATGGAAGCTCCTTTGTCTAATAATTCAGCCGCAACATCAGTTGCTCCGGATATCACTGCCCAATGTAGTGCGGTTCTGTGGTAATTATCCACAATATCATCAACTGAGTCCCCTAATTCCTCCAAGATGGTGCGTGTCGAGTCTTTAAAGCCAGTTGCAGCGGCGAAATGAAGGGCTGACATACCGTCTATTCCCTGCACATTGATGTCACATTTCAAATCCACCAATGCCTTCATTGCATGCACGTTATTTAACCAGACCGCGTAATGGAATGGAGTTAGTCCAACCAGGTCTTTCATATTGAGGTAGCCCTCTTCTGGCCTAGGAAAACCTGTGTTGTAGAGGACCCTCTTTAACATCGTAACATCTTTTTGATCTAGGTGCTTCAGCTTTGTCCGCGTCGAAATATAGTGGAGAGGCGTGCGATCGAAAATATCAAGCTGCCCTTGCCCGCTCGCATTGCTTCTACTGGCTATTTGCAACTCGGTGTACTTCCAGCTGTCGGCAGACTCATTCACGACTGCAGCATGCAATTGTGAGAACCCCAGTGTCCCCCATTGGATGAGTTCATCTTCAGCCTTCTTTGCCTTGGGCTCAGCTTCAGCCTTCTTTCTCTCGAATTCCACACTAGTACTGCTTGAATTCTCTGTTGCAAACTCTTCCCAATCGCCCAGACGGCTCATCATTGAAGACAGAACCCTTAGTTGCAGAATAGCCTTATCAAAAATGTCCGTATCCGCAGTGCCTCTCTTTATAACTTCCTTTCTGACATCCTCCAACTCTCGGCACAAAGTGTCCCTTAATTCCTCTAGCTCGGTGTATGCTTTCCCCTGATGTACTTGTTGCAATTGTTTCCATAAGGCTGCGGTGTTAGTCACGACTCTCGAGAATTCTAGAAATACCGCAAGCGCTCTCAGAGAGACCATGTCGCCCCAATTGAACACCTTATAAGTCCGGAGAAGCCAAATATAAAAACTTGCTGCCTTTGTGTACTGCCTACTGCCTTCTTGCTTACAAGCACTGGCCTTCTTTTGTACTAACCTAGGTAACATTCATGACGATTAGTATTGCTTTGCTGCTACGGGGTGGGCTATTTCCATTGCACAACTTACTCAATTATGGAATGCCTTTGAGGAAGCCTTCTGCACATGCTTAGAGCACACAAGATGACTAGTTGTGTCTCTGATCTTTCCCAACTACACCCTTGTTGAACCGCTTGAATAATGTTGTTCACGACAGTGTTCTGAAGCCTTGGTTCGAGATCAGCGACCGGCACATCTTGCTCGATGTGTTGCAAGCGCCCCCGCCTGAAAATCCGTGCAACTTCGTCGCATGAAGTGTCCCCGTCTATGTTTTCCGTTCCATTGGCTGCAGCTAACATAAAGATTGAAAATAGGTGCAAAGCACTCTTTGTATATCCAGAGCCATAGGCTTGTAGCACAAGTGTGGACTGTGTGGTTGGGGAAGGCCTTTCTTGCGTGAACTCAGCAACGATGAATTCAACGCTATCGTGTAGAGGAGTTTCTAATAGCAGTAATTATACTTTAGTTAGCACCTACGGGTATCCAGACTACATAGTGTAGCAGCCCTGATTGACACTCACCGCTAAAATACCCAACCAGGTTTTTCACAGTAACGGCATCTTTCCCCATCCCGCCAGCGCTCTCTTTAGTCTGTGGAGGCTCACGTGCCTGTACCCTAGCCTGGGGTTCTCTCTTTTTCTGCAACTGCATTTGCCGCAACACCTTGACAGAATCCAAGGTTTCGTATGCCCACCAAGAGCAGTCCATGTAAAGGGAAGGAGTCATGCTTTTGGGTCCAAGCACCAGCACCCGCTTCCCTTTCTTCTCTCCAACTCTGCCCAGATTGTATTTAAACTCAACAAGGGCTAGCAGGGCCTCCACCTCGTCTTCATCAGCTTGCCACTTTTGATCCTTACGAGTTATATTGACATAGACATTGTGCTCGAATCCATCTGCTTTTACAGGCACTGGCCAAACTGCGACATTAGCCTTCCCTGCTGGACCAAACAACCCGTTCATTACGACCTCCAGGGAGTTTCGTAGGGCAGCGGCATCCTTCGTTGCCAGACTTTTTCGTTTAGTCAATGTCGCCAATCGTTTCCGGACTTCGAGGACATTGCTTGTGTTGGCTTGCCCCGGTACAGCTGCTTTATGGAATTCTATGCATTGGTTTTGGGTATCCGCTGGTCTATGGTCTTGCATCTCCCAGTCGATACATAACTCCCATTGAAACTGATTGTTGCATCGAGGCCCATCGCTATCGGTATCTCCCCGACGGCCGTCGGGAGTACCTTGATAATCTGTTGGCTTATCGTATTCCGGTTTCCATAGGCGTTCGGGCTCCCTAGGCCCAGTCTTGCTGGCGCTATTGCTGGCGGGTGGTTTCGCTTGATTGTTGGGCTCAGTGATTGATACCGAGGCAAGTTGCAGGGCAAGCATCTCTAATTCTGAACCCCTCGGCAGGAGCTGGGCTCGTGCCTTAGTAGTGGCGTCAAGTCTTACCAAGGCCCTTACCACAGTCATTATCAAGGTTGCTCCCAACTGTGCAACTGTGGCAGACCAGTGCATTCCACGTAACCCTATAAATTGGAGGATGAAGCCCGAAATACTGATACCCGTGCAGACAACGGCCAGCCACTGAGGGGGTGTTGGAGAGTCGTGATCAGGTTCAATGTTATCGCCGGTGGTCGTGGAGGTTCCCATCTGCATGCCGCTGGCCTCTGGAGTTTTGTGTAGGGTAGCCACAGGGGTGGTGCTCATATGTATGCCGCCATCCTCGAGCGTTTTATATTGGGTATCCACAGGGGCGGTGCTCGTCTGTATGTTGCCAGCCTTGGGCGTTGTGTGCAGGGCATTCTTAGGGACGGGGCCCGTCTGCACGGGTGGGGGATTAGGTTTCTTTTCATAAGCCAAGTGGCTCGGGAATGAGGTCTTAAAGGAGCTCCGTTTGTCCTTTGCGAAGATAGCATACGAACCGAACTGCTGATCGTTCACAACCTGTCCATTTTGCACCCATAGAAGATAGAATTCTTCGCCACCCGCTGAGTCCCAGGTGACCTCTGCCGTGCTCCATTCAATTATTTTTGAGCATATCATCATTCCAACGACCACCAGTATAGTTCCAATAGTCGTGAGGTGAAAGGCAAAAGGGGAGATCGGACTGTTGTGTTCACGCAGCTCGAAGGTTGGATTATAGGTGGTGAGGCCCCCCATCACCAGTACCCCGAGCTGAAGCATAGCTCCGAAGAGGGCGTAGCCTGGTAGATACCTGCGCCTTCCGCGCCCTGGTGCGTCATAGTTTAGGACTATGTTAGGGGCGTACTCGGTGGCGTGGTGAATCTCAGCCAGTCCGTGCCGAGTCTTGATCTGTGTTGTGACGCGGTGCACAGCGCCGGGTTTGACAGGGGACGAGGTACTACCTGGTTGTGCCTCCTGCACACCGCTGGAGCCTGCCGAAGGGCTGTGGCCGGGCTCTTCTCTGGTTGGCGCACCCTGCTCCACATCGGATGTGACTTGTTTCTTGCCCATGCTCCAGCCGCGAACTGTAGGAATATTTTTGTTAGCTCCATGCTTCGTTGTATGTAATCAACACGCCCGCCAGTGACCACGCGGAGAAATAATTGCAATCGATTAAGACATAGGCCAATGGTAAGGACTTACACCTATCTCGAAAGCTTAAATCCGCTTTCGCAACAAGATACCCTCTCTCAAATGCATCCTTCAGATTGTATAGCCCACACGTTTCGGACTCTAATTGAAGATGCGGAAAGTACAACAGTTGCACCACAGGTGAGTCCCCCATAACTCTCACGATATGGCTGCCATCCCACAGCTCACACACATCGTGTGAAGTTGAGGACATGAGTTCAACCTCTGCCAACCCACGACTCTCTCTTGCTCTTCCTATAATTGCTTTCATCCATGTGGGGCCCCCAACCCGTATAGCACCCACGATTGCGGTAATAATTCCCAGCGGAGCCATTCCGAAAAGAATATGATCCCACCAACTCATTGACTGGCTCATGAACTGCTTGGTCACCTGTTCACCGAAAAGGGCGATCAAGGGACCAAGGTCGGAGATGATTGCGTTTGAGAACTCAGAGCCGACATCGCTTGCTCCGGAACCCTCTACCGTTTGGATATTGAACACCAGAATCCACATTATTACCATGCTTAGGCCGAAAGTTTTGCAGTTGGTTTTGGTAGGGACTTTGGTAACCCGGTAAATATACGTCATCGGCATTGCCTGCTTCGTCCCTAGATGAGACCTCATTCTAGGCTGTTGGTTTTGCCTATGCAGGTGTGTGTGTGATATCCTAACCTCTAAAGACAGATGGTTAGTACTAGTACCAGGTGTAATTTTGGGGGGGGATGAATCAGTACTCGTATTGATACTATGTATATGATTAGTACCAGGTATATTTTTTTTTTTTTTTGTAAATCATTACTCGTATTTATACTAAGGTACATGACGAGGGGGTGCATCTCCGGGTGGAGACCCGCTAGATTGTTCAACCTCTGGGCCACCCCAACCCTATCTCTTCGTTCTATCTAAAAAATAAACCCTACTCCACCTCTCTCTCTCCTTCCTCCTGGTCTCTCAGAAACCTCGTTACTTCCCCGCAGAATTCTCTGTCTTCCCAGATTTCCTCCCACGTTCTTTTCTGGCCCCCCACGCACCCCGAGGATAATAGGTGTGCCGCATTCTGCACCTCCCCGCACCCGCACCTCGGGTGTGTCGCTTTCCCTATCCTGTGTAGCCATTGTCTCATTGGTCCCCTATCCGTGTGTAGGTACGTGAGCCCCCTCACCTCATCCCTATCCCACTTCATGTGCCTCTTTTTCTCGTAGAGTTGGTATGCCTGCCTGATGCCCGCTGGTGTTGCTAGGCTCGGATCTGACCTCCATACCCCTCTATCTACCCCCTCTTTGGCTCTCCTGTCTGCCTGTTCGTTTCCTTCTACCCCACTATGCCCTTTCACCCACTCCACACTCCGTGCTCCCCCCTGATTTTTCGCCTTCACCACTCTCTCGTCAATCCATGACCTCACCTCCTGCGCCCCTGATACCAAATTCTGGCATCTCCTGATTGCCGCCTGGCTGTCTGACTTCACCTCCGTGTACCCCTCCTCCCACGCCCCCGCAATCCCTAGTAGCTCCGCGTCCATCACCGTCGCAAGGGATCCTAGGAATACGGAGCTTTCTGCCGTCGCTGCTGCCGCCTGTCCCCCCACTCTCGAGCCATCCGTGTACCCTTCCCCTTTTGGTTGACAATCCTCCCTTCTCGAGACCTCCGCCCCCCCGTCCCTGTTGCCAATCCAAATTAGGGTCACGTCCTCTTCCCCTCCTAGTTCTTCTCTGAGAATCCTCTCCGCACGTGGTCTCAACTCCGGCTCGTCTCTCGCGTAGACACTCGCTGCCCACCTCACTCTTTTAACATGTGTCAGGGCTTCGAGCTTGCCTATCCCCGTTATATCTTCCACCTTTCTCTCGCTCGACCCCTTGTATCCCATCGCGACCCATCTTGCGAACCTCCTCAGCAGCCTCTTCGCCTCTTCCGGTGGGTACCAGGTATATAATTGGTATATAGAAATGATAATACCCAGTCGTACGCTTAGGTATACGCAACCGACGGCAATTGTAGGCGGGGGTCCTGAGTAATAATATTTACTTAATTATATAAGAGAACGGTAAGGGGGGAGTTGATTGAAGTAAATCGGTCTGGGCACGAGAACAGGTCAAGTAGTCGAATGTCAATGCTCATGAATGAATCAACGGAGTTTATAGAATCAAAATATGTATTGCTAGAATGGGAAGAGCTACATTATATCTCAACGCTTGACTACCGTCCAACCTGTATCTACCCACCTATCATGAATTCGAGTTCGGACACGTTTGCACAATTGTGCCAAACATATTCATAAAGAGAGGCCCCCACGCCTCCAGGGGTACTGCTGGCAGGTACGCTTGTATCCCCACATTGCAGGCCATGTCAATTCGACCAGCCTGAGTTCTCATGTGCCTTACATCACAATATATATGCATTATATGCATATGCACAGAATGGCGGGTGATCTGGGACTTGGTTGATTATTGGCGGGATTGTTTACTGAGCCGCAAATAGGCAGGGCCCATGACTCGGGCGGTTGTGAGGGACCAATGCAGTACTCGGGTCAGGCATGAATACCGGTAGTTGCACTACATGCAGGCTGAGAGGATTGCACAGCTTGTACCGACCGGACAGTTCATTGGAGGCTGACTCACTACAATATAATGTGAGCTGCATGCAGTGCAACTATCAATGCCTCACCCGAGTAGTTGATAATGAGCTAGGTGAATAGTTAATAAAATGGAATTTCTCTATGAGCAATCCGGCCCAAGCCGAGCCGTGAACCTAATCCATAATTGGACATAAGGCTAGAACAACATTTTATACTTGCATTCTGCGGAAGGACATGCAGCACAAGTCTTCTGCAGCTGGCCCTGAGGTTGGATAATTCACGGGAGAGCGAGCCGGGGATGCAGTCCCTCGTCATGATTTAGAATAGTTTAAATACGAGGGCGAATTGACTAATAATAAATGACAAAACGCTTCTGCAGCGATGCCCTACATACAAGATACCGGAGTGAAGGATATATGGAGATCAGGACTGTTACAAAAAGCAAAACCCAAAAGAGAAGACGTCAACATCGCCCGCCTTTTTGTCGACGTCGATGCAAGTCTGAAATCATTTGTCTATCTACATACATCTACATACATCATGTCTGTCGACGTGTCCAAAGCTTTCTACTCTAAACCTCAAGTCAGTTATTTCAAGGGCTTTGAAATTCGAAATAATCCTACCTATGAGAAAGTACCATATGCTAAGAAAGCACCAGAGTGTAAGATACGTAAGGTAACAGGTGTTGCACCTTACGCAGGTCCCATAAGTCAGAGATAGGGGAGATCTCCCTTGTAAACGAGAGCCTACAATTGGGATAGATATGGAGTTACTTCCAAACTCAAGAAAATTCAATACCCTTTGAATATCTAGTACACATACAGACCCGGTCTGCCAACAAAGCCGCGTGCTATTCAACCACTATCAATTCCACTACCCTAAGCTAGCTTGACAGTGATTCTTTATTTAGGGAGGAAGATATTGACATGATTGGGGCTCAATATATTACGGTTAGAAATTCTGTTAGTTTGTTATTCAACTATAGCAACTGGAAGAAGGGACGGGGGGAAGCACCCCACTCGCTACCAATGTGCATGCACCCATCGAATTGTCAAGTAAAGCGGGAGTGATGACAAGGGTCGGACCGCGGCTTGAACCTGCACATGTGTTAAGCATGAGAGTTAGTGATGAAATTTATTGGTCGAGTTTGGTCTGGTATATTGCTTGGGGTCGTGTGTACCCCCAATTATAAGAAACTTCAATTTGAGTGGCCTCGCTCTTGTCATTGATTCGGAAATGTTTCTTATAAGCGAGATCACGCAGATATATGCAGACTATCTTGGCGTATCGTATCGGCTATAGCGTGGACTCAGATCGAGCGATTGGTCCGATTGCACAGATCGATGGCGGCTGCGACTAGCCAACTAGCCGGGTGCGGCTGAGATCTAGCATCATTTTGCCTGCCCGTGGGGGTGGATATACTACGTGCACTGTTTTGGCCGGCGGTCTCCTTGATTATTCCTTAAATTTTCAGCCAGTCGTAGCGTTGCTGCCTCTTTCGTCTCAATTAAATGGCTGACCTCATTGCACTACCCACAAAGTGTGCCCACGTAATATGCCAGGCTCCCAGCTTTATGTGCCACTCTCACACTATACTTCATTTGCATGTGTTGTCCAGTGTTGCGTCATAGATGGTATAAGGTAAGGAAATGCGCTTATCTTTGTACTTGAGATCATTTGATCAATATTGTCCTGCTCAGATAGCAGAGAGAATACGCAATTGTGCTCCTGACAGTTATTGCAATTGAGATTCTGAGTTTATGGGGCCTTGCAGTTGGCCATGCCTACCTAGTGTAGGTATACAATCTGCACGCAATGATAATCCTCACAAATGATGGGTAAAATATCGTATCAAAAGTAGCCTCGTACCAGCACTATAAATACCTGAAAGAGAATGGTCTAGTGGTTTTGATTGAGGTTGATATGATACCTACCAGTAAGCCGAACTACCTATCCCGACGCTGGCTGCCCTCAAGCAAGTAGTCGTGGTATTAGCTAACCCATTTTGGAAGTAGTGAACTCACGGCTCAGATAGAAACTGCTTAACCCACATCATGATATCCACGATGAACAGGGGAAAGAGACTCTCCATCCGGCGAATCCATGCAGAGTATAGGCCAAACCTGCTATATATATCACCCATATGTGGTACTATCATATCGCCACGTAATCTGGTTAGGCGCCGTGGCGGACTGCAAGGAACAGATTATACCTAACAAGCCCACCAGTTACACTCAGACCGCCACGCCTTACCCGGATCCTATATCCGTAAGTAGGAAACAGTGGGGTTTTTTCTAATGTAAAATGAAATCGTGCTATAAGATGTAGATAAAAGATATTATCATTGTCACTGAATTCCTACAGCGCATTAATATTCAGCACAAGGTGGCCGGACCTGATTGCCGAGCCATAAGGCCCTCATATATAAGAGCCTCCGTGGATTCAAACCCCCGGTGGAAAAGAAATTAATTTCAAATGCCTATTGCATAGGAAATGTTGTAGGTTTATACAGCCTGTTTTCATAAGTCCTCTGTATGGACGCAGCTGAAAGGGTGTGAAACGGCTGGGCGTGCTATTCTATATATGGCCTGTCCAGCCGCTCCCAATGGCAGAATGATTCGAGCTATGCCAATAGAAACCCGATGAATATACGGTTGTAAAAGTGGAGTAGTAGGATGTTCTGACCCATTCACCAATCTGCATAATATTCTAGTATTATTACTTCATACGAAACTCTTTCTTATATTTCGCATTCAGCTTCTGCCGGGGGCTCTGATTTAGATAGTACATTGCATTCTATGGTGTTGACGAAAAGGACTTGATTTCTAGCATTTTATTTGTTATATTTTATTTGTTATATTTTTCATACCTCTGGGCGGTTCTATTTCTCGTATTTTATTTATGTTATATTTTTTTATACCTCTGGGCGATTTAA
>Ga0307511_10001422_pt1 | contig 25261 bp, 22 predicted proteins | sample 13_EM_MG_FD_200266 | JGI IMG/M metagenome (GOLD analysis project Ga0307511, IMG submission 200266) | Populus trichocarpa ectomycorrhiza microbial communities from riparian zone in the Pacific Northwest, United States - 13_EM | ecosystem: Host-associated > Plants > Roots > Unclassified | place...
AGGGATTTTTTTTTACTAATTTGATGCTTTTTTTTTTCCCGATCTGATTCAGTACCCTTTCTTTTGTTGGCTTGATTGAGTAAATTGAATAAGCAGAGTACCGGTAGCAATAGGATATGGATGGCTTACGGGTGTATATCTTTTACTTTTACCTACTTCAGCAGTAAACAAGAAATATAGGAAAGATTATATCCAGCCACTGAGAAAAATCGGCTATGCATGCACAACATATTCCATACATGAGAATGGGGGTCCCCTCGTCACGGTCAAGCAATGGTAGGAAGTTAGCTAAGGAAGCCCCCCCCCCCTATCACTAGAATGCAGTATTAATTACCCTGAACCTAGTTCTCCCACAAGCTAAATAAGGGAGGGTCTGGCTGCACGAGAAGGGATTCACACTTGGTATCTAGTTGGTTCTCAGTATAGTTACTTAATATTCTATATATATATATATATATAATTGAATAAAATATTGGGTACCACTGGCGGGATGGCTGGCGGCTAATGTAGCTAAAGAAAGACGTTGCTTCCTTGGAGTTTCAAGCACCACCTTCAAATCGATTCGTTTCTCTATTATTTTCTCTCCTGTACCTAGATTTTGTAACTGCTTGTCTGTCAGTTCAGTTTCCAAATTGTAGTTGTGAATAAAAACAACAAAAACGAATTCCCCCGTTCTCATTCTCCCAGAAAAATCAAGCTCGATCGGGCATTGGTCCACGTCAGTCATAAGAACGGAACCATCATCTCGCATCGGCAACCACTCACATATGAGATAACTTCCACACAACAACACCATGCCCACCAAAGAGAAAAAAGAGCAACCCCTCGGGAAGAAGAATGCATGGAACCCACCACAAAAGACTCGATCCCTAGTCATCAGTCACCCCGCGGGCTAGGGGTGGGGAGGGCGGCACAAATATCGTTGACCCAGCGGCTTCACAGGAACCAGACCCAGCAGTGGAAGGAGAAGATGAGGCCCCCCCAGCAAGGCAGCAGAGACCGAAGAGGTCCATCCCTTCGTCACCATAGCTCGAGATTTGTGTAAAATACACGCAACCTTCAACCAAACCACCAAGGCCACAGGCCACAACACCCCCGGAGCCAAAGAGGAAAGGGAAGGGGAAGGGAAAGGGTAAGGAACCACCAGCATTGCAAGTTAACCCAGACCGCCTGGCACAGACAGATACAGGGAAAGGAACCAGCAGGACCTTCCACGGCAGCTCAATCTCAGAAGGCACCAACACCCCAACAAACAGAACCACCCCCGAAGACTCCGAGCACGCCCCTACAACACAAGGACGAGTCGTAGTCCTACTTGCGGTTTCAACAAAGTAGCCCGGTTAGATGCGTCGCTGGATTGAGGAAGACAACAAAGGGAGTGCCCAAATCGGATTCGCTGGCTGTGGGCAGTGCGACCCCGTAAGGGGAGCTGCCACCCCGACAGCTAGCCGGTTGAGGGGTAACTCGCAACCGGAAGAGAGGGAAAAGCTGTCGGACATGCTGCCAAAAACTAACCGACGTCGCAACTACCAGTGGTTACGTACTGGCCCATTTCGTGCAAGTGCTAGCTGGGATGACAGGTCACCTCTCGTGCGCAAGTCTCTGGGGGGGCGAAGCAGGCGGATAGGCGGTTGAGAAGGCCAGTGTGTCTTCACTGACTTATCAATTGCAAGCCCAGGGGTGGAGGCGAGGCAGGCGGATAAGCGGGTGAGAAGGCCAGCGTGTCTTCACCGACTTATCAATTGCCGATGTAGCATTAGTTAGTTGGATGTGGACTGGTGTCATCGACCTGCATATCAAAATGTATCGTTGGTAGCATCAGGTCATCCGGCGAGACCCTGAGGGCCTTGGATCTCACGACTGCACACACAGCACCTCCATAACCGGCTCTGAAAAGGCAGCGGGGGTGCGAAGGTAATTGAGGTACCTAGGCAGCCGGAAAGGGATTAAAACCCCCGAGCGGCAGTCAATAGATTGTAGGGATCTATTGGGCTCGACAGGACAGTTCTAAAGCCAGGGTCGGTCTCAGCGATGTCCTAACTCAATACGCCGGTGAAAGCAACTCGTGGTAATACTCAACCGAGGATAGTCATAACCGTTACACTTGCCTTCGAGCCCTGTTGGGGCCCTCGTTGAGGTCGAAATGCAACTGGGGCAAGCAAGGGTGGAGACTGCTACTCGTCCGAGGGGGGGGTATCCATAGTCTGTGTTGGCGTGAGTGGAGGTTTAGCGAAGAGGCTTAAGGTGCAAAGGGGCGCATCTATTTGCATGAGCCTCGAAAGAGGTACAAGGGGTAGCTCGGAACCTCAATTGTCACAAGACGAGCCAGAGAACAGAACCTCTATGAAAAGAGGGAGATGATCATGTAAATAGAGCGGGGGAAGGCGGAGCAGTAGAAGGTTGCCTGCTACCGCACCCTCGAAGCCGGGTACAAGAACACAGAAGGGGTTGGGAAGCTGGCGTCGTTTACTGGTCGTCTCCATGAAGGAAAAGATCGGCCTCAACCAAGGGCTTCATATTGGAAGGAAACAATCCCGCACGACAAGGATGACTGAGTGCAGAGGATGAGGATTCGCGTTTTGAATCCGAGCTGGTTTACTTTCTTCCACTTGAGCATTTTGTCAAATTTCTACCGGAGAGCACCAAGCACGGTGGGGGATTTTATTTGTCTACTTGAGCATTTGCAGGATTTGTTTTTCCCCTTGACTGGTGCGATGATGAAGGGATTTACTGTATTTTCTGCGAGACCATAGGGTCTAGTTCTCTCTCTCTCTCTGCCGGTCGTGTAGATAAACTTGTACGTACCTTGAATCCAGCTGGGGTTCGTCATACGTCCATGTGCATACATACGAGTACTGTTTTTTTTTTTTTGTATTTTTAATTTAAAAAAAGAATAGTCTGGTTCCTCTATGAATTACCCTGAGCTCGGAATCTACCTTGTGAGAGTTTATTGCATAAAAGTGGGAGATAAAAACTCGTTATGGGTTGATCCTAATAAAGCAAGGACTGTATGCAGATCGCAGTCGAGAACTTTGAATCAAAGTAACTTATATACCGGTACCTATTTTAGTCGGATGAAAAATCGGGGTAATAGTAATCGCATAATTTCGCTCAATTTTCCTTTAAAGACGTTTTGCGGTTACCCTGAATCAAAGACAAAAACCACTTCTCGCACCAGAGATATATATACCCATCAAAAACAGCTCCCAATACAATTTACCCAAAACAGCATAAGCATACAATCTCAGTAAAAATTAACAAAGCTCCCAGCTTCTATGCGCTGGCTTAGCCCCTCCACTGTGCCTCTACATATTCGTAATGGGCACCTGCAACAGCCAATACTTCTCATATCCAGCTCTCTCACCGTCCTTCACCGCAGGTAAATCATTCCCCGTCGTCCCCGGCACGGGGTCCAACTCCGCCAACACCTTCGGAGCCGGTTCTCTCAATACCAACTCGGCCCTCTGCCTCACCGGCTGCCCCGCCTCTCCCTCGGCTCCCAGCTCAGGCAGCTCCAAACTCTTGAATCCAGTGCTAGATTGATACACTACCGCCTTGACTACATCCAACCTCGCTCCGCCCTGCTGCGGAATTTGTCGCTTGAATGTAATCTCCCTGAAGTGCCCAATGTCGATAGACTCAAATTGTCCTTCCTGAGGGTAAATCTGCCGCACGCCAAAGTTGGGCGAGAAGTGGAAGAGGGCCATGTTGACATGTAGTTTATTGTATAGGTTGATGTATTCGAGGTCGGTGCTGAATTTAAGTTTGATTTCTTCAACGCTGGTATCACCTTCAACGGGTGCTGAGAGGGGCGGGGGGATGTTAGTGTGTTTCGTATTGAAGGAGAAGGAGAGGGTTTAGGGTGGAGGATGTATTCATACCTCGTCCTATTTGCTCCAGGGTGAACAAATCAGTATTTTCAAAGTCAGTAGTAGTTTTTACGTTGTCTAGCCAGGTACGGTATTGTGAAATCTGCACGATATTCCGCAAAGCCTTATCCATGCTATCTGCCTGAGCTAACAAAGTCCCGCTTGAACCCCCATCATGCACTGCATATTTATCATTGCCGCTGTATCTCACCTGGAAGTCTTCCCCTGCGGGCAGACTGTCCTCGGATACAACCAACAACGGAACCTCGGTCCGCACATATGTGTTTCTCACCCCATCCCATGGAGAGGGAATCGCTAAACCTCCCACTGCCATGAGGCGAACATGTTTGACGCTAGCAGACGGTCCAGCAACGAGCACAGCCTGGCATCCTGAAGGCCATGGGTATGTGATATCCTGAGGTGGCATTGTATGGGTCTCATACCAATCCGGGTATTTGTCATAGTATGCCTTCATAAGGTTGCTTGCGCGGATATGCTGCTCATTAGAAACTTTTGCCAATAAAGCTAGACTCGGTGAACCCACGACCCTGACAACCGACGCAATCGTGCCCACTTGGGTGATTACGACTCGGACCTGAGCCTCTGAAGGCGGGGTGTTGAGGTTATCGTCCCAGAGATATACAGCGTACTCAGACCCCTGTTGGACACCGTGTGCGGATCCTGCGCGCAGAATCAGCACCGGGAGGTCATCGCTCTGCTCATCTGCGTCAAAAGGTTCGAATGTGAATTGAGAGTTGCCGAAAGGGATGGCGCTGATTGGAATTCCCACTACTTGCTCTGCAGCGGTATCGTTGGTGAGGAAGCCCTTACCCACGTCGCCCAGCAGTACGGGGGTCTGTAGCATTGGCTCCCGGTGCGTAACTTGATTGTTCGCGTCCCGGAGTACATATTCCCGCTTCCCATAGACCCTATCGAATACATTTCGATATACCATTCCCAACGACGTCTGATTAATATTCCTGGCAATTCGTAAAGTATCCACAAGAGCACTCGTGAGCCTCCCGCCACCATTAATTTCCCAGCTAAGTTCATGTGCCAGACACCCGGTCCAGATTTCATAGCCGAATGGCTTCACTAGCCACTGATGTCTGGGCACATTCTCCGTTCGGTCCTGCATAGTGTTCCAGTGCTTTCGCAAATCCTCGAGGGACACCCCTGGTATCACTTCTCCTCTAGTTGTGACCCTCCCTAGGGGCCTGTCCACGGGGTATTTCTGCTTCTCAGCCTCAAGGGCCTTACTATCCTCGGGGCTGAGGTCTTGTGCCATGGTTTTAAAGATGGTATAACGAGCACGGAGTCCCGAAGTAAGAAATGCTTCTTGCTGCTTGGGATCTGGATCCCTAAAGGCCCCCCCAGAATAACAACTGTCCAACACTACCGTGAGCCTGCACTTTGTCTCCACAATCTTGCTCAACAAGTAGCTCAGTTCAAAGTCTCTAATTTCTCGACCCCCAGCCATAAAGGCCTCCATGGGTGCCAATGTCTCATCCATTCGATTTCCCTTCCCACGCCAATCTGGCACAATACTCCACACCCTGTTCCCATGCCCCGAATATGTGATTAGGACTTGGTCGCCCTCACCGCACTCTTGGGAGAGCTTGAGGAGTGCGTTGGTGATATTTTCATAGGTGGCGAGTTTATCTGTACCGCGTTCTACAGCCTGGTAACTCAGGCCGTCTCTTGTGGATGTGAGCTGCTTAATTTGGGCAGCGGGGACAGCGAGAACTTCGGTCAGATATGAGATGAAAGAGTCACAGTCGCCGACGGCGCCGGAGAGGGAGGTGGTCGAGTTGTTGTAGGTATTGGGATAAAAGTTAATCCCAATACAAACGGCAAAAATTCGGGGAGCCATTTATATATATCGCACTAATCAGGGTGTGAGAGCATGCTAAGAAGAGAGTATGAACAAAATCAAAGGTAGGAAATTTTGCTAGGGCCAGGCGACCTTCCACACGGCAGAAACGATTTGATGCTGTTACCCTGACAACAGACTGGGTGCCGGGGGGTATGCATACATTAAGGTGAGGATTTGCTGGACAGAATAGAAGAATTGTGTACTCACGCCTTATGTGCACTCAAACCCACGAGTTCGAAAAATGGAAAGCCGAAAATTAACCCTCTAATAGATGTCTTGATCCGGTTGTAGTGTAAAAGATGTCTGTTCACCCGTGGTTGTAAAGCGCCTATCCTCACTGCTGTGACTAGAAAAGAGTCATTTAGTGATGAGGGAATGGGGTTTTATATCCAACCCACAGCCCACAACAAGCAGTATTTAACCATGTGGATTGCCTTGACCTTAGTGAGCGCCCTGCCACATACACGGCTCATCACCCTTGGAGGTTTCCTCCACCACAATAGTTCAGCTCAGGTGCCTACGAACGCATGTGGATCTGAGATCCGTACCTTTTTCTTCCATAGCTGATTATCAAGTACTAGTCTATTAGGTAAATACCTAATATCGATAAACTTGAGGAAGGATTGTCACTACCAGGACATCGGGGTACGAGCTGAAAATCAAATTCTTCAGCGATAACCCATTTCGAACGGATGCAGATCTGAGATCCGTACCTTTTTCTTCCATATCTGATTATCAAGTATTAGTCTATTAGGTAAATACGGCAATATCGATAAACTTGAGGAAGGGTTGTCACTACCAGGACATTGGGGTACGAGCTGAAAATCAAGTTCTTCAGTGATAACCCATTTCAAACCCGGCTATGCATATACAAATTCACACGCTAACTAACGCATTGCTGCCGTCCCGGATCTTCAGCTTCAGCCCGAGGTGCTTATTTGTTTTTTTCCTGAGATGAGCTGCGGGGTAGGTAACTTGCTAACGATACTAGTTTTTATGGGTATTTCCTCCCTAGATTAGCCAAAATTCGGTTGCGCTTTCCAGAAAGATGTGATATGAAGTGTGATCTTCGGTAGTTTGGTTTGATTTTCAGAATTGGCTTGCGCAATTTGAGATGATCAACCCTCCAAGTCTCGACCGACTTCCGCACAGTCAACAGGGGTAATCCACGGGCATCCACGGGCATCCATCACGTCAATTGACAACTGAACCCATGCACTGCGCTGTAGATGCTTGTTCCCACATACATCCACTGATTCATGCATATGCATATTGCAGTTGCAGGAGGCGTACCAGTCTATTGTTTGATCGTCCGATTAGGCCGTGTAAGAGACACTCTGGAGCTATTGAAGTTGAGCAAATATTTGGTGCCCAGCTTCGTGCGGATGTACATACATTTGTAGGTTCGAGGCGTCATAGACATTGCGTGGCGTTTGAGGTATTGGTGCTTAGGCTACACCTTAACCAACACCGGGGGGTGGGATGAAGTTTCGAAGCTCATGATCAGTCACACCTGTGGTATTGATACTCGAAGGCTACAGCCGCCTTGTGAACATACCTTGAATCATTCATGCATCATGCATCCTAATATCCCCTCAGCTTTGCAGATCCGTTCACACCTTGGCCAGCAGGCAAGTGCATGTTTTGTGCTGGTACTTTGTAATCTTCGTAAGGATAGACGCTCACGTCCAGAGCCTTCAGCTTGCAGGCCTAGAGTCTGTGACGATCGTGCTTATGTAGGCAGAGCTCTGCTCTTATCAATATGACATAGATCCAGTCTCGGGAACTGGTTCTCACAACCTACTTAAGATAATTGTATCTTTCGGCACGAGATCAGTATCTTTCCATTCGGCGTCACCCTACATAAAACCTCTAAAGTCTTGCCCTCGGAAGATCGCATACGTACAACCACCCCCAACCTACCTTTGGGGCTCGGGATTATTTTATATATATATATATATATATATTAGGGGGCTCAGCACTACCTTCGAGGCAGGTTGGGGGCATTCATTATATCTGTTACCTATCGTCCCACCTTTACGATCTTACCTAATTCTGTGCCTGGGGTATGCTGCGTAAGAACTCATCTTAAGCAATGGCAGACGCTCAAGTCCTCGCAGACTTCATCAACCGAGGAGCCCCGGACCTCCTCTATGATTTACCCATTGAAGACGAGGGGCACAACTTTGCCCTGAGAACCTCCTCACTCACATTCTCAACACCGCCCACCTTTTCTCAATCCTCATCTTGTTCGCCCACCTTGACCACTGTTCGAAAACACCTTGACACTGCATTCACGGCCTTTGGTGGGCTAAACAATGCCGACCAGCAGCAGCTTAGTGGTATATACCTTGAAAGCTACCACAAGAGCATCGATGACGACAATATTGGTGATGCAGTGGAGTACCTGCTTAGATCAGCTTGTATCGATGAATTGGTTCTCGGGAAGCTCGATCTTGCTAGAAGCCGTAGCCGTAACAGTTGCACTGTTCAAGGGCTTTACCAGCGCAACCTCCTCCTCGAGGCATCAGCGGGGAGGTTAGTTCTACTTCATGCGCATACAGGCGACTGCCACTACTTGTTCCGAGCCTTAGGGAATCTCCGTGCTGCAGCTGTGCTAGATCACGGTGATATCCGGGCACCTAGGCGAGAGTTTCACCTCCGCATTACGAAAGCAGCGATGGTGGTCCACCGGAAAATATATGAGGCAATCTGTGGGAACTGCAGTGTTGATACCACCCCCTCTTTAGCACTCCAGCACCTCCGTAAAGCAATCACTGTTGCAGGAAGATTCCTCTCTTTAATCGCCAATTCCCGCAGTGGCGGCGGCGAGGATAGCGATAGTGAGCTGAGAGATGTGCTATCACACGCCCTCACTTGGGTTCTCGAGCTTCAGTCTTCTACATCCTGCACCGGGCCGTCGATCGGTCTTCACATCATGCACCTCACACGCCCATTACCTATTCAGTTACTGACACACCTTCTACTTCCCCTACCCACGGGAGTTACCGCAGACCACCTGTCCACTCTTGCAAAGAAACTCAAGTCACGGTACGAAGCCTTACCTAATGCACCTGACGCGAAACGGTGTCTTGAGGTTGCCGTGACGATGCTACAATGTGCAGTGGACGAAGGTGGGAGTATGCCTGAGGTAGGGGCAGAAGGTTTTGATAACTGGATATATGGACGGATGAAGTATCTTATTAACCTAAGGAAGTTGAGGGGATATTGGGTGCGTAGGTTTGGCGAAATTGGAGTAGGAGTAGTAGGGCATGCGGAGCAGGAGGCTGAGAGGAGGGCTCAAGAGAAGCAGAGGAAGGGGGCGATGAGCGAGCTCGAGGTGGAGAAACCCATAGATCTGGCATTGTATCTGCATAGTGTGGCCATACAAGGACTCCATATATATACCCATGGATCTTCAAAGGATAGTACGCAAGCTAATGCAGGTCCGGGTGATGCCGCTCCAGATGGTAATGTGGCTGTGGATGGTGATGTGGTTCTGGAGGCTCTGAAGACTCTGGATGGTGGTGTAGCTCCGAGTGATGATGTGGCTCCGAGTGGTGATACAGATTCGGGTGGTACTGACACAAGTAACAGAGAAGATGACTGGAAGAGTAGACAGGCTAAGCTAGGTGGGCTCAATGAGGCAATTAAGGTGATGCGCCGAGCGCTAGACATTGCGAGAAAAATTCATCTCGGCACGGTTACTGGGATAATGTCGAACCGCAAGCGTCCCAGCCTTGCCGCCTGGGCCCGTGACCTCGGACGCCTCCTGGTAGCAAAACTTCAGTTCCACATTGACCAGGGGTCAGTTTTTGGCGAGAGTGGTTGCGCCGAGGTTCAGCAAATTGCAGAGGAAGAGTTGAAATTGAATGGCAATCAGCGGGTCGTCCGAGCGGACCGAGGAGCGCGCACAGTCTCCATGGGTAACGTGGCATGGATCCTTTTCATGCTGTATCAAGCTGAACCTGAGGAGAGGGCGGGCTTCCTTGATCGGGCTATCAGGCAGGGTAGGGATGTGCTGGACCTGGCAAAAACACAACCTTCGGACCCTGATAATGCTAGATGGTGCGCAATGGCAGAGACGGACGCGAGGAACGCGCTGAGCATGTTTTATAAAGCAGAGTTTGAGCGCATGGGGGACCTGAGGGCACTACAAACTGCAGCAAAGCACACTAGGAAGTCACTCAATAGCCAGGTATTGCCGCAGCAGGCAGATGGGAAGCGCAAAAAGAAACTGGTGGTAAATTTACGGTTCCCAACAGTGGATGCACTCTTCGAATACTTGCGGGATGTCAACACCCTCGCAGCCATCTTTGCCCAGCGCTTCCGCAAAACGGGGGAGTTCAACGAACTGGAGAATGCAATCAAGCACCAGAGGCAAATTGTGTCGTTGGCGGCGCCCGACCGGATTTTGAAAGCGGGCTATCAGGTCACTTTGGCCAACTACCTTGAGCAGCTGTACGAGTCGCAGCGCCTGCAGACTCAAGTAGAGCAGGAAAAGGTACTAGAAGAGGCATTAGTATCTGTTCAGAAAGCATGGCAAGTGTTAGAAAAAAGTGGCGAGATGGAGCTGAAGGCTGCGTGCATGAATGCACTCGGCAGCATCTATAAAGCGAGATACTGTCTCGATCAAGCTAAGTATGCCAGTGATCTGAAGGACGCAAAGAAGTTCCTTCAGCATGCGATGGCCAAAGAAGCGGCGGGCACCCTTCACATCAGCAAGACAGGGTTGGCGCGGATGCTGACCACACTCAGCCAGATTTTCGGACTCTTTGGTGACGTGAAAGAAGCTGTCTTTGTGGCCGTAATTGCCATGCAATGGTGCCCCCCAACACTTTTTTACGAGCTCGCGGAGCTAAATTATCGTATGGGTGTGGAGATGAGCAAAATTCCCGATGACTATCCAGACCTGGATACTATTCTCGGTCCTTTGTTTAAATGTTTCCGAGAGCCCGCTGCGGCCCCCACCACTCGCCTCAAAGCCGCCCTCAAATTATGCAACCTTCTGAAGGGTGCAAGCAGATGGGAGGAGGTATACAGTATTGCTATAGAGGCTATTGATCTCTTCTCCCTCGTCGTGATACGCTCTCTACCACAGGTCGACCAGCAGAAGTGCCTAGAGGCCTTCTCCGGGTTCGGCTCGCTCGCGGCAGCAGCAGCTTTCGAAGCCCACAAGTCCCCTGCAGATGCCCTCATGTTACTCGAAAAAGGAAGAGACATCATCGCCGGCAATCGTTTTGACACCCGTATTGACCTCACTGAGTTGCGCAGTGTTGACAAGGATCTCGCCGAGGAGTTCGAGAAGCTACGTGCACAGCTCGACCCATCTGGCGTGCATGCATACATGATGAGCACCGGCCAGTCTCGGGAGCCTGGGGTCAAGGACCCTTCTGGTAGGCTTCTCCGTGCAAATCGTAGACTAGAAGAAGTTGTAAACAAGATCCGCAGCAAGAAAGGGTTTGAGGGTTTCCTCAAGCCGCCGAACCTCGATCAAATGAAGGATGCAGCAGGCGAAGGCTCTATTGTTGTCATTAACATCGCAGAGTGGCGTTGTGATGCCATTATTGTCCGCAAAGGCCGAGAGGTTGAATCTATTAAATTGGACAAACTCACGCAGGAGGCCATCACCCAACAACTCGGAGATGCGCCCTCGTACAACGAGATCGGTCTTGGGATTACTGATTACCCCGCCTTCCTTACTTTTCTCTGGCAATGCATTGGTTATCCGGTGCTCACAAGGCTCGGCTATTCGGATGATCTGCCGGCAAACACCCCGATTGAGTCCTATCCTCGCATATGGTGGTGCTCTACAGGCAACGCCTCCCGACTGCCTTTGCACGCCGCCTCAATCGGGAGGAAGCGTGGCAATGTTATGAGCCGTGTAGTTTCCAGCTACACTTCCTCCATTAAAGCCCTCATATTTTCTCGGCGGCAGGCCGCTCTCCGTCGTACCTCACCCCAAAGAGGATCCCGTGCGCTTTTGTGTTCCGTACTATCTACCTTACACGACCGAGAGTGGGGCCTCGGTCGACTAATAAGCGCACCGGCGGAGGTTGAAGCAGTTGGCAGATTGATCACCGAGACAATGTCCATGGATACTCCTACTGGGGACAAAACAGGGGGTACCATGGCGAAGTTAAACGTGAAGATTGAGCCTGACCCATATGAGGCGGACTTGTTGGACTACTTTACAATTGCCTCCCTCGTTCACTCTCCTCCGCCACCAGAGGAATGGCCTGCCATATTCCATTTTGCCGGGCATGGGGTTACTAACCCTACTGACCCAAGTAAGTCTTGCCTCTACACCAAAGACTCCCCGTTATATGTCGAGAAGTTGGTCAGGGTGGGTATGTACGAGCGTTTCCCTTTGCTGGCATACCTCAGCGCATGTAGCACGGGGGTGAATGTTGTAAATGGTAAAGCAGGATTAGGGGATGAGGGGATCCATGTTATGGGGGCGCTGCAGCTGGCGGGGTTTGTGGGGGTGGTGGGAGCTTTATGGAGGGTTTCGGATGATACCGCAGGCAGGGTAGCGAAGATTTTTTATGAGCAGTTTCTGAAGGGGGATTGGGAAGAAGAGGATAGGGTGGCGCAGTGTTTCCATTATGCGGTCATGAGTTTGAGAAATACAACCGACATGAGTCGCGTGGCAGTAAGTATAGAACTCCCAGCACGGTTAAGTAAAATTGACTGACAATTCCCCAACTCAATAGGACCGGCAACCGAGTCATTGGGCTCCGTTCATGCATATGGGGGTGTAGGTAGAAGGCGTAGGTCTTCTGGTAGCGGGGTTCTGTGGGGATTTTGGTGGATAAAGACCAGTATTTAGGATTGTCAGTTTGGAAATTTGTGCAATGGATTTAAAAAGTATTTAATTGAACTTAGCTTTGGACTTATTGTTTGTTTATCAATCTTTACTCGTATTCAGGCTAAAATTGTTTTTTAATTGCTGACTGCAATTTACGGATAGTGGGCACTTCCCTCGGTCTTGGCAGTGGCAGCCTAAGTTCAGGGTAACCTAAGTAATAAGCGAAATGCTAGCTCGAAGCCAATATTCAGTGCTTCAAGCTACTTAAAGGTAGATTAAGTAAACTAATTAGAGTACATAGTTCAATTGCGGGTAACCCATCCCTACCAAGGAACTTTGTGCCAACCAGTTGGCTATCTAGGGCTCATGTCCCTGCTAGGAGAAGTACTTAGATAAGAGAGAGTGTGAGCACGAGAACATCAACCAGACTAGAGAACAGCCAGGAGATGCTTCAGCTACAGTAGTGATATGCTACAGAAGACCACAGCTCCCTATCTCTTTCATAAACCTGCCCAAATAGTTTCCCCTCAACCTAGCCTTGGTAGCGAGGGGAAAGGGAAAATTTACACCCATTTGATGATGATCTCGCGAAAAGGCTGCCAGGGGTTCGAGTCCCGGTTTGGAGCTCACTTGATGGAGAAGGGAAGTCCACTAGGTGGTCCTCGATGGTGGGGAGAGTAGCTCGTGGGACTCGGGAGAGCTGAGCCGCTTCTCATAGGCGATATTATATATACGGTATACTGTCGCGAGGGACACAAGGGATGTGCACCACAAACTACACATTTAGCGAGTCCTTTGCCGACATTTGTTATCTTCATTTCACGTATCCCGCTTCCATGAGTGGGTTTTGGACTAGCTTGCTTACCTTGCAACCCCTCCCCCTAATATCATTCCCTAGTTCCTATCGAAAAATAAAAACCATTCATTTCACGTCCCGCCCTGTCCACCTAACTCGGTAGATAAACTCCAGCCATGACTGCGTTACCAGGCCACTCCGGTGGCACTTTTACAAATGCCACCAATGTACTGTCACTAGGGACACAGTCGATTGGCACTAGGTGTTGGTCAGCTCCGCAGTCTGGCTTGCTGCACTTACATGTCCTATGTGGCAATTCCACCCACTCTAGGGCCGGTAGACCCCATGAACCCGCCTCCACTAACTTGTTCCACTTGTGGCTCGCAAAGCAGGAGTCACATACCTCTTTAATTTCCACGCCTTGCCTGAACCTCACCTTTGACCTCAATGGGGTCAGCCATCTAATGCACGTAAATATCTCATTACGCTTGGCAGATCCGGGCTTGTGCGCTGACATAATGGCAGTATGGATATGAAGACGGGACATTACCTTGGGTGGTCCCTCATGAACTTTTACCTCGCGTTTACAGCCCTGGCACATGAGCGATTGGCAGAGGTAACAAGACTTGAGGGGCGTTGTACACAGGGGGAATGGCTTGCAGAGTGGCTTGATAGTGGTGGTAAGGATGGAATATATTTGCTTGGAGGTCCGTGCTAATTGAATCACAGCCGGGCGATGGCTCGAGGAAAGGATGGCATCCAGGATAGGGAAGATATCCAAGATGCGACGTAGGAGTTCTAGACTGCGAGGCATCGGGCTGGAGGTAGCCATTGTGACCGGGGTTGGAGTCTGGTAGGTAGTGTCGATACCTATAGGATGGGAAGGATGTAAATAGATCCGAAATGCATTCTTGAATCCAGGCCAAGTGTGCTATGACCACCGAGTCAACGATGTTTGTGCCGTAGGCTTGAGTTTATCTGGCCATGATTCGTGGGCTGACCAATTATAGTAGCCGAAAAGGCAACAGTAAACCAAGCAGTGCAATGTCAAGATTTTCCAATTGGAGTGTGGAGGGGGAATTACTCGGCTGAATGGCGCACAAGGGACACGATATACGCATGAATTACTTGCACCAACGAGATAAAAGGGAGTAAGGTTAATGAATAGAACCCCACCCAATATCCCCTAATCGAGCATACCGTTAGACCACCCGAGCTTCTCGAGATGAGACTCCTTTTATATATTAGCCTCCGGGATTTACTTTATTACCAGAGATCCCCAATTTCCCTTCAATCCCCAGCATAAATAAAGTTTATACCCCTTCTGCTTGAGCAAAACGAACATCCAAGTCACTATGGTGTCTATGCCATTTATATATGAGTACGTGTGTGAATAATAAACCGCGGTTCTGAAATACGAGTTCACCCCGTTGAGACCAACCATCCTCTGCGTCCATACAAATTAGTCCATACCCCCTGCTTATAGCCCAGAGTCTTATTCATGAAGGGGTCTTAACGTATCAGCAATTGTAAGTCGTATTCGCCGGTTTTCTGAGTGTATTCATACTGTACGTGAGAGGTACGGCTGGTTACCCTGAATTACGATAAGATAGTTTACCACGACTCCAAGGTGCTAAATTGAAAGAGGGTTTATTTGCCAAATGTTCATCTGTATGCCCTCTAGGCCTTCATCATGCACGGCTTGTTTCCTTGTTCCCAAATTATACAGGTGGTGTTGGCCCACAGATGAGCTAGCCTCTTAGTCCCGGCACTACTAGCCTCTCTGAATGGCAATAAGAAAATATGATCCCGGTATATATTAGGGACTGGCAAAAGACAAAAGAACAAAAAGAATGACGACGTCGACAAGACTCGAACTTGCGCACGCAGAACGTAAGTGATGATTGGGCATAACCTCATTCTAATCACTCCCCTTAACCACTCGGGCACGACGTCTGTTTTGTGTTCATGTATTAAAACACTAAAGTATAGTCCCATTCTCACTATGAAATCTTAATCCACCTCGCCATCCTTTACCTACTAGTGTTCAGACACAGACCAATGTCTGTGAATGCACCAATACCCCTGTAGCCTCTCCCGAGGGGCTTGCGCCAACCAGACTACCCCTGTGGATGACCACCAATTCACCAAGTATAATGCAGGCTGGTAAAGTGAAATAACGAGCAAGACCGATATAATAAGACCTTACTAGATTAAGGAACAGTATTTAGAATTCCGGGGTCGTCGACACTTATCAAATTAGATCTCCGTGTAACCTAATGTGCAGATCTTCGGACATTATTCCTCCGACTTAAGGCTCATTCGTGATCTAGAAGTGTGCCTGGTTGGCTGGTTCTCTCATAATTTTCCGCCAAGACGTCCTAGATGAGTCAAAACTTGCTCGAATCTTAGTTTGGCTGCATAATCTTGGCACTCGAAGAGCAAGTATCCACCAAGGTGCTCACCCCGTTGAGTTAGCACCGGAGTTTCACCGGACCTCCGCAACACTCCCTCCGATGCTCCGATTCCAATGTGACTACCACTTTAGGTAGTACCCGAAGTTGTTTACGGCTAGTCTGGTTAGCTAAAGGCCGTTGAAGCTCCGGGCATGGCGGGATAACTTTTATATAAAATAAGGCCCAAAACCGCCAGATTTGAGAGGAAGTTCCATCAGATCAACCGAAATCAAAACAACAGTCCTCCCGAAATTGCATACAATACTATTCATTCGCCGCAGCTATATTACCCTATCATCTACATTCGTCCTGAATACTTAGCTTGCCCAACCGATATCAAGATGTCTTCTAACAGCCACTCCCATTCTCACGAGCACGAGCACACCCCCGGCCATGCTCATGGCCACTCTCACTCCCACGAACATGATGGACAATTTATCGATCCAACAGGCCGTATTCCTATCGTCGATACCCAAAACCTCACTCAAGCTGAGAGGAGCAGGGTTCACTTTGAGTAAGTATTCATTACATTATCTCTCCGCTTCACGGCTAGTATTGACGTAATTTATAGCAACTTTGCAAAAGCCCATGCCGATAAGTTCGTTGAAGGCAGACGTTTCATTGCTAAAAACATCCAAGATCGTTTGGACTGGATTGGCGTTGACTTTACCAAACCCGTTCGAGTTCTCGACTATGCATGTGGAACTGGCGTAGTGTCTCATGTAAGATGCTTGAAAATGATTTTCCTATATACATGGATTTCAGATAGCTAACAGCAATCTTATTAACAGTCACTTGCCCCATACGTTACACCCACCAGCCAATTCATCGGCATAGACGTCTCCGACACCATGGGTGCCGACCAGTACAACATCACCTCCGCCGCCCTCGGCTTCACCCCGGAATTCATGAAAGCCTACAAGGGGACTCTCCTCGAACCAACCGAACCAACCCCTACTGAATTCTCTGCGCCAGAGTTCTTCAACTTTGACATCGTCGCCTGCAGCATGTCCCTCCATCATTTCGATGACCCTGTATACGCAATGCAGCAACTCGCCAAACGTGCACGCCCCGACGGAGGAGTGTTTATCATGATTGATAATACCAAAGCCCCGGCCCACATGGAGGTTCATAAGATGTATCAGCAGGCGACGGGGCATGGGGCGCATACGGCTATGGGGTATGCGGAGGAGGAAATGAAGAAGTATTATGAAGGGGCAGACGCGGCTGCAGACTTTGAGTATGTGGCTTTAGAAAGGGGTCCGGAGATTGATATGGGGGGGCATAAGTGGGACATGCAGATATTTATCTCCAAGGGGAGGAGGGGTGAATGAAGGATTCTTTGTGAAGGAACTTACGGAGCGGTAGGATAGGTAATTTTTGCATGTGGATTGGTTAAGTATGATGGAAATTTTGACAGGGATATTGATATTGCAGTCTGGTTGGTTGATATTGGGGTTCAAGGGAATATATCCATATACTTTGTAGCTAGTTATATTTAAAGCCGGAATTCAACTTCTGGGCAGGTGACCCAAAGCCAACTGCATAGGCCATATACATATATGCCATTGGATTTCAAGTATTGTACTCCGTACAAAACCAGAATGGCTGCACTAGCACTTAGTCTGGTTCTCTAAGCCAATACTCCAGGCCACGAGGTAGGTCAGTACTGTATTATTTTCTGTGGTCGGATATAGACCGGTAGTAGTAGAGATCTCGCTCGCCGTTTCATCTATCAGACTACTACTACGTTTTCATGGCTGGTTTAAGGTTGCTAGTGCTCAGACTACTATTTTCATACTAGTCTGGTATGGTAGAATTGCCCACCCCGGATGGAGACCAAATATTTTCGGTTCCTATGTAAAAGTCCACTGTTACTTCCGTGCCATACTCAAGTCTCTTAAGCCCTTGCTGAACTGCAGCCTTTCACGGCTCGTTGGTCTGCTAAGTACACAACTTTCGACACTCCCTTATCAATACTTGCCTTCCAACTATCCTTCACGCTGAAACCGAAATCGTGGAGTCTCTATTGATATTTCTCCCACTTCTCTCTCCAGTAGTCAGATTCCTCTCACAGCGCCGTGCGCCTCTCTCCAAAACTACTCTCTCCTTCAACCAGACTACTTTCCCTTCCTGGTTTGCCTTTGACTCTTTCTTCGGTCAGGGCTTTTATTCGCTTCACATCTTCCTGCTTTGTCTTCCGCACCAACTAGACACAGGTACTTACATATACTCCGCAGCACCCCTCCGTAGCCAGCCATACAAACTTGACACCCCATCCTGCATATCCTCATCATCTTTCATATACCATCTCAAAATCCCATAGCATTGTGTATATACGTTGTTGCTGCTTGAGTCATTAGTCCCATATACAACAATTATTAAGCTTTCTTTATGTATGCTAGTTGTATTGATATCACATTAATGAATATATTAATTCTCCTATTCATATTGAAAGATATTAGTTGTAGAGAATAGGATTGGTTCTCCACTCCGCGCTTTAAGTAGTGCGGGCAAGAGATCCTAACTTACTCAAATGGGTAATCTCATGCGCTCAAGTGTATGCTCGTGAGGTCCTGTAGTCTATTAAATCCTCGTCTACTGTCCTTCACAGCACAAAACTTTGCATCGTCTAGATCAGCGTTTGTTTCCTCGCCTGAAGCTCAAGACACCAAAGAGCCAGTGCACCTATTCCAGCTTCGGAGCCTAGCCATATTAAATCCACCACAGCCATGTCCTTCCAAAAAACCTCCCTTCCTAACTCTATCCGCCTCGATGACGGCTACATCCTCATCGCTGCTGTGCAGACAGCAGATAAAGCCTTCTACATGGATGCCTCTATTGATCTCAACACTTGTTTGGGCAACATCAATGGTATGTGCCCCCCCCCCCAAAAGAGTCCCTATTTCCAGTTCCACCTAAAAGAGTATGGTCCCAGTGGGTCTTGGGGAACCTTAAAGCAAGTACTAGTCATACTAACATGCTCTCTTCTCTTTAGGTGTCTTCGCCTGGGGCGAAACCAACTTCTCCGCCACTGCACTGGAGGCCACCATCACCGTGTTGGCCAATCCTGAAGAAGCTATTTTCTTGGAAGCAAGGCTGCAGAAAGAGGACGGAGAGTATATTACGGGTAGAATTGATTTGAATGAGAAGATTGAAAATCAAAATGGGAAGTTGGTGTATAGTAAGTCTAACTTTCCCAGGGGTTATTAATAAAAGTTAATGGGATCTCACAAATATATCAGATCCAGATTACTCTACATCCTGCTAGGAGGGAAATGAGTCAATGATGGATCGTTATTGGCTATAGTCTGACTTGTTTGGGTGGGTGGCTTTATACTCGAGGTGTGGTGGGCAGTGTTCAGCAATGGGAATCAGAGCTTTGGGGGTTGAGCGGAGTTGGGTTGGATACTTGAACTGAAATCACCCACGAGGCGCGTTTAATCGGGTTGCAATGGAATGAATTATTACTTACTTGGCAATGAGATGCAATGTGCGCACCCGGTATCCCAACTATATGTACTTCGCTCAAGTGATATGGTCGCATAACAGATAAACTTAGTTCTCAACTAAGATACCTTATACCCTTGTAAATGTATGAAGGCTTCCGCGCTACATCACCGGGTAAACGATCAAACGGGTTTTAGACCATTTCTCGGCGGAATAGGCTCAAATTTTGGGGACATATAGTACATGTATGATAATTTCTCGAGGGTTGTAGGCAGAGGCGTATGTGGGTTACTGTTGAAGCTATTTTAGGAAAATATATGGTTCAATCGGGGTGGTTTTTATGAGTGGCTTAGAATCTTGCTTGCTATCGGTATTGGAAGCCTATCTAGACCCTATGTTGAATATCTTTACGTGGCGGTGCCTCTATCCATGGGAAAGTTTTGGGAGGCGCTGGTCAGGTATTTGTTGCAATATCTCTATCAAAGAAGGGCTACATGGAGTACTCAATAGCTCAGAAGTTATTTTACATGAAGGGCAATCTTTCTTGCTCTTGGGTGCTAGGACTTAACGGCTGTTGCTGGAGATACGCCAGGATTTGAACTTTTCTAGTAATCAGAAAACCTAAGGTAACCAACTCAATATTTCGCAGCCAGGGCTAAATAAAACATCTAGCATTGTGGATAAATTTGGGAGCCATTGGACTCCTGAGCCCAACCTCCCTACGAAGTGTGGTTTTGGTATTTATTTATATCCTCTTGTGGAAGGGAGCCTTGTAGGATGAGCTTCCTGGGTTTTTTTTACCAGAATTGCGATATAATGTGCTGAAGAGACTCCCTCTTTTTATATATTCCTTTGAGAAACCGGCTACTTTATCTGAATTTTCTTTAATGAAGGTATTCCAACAAATAAAAATATGATATCCTGAATCCCGCTCTCTTCCATCTTTGCACGCAGTCCAAATGTGGTAGGAACACTCTCCTACCCACCCTTCATTATTTCATTCTCGTAGTTACTATCGCTAACGCCTCCTTGCTCCTTGTTGCCACTGTCTATCATTGGGGGAACCGGGACCGGTACAGCCGCTTCTGTATTGGGTCTTTGTACTGCTGCCTCCGTATACGCCTGTGCTGGAGGGTCCTTGTTCTCCGTCTGTACTGCTGTTTCTGTATACCTCCCTGCCGAGGTGTGTCTCGCAAGCTCCTCCTTTAATTGTGTTGCAGGGCTTTGCTCTGAGTCGCAGTTGCTGTCTGTGGGGGTTCGGCCTGTCACCGCAATTATCATTTGGGGGGGCTCTATTTGGATGGCTACTTACTCCCTCGGCCTAGACCGCATGCTTGTCTTATCCGTGCGCACTCCAATTGCTCCTTTACTCTTCCTATTGCCACACCCCCTCATATGCCGTCTCGAGCTTCTCCCTTATCCACTTCCGCTGGGTTTCTGTAAACTCTTCTGAGGTCTGCTTGCATTGCTCTATCCTTGTCTGTGCGACTCTTTCGATATAGGTACGTCTCTACAGAGTTGTGTTCCAGCTCCTCCTTTAATTGTCCAATTTCTATCCTAACTACTCGATGCCTCTGGACACCCCAGCTCCCTTCTCGTATAAGCGGAGTATGAGTGGTGTAAACAAGGTAAAATCCCGGATTGGGAAATTTTGGTGTGGGCTTGGTAAAATTTGTCTACATGTGAACCACTATGATCAGGATAATGATTTCGAGAAAAGACATTTCCTCATCATATATTTGAAATGGCGAAAATATGGTAAGGTATTTGGGATCCAGAACCATCCGTTTTAATTGGCCAATTGATGACGCACTACCCGGTGATGTATGGTAATTACCTTAGATTAGGCTAACTTATAAGATTCTGTGACGGGCTTCAAAAATCAGTCCTGGGCATTCGTTAATTCGCCCAGGGATAGAACTTCCTTTCTTGCATACTGTGCCCCCTCATTAGGCATCACAGATAGTTCTAAAACTTTCACGAGGGGGCGTGGGAGCTCGACCTAAAGACATCTGAAGCCTAAATCGCTCCACCACTCACTTGAAATGCCTCAGGGGTGACCAACGCAGACTAGAAATTTGATGTCTATACTATAAATATGTTCCAAGGCATGAGTGCTAATAATGAATGTCGAACTGCATAGAACGTAGAACTATGTATTGGTTCAAAGCATAAAAGATGAAACAAAAAACGTGAAACAAAATCTACCCAACTGCAAACGTTTCACGCAGATCTCGTATCTCAGACCCTAGATTCATACCCTCCAATAGATCCATGTATCGTTCCGCTCCCCCTTGATTCCTCCCAGTCGTCCTAACTTAGTGTGAAGCCTTCGATAGCTACCCACAACCTCACTGGCCAGAATCCATATTACTGGCCTTGCGTGGTGTGCCTCTGTATCTAGACATATCGACTGCTGGCCCCTCCGATACTTGGAAAATCAATTCCAGAGCCTCTTGGGCACCACTCGCTAATGTCGTTCTGGTGCTCCAGAGGTCTGCAATTTTCCGGCACTGATTAATGGCGTCCCTGCCGCCCACATATGAATCGAAGCTCTCGATCCTGGAGGGGTCTAGTTCGCTATCGTTCAGATCGTAGTATTCGTGGAAGTCCTTATCCTGGCCGCTGTAGCAGTGAAAGTTGACAATACCAAAGAACTTACCACATGTACCGTTGGCGAATTTTAAACGTGGTATCATTTTGAACAGCGGGGGTGCTAATGGTCCACCAAACAGAGACCTCTTGTTTAGCATCACCATCTCATGTGAGAACAGGTACCATGATTAGATTATATTTACCTCTCGCCCTTAGCCAGTCCGCTGGCCCTAGTACACCCAGGTCTCTTAGCATGTGTGATTTGTATTCCGGGGTTGAGGACTATTACCAGGTACTGGGTAGGTAACCGTTCAGTTAGCACACCTGCTGATTACACAGGGTTAGCGATAGAATGAAGATCAAATACATACCTCTGTCTCGAATCTCAATCTCCAAGCTTTCCAAATCCTCGACGTTATCCACCACTCTCTCACAATGTCCAGGTGCATACGAATCTTGGATTGTATGGAACAAACTCCCCAGAGCACGGCGCGGGATATCAGGTGACTCGTAACTTGTGGTACTCCCAAGGAGTAGCTGACCCAACGTCTTGTCGTAGTAATCGCTATTATCTTCGAGACACTGTTTGAGGAAATCTATTTCGCTTATGAGTGTGTCTTTGGTTATGCGAGGTGCTGGGGTTGGGTCTGGTGTAGCCGTAATTGCAAGCTCATACATCAACTTTGCCCACTTGAGTACCAATTCCGCAGTTCGGGTCTTAGATTCACCCGCGTCTCCTGCCATGGCGTGGAGAAATTGCATGTTGCCGTGGTGGGATTTATATGTGATCTCGCTAGTGAGAGCCTTGCTATAGAATCTTGCCGCCCAAGATATGCCTGAGCTAAAGTTGTGATTGTTGCTGGACTCGTCATCAAAAAGCGAACAGTTCGGATCGTCATTCCAAATCACACCCCGGAGAAATTCCCATATTGTGGCATCAGCACTAGAACTGGAGCTATACCTAGTGGTGCTATCCAGAATACCAGCAGAGATAAGTGCGCAAAGCACCATATTCTCATGGACGGGCTCGTTGAGGTTCCATGGGCCCTCTAGCGCATACCTCTTCGACCGGCGCCTATGCTCACTGCGGGTGTTAAGCCCTGCATACCGCGCCCACAGCTTTAGAACATGCCTTCTGAGCACCAAAGAGTTTTCATCCTCTGGCGTTCCATCACCTCGCTGTTCTGCAAGGAAGACACAACCGGGGACATTCAGAGGTTCGCCTAGATCAGGGATAGTGCAAGAAACCTAACCCGCCGTTGATAATTAGGTTTGTCATCAATAACACGATGTAGGAAACTAAATTAACGTACCAGTAGTTTGTAGGGCTCTCCACCGCGTATATACGAAAAGGCCACGAGGTCGGAGTAGCCATTTGTGTCACTTTCCTTGTAGAAGCTCTCCACAAAGTCCGAATCCAACCTGAAGTCCACGTTGGAAACAAAGCCGGCCTGTATGTAGGGATTAGAAGGTTGTTGGTTGTGGTTGAGATCCATAGTCTGTAGCCACTTACAAAAAGCAGTCCACGCGCAGCACTGCTATCATCATCAACTGCAGCAGAAAGGCCAAACACAAGATTATGGTTAGGAGCAATTTCCGGGCACTGGTATACAATCACCACAGAAACTGTATTGTTTTCACCCCCACTTTCGATAGTTCCACCCACACAATAATCCGTTTTGGGTTGAAGGTCGCCTGGAGCTTGCAAAACTGTGCCCAAGTCATTGTAGAAAGCGGTTGAGCTGTCGACGGGGGTAAATGTATATTGCGTGTCGTTCGCAACTCCAATTCGGGCAGTGATCGGCTATATTATTGCACCAATCAATCAGCAGAGTAGATAGATATGGAACGGAGTTACTAAATTTACATTTGTCATTGTGCTTGACTCGGAAGACTTTCAACAAAACCTACTAAGTGGGCTCAAAGTAGTCTGGTTGGCTCAAAGTGTGTTTAAAAGCGTTCCAATCCCTATGACCGACTGGGGAATGAGAGCAAGATTTATACACGGAATGTTGGCTGAACTCGATGCACTTGAGCTGCGATAATGCAATTATCTAAAAATATGATTGCTGATATTTCAAATAGAGCACTAGAGAGAAGATGCTTATGGTGGTTAGATTGTCACCCACCAGCCGGTCCAACTCAAGAAAACCTGCCATTGCCGATGCCGATTGAGTAAGTACATGCAGATTTCGTGTTTGATGATGTAGATGCTTTCATCGATATTTCGGGGCTTCATCTAACATGAGTGTCAACCCACACTCAGTACGTAGAACCCTGAAATTTCACCCTCGCCACATTATCCGTGTGCTCCCAACTAGCGTGATATGGCAGTAGCTGTTCCAGATACCTTTCCACTTATACAAAAGACTTTCAGGAAAAGACTTTCAGAAATCACGTAACGTCTCAGCGAAACCCAATCTGCTACACAGTGTACACAATCATGGTGCTCTCTATTATAGAATAATGATGCAAAAGTAGAATGAGGCAGGCTCGATATGGTACGGAATTTTGTAGACCTCTGTGGCAATCATTCCGAGACCCTATGGTATTTCAAAGGCTTTCTGCATACTCAATATATGAGAGGAATCGGTCGAGGTTGTACAACGTACCGGTATCATAGGTGAAGAAAATTACCTCATAGTCTAGTTTCAACCCTGCAGAGATCAATTGGTACAGTAAGTGGTTTGACATGTGGATATAGTACAATAGCATCTGCAGCATGGAAATCTTTACCTCATGTCAACCCTCATCTCAATAGTTACAATCTCAATGGTTGCAGGTGACTAGCAAACCTGCCATTAGGTTGGGGGGATCCACTCACCTACATATCTCAATACGCTGCTGCAGGATTATAGATAGATGTAATTATTATGTAATTATTTCCTTTCTAAGTGCTACATAGTTACATAGGCACCTGCACAAGCGCCTTGCATGCCAAGGTGAATGAATCATGCACTTTTTATTACTATATATGTATACACAGAACCAGACTATATACACAGTGCCATTCAGAAAGTGTCCGTGATGCATATAAAAGGTGCAGGATGCATGCAGGTCAAGTGGTCATTCTGCATACAAGTCTGAGTAGTCTGGTTGCACAGGAGTGGTCGTGTCAACCAGACTATCTGGTTGAACAGTTTGAGCAGCCATATGTAGAATAGTCGCACTTGGCCTGCATGCAGCCTGGCCATCTTGTATGTGTTCTGACCGATACGCCAATCTTGACGATTTGGCAATCGGGCGCTATTTACAGTTCAGTTGACTGAACCACCAATTTCGCACAGACGGTCGTTAGCGCGACCGATTCACCAATATTGCTGAATCATTCAACCGAACCACCAATAAATGCATGTAATAAGTGACGCATGCAGCATAAATCTATTGCTGAATCGTTCAACCGAACCA
>Ga0307511_10001423_pt1 | contig 25253 bp, 18 predicted proteins | sample 13_EM_MG_FD_200266 | JGI IMG/M metagenome (GOLD analysis project Ga0307511, IMG submission 200266) | Populus trichocarpa ectomycorrhiza microbial communities from riparian zone in the Pacific Northwest, United States - 13_EM | ecosystem: Host-associated > Plants > Roots > Unclassified | place...
ATCGTGGTATTTTTTTTTTTTTTTTTGCCACTGGGGATGGAAATGGGGATATTGGAGAAAAGGGAATATGAGTTTACAAACTTAAAGCAAGATATATGTGGGTTTGTGAAGCTACAGCTTGCAATTGGAATTGACTGGTAGGTACCTACGGGTATCGGTACATGCGGGATCCTTGCCAAGGATCATAGTTCGAGTATCCCCAACTGCAATTAGGCCATTTACCGATCATGATTGGGCAGCGCTGCAGCTCCACGATGATGTGCAATAGAGTTGGTTATTGAAATTATCTAACAGACTAAGAAGTACCCCGTTACATACCATGATGGCAAGGGAGTCAAGCTATGATGGTGGGGCAACGAAGCGAGTATTAGTTTGTAGAATTCGGTATCGATAATATGGGTACTCTGTATTCGCTTAACCGACGATTATGAGTAGCCAGAAACCACATGCTAACGGGAAGTAAGGGTAGCGTTAGAGATACACCTACAACTTGCTATAACGGATGGCAAAAATCTCACCATCTGTAATGTGGGTAGTATCTCCACTCAGCTCAAGTATACCCACCAAATAGAGTATCATTCCCAAAAATGACCTAATTTTTAGAGGGTTTTTAATGTATATCTGCTCCTCCGCCAAGTGTAGTAGAGTTATTTTGTACGCAAAATACCCCTGTAGAGTCTGAGAGGGCTGTTCAGTATATATCAGCGGAACTTTGATATAAGCTGAATGTAACAGCCCAAAATCGACAGGAGTAGTAAGGGGCCCATTACATCAAGTTTCGTTATAGCCAGTTACAAGTGTATCTCCTAGGTGACATTGAAACAAATGAATATCAATAAAGTGCTATTCTTTTGTACTACCAAAAAGAAAATAAAGCTAGACAGATTCGGCAGTACCGACTTCCTAATGAGGTACCTTTGAGCGGTTGCAAGATTAGTCAGCAAACTTAGTTGAGTTTATTGGTCCGAGACTATCCCTTGACGTTGATAGATTGTATATGGGTGGTTTGCTATTGTTAAGAACAATAGAAGTAACAGAGGTTGAGAAACGGGACAATGGAATTCATGTACGATTTGTCGATGTCTCAGCGACCCAGGGATACTAAGTAGTCTCGTGCCAAGCCCCTTATATTGTGGAACCAAATTATGTTTATTGAGTTTTCCACCTCTATCTGTACGGCTTACGCACACCACCAACCCAACTTGTTGTGATCCATTTTCAGCTCGATTCGAAGAAGTTGGACTGCTAGGCCTGTTTCACTGTAGATCTAGACGCACGTACAAAGCTTAGCCAGATAATTCCTAACTGTCAACCGAGCGGCGAAGATCGGCCTCTCCTGATGCAGCTATCCAGAGGCCATGCACCAGTCACTGAGTTTGGGTTGACTTGTGACCGGTACGTGTGGTCGTCCTTCCATACTACAAACCCCGCTAATTTCCCAACCTCCTGTTTCGCTTCGTCCACCCAGCCAAATATTAATATAGCTTGACTAATATAACCCATTACCTTAAGCTTTCAGCCCGAAGCCTAGGCCTCAGCAGGGGCTTTCCCGACCCAGTGGGTTGTGGCACGTTTAATCTGAGTGGTTGGGTCCTCGCTTTCTTGCTCGATTGCAACACACCGTATGCTTGTCTGTTCCCCCGTACTCTTTGATCAGTGCTCTATAATAACACGATATGTTTACTCTCATTTATATACCATAGCCACTACATCTACTTAGTACTGTTTCTCTTTTTTATACCTTGTGGGGGGCGGGGTGCGAGAGAGGTGTGGTGTGGCACATGACAACCATAGTAGACCTAGATATATCTTGCTCGTTAAGCGAAAGCTCACTGCAGTGACATAGTACGTTGGGCCTGTTAGCAACCGCTGGTTTCCGCCGGGATGGGTTCCGTTAGGGCAGCTGCACTTCACTGAAATATATTCGTGGAGTTATTGTCTCACATATTGTCAACTTTCGTGTTGTAATGCCGATGTGGCGTTAGATGAAGGTACACACTAACGTGCAATACGGTCCAGTTCGAGATCTGGGCCGTATTGATTCGCGGATTCGGCTCTTCTAGGACGTATCAGCACTAATCTGGTTGGCGCATCAGAATGAAGATAACAGGGTTTGCAATAATTGTTGATTTATCACCATCCACTTTCTTGTGGTGACGGTGATGACAGCACGACTATTGAACTGAATGGAAAGTAGCATGCACAAGGATTGCGTTACTAGTTGGCAGTTTGCGTTTTTGTGGTGAGGGGTATCTATGTGCCCCACCATAAAGGAAACAAATCAACAAGCTGAATAAAAGAATAACCCTAGCCCACTAAGTAGGTCTGGTGTTACCAACGCATTGGTCTCAGATCTATTAGATCTTGAGTGGGCAAAAGATCTACGATTGCCGAACCGTGCAGAAGTAGGCGCTTCGCCGTATGTGGCTTAGAGTAGGGGATGAAAGAAGTTGACGGGGAGGCAGGACAAAATCCCTGTAGGATTTGGATGGAACAGGGGACTTGGCGCGGATATTCAATTTGAGGAGATGTGTTGAGATGTGGTGTGCTGTGTGAATGCTGATGTGGTAGAAATTTGGATAAGGAGAAAAAAGTCGGCGCAGCGGAGAAAAGCAATCAAGTAGTAGGGAAAAGCAAATATTTGTGCCTGGATGCTAATAATATGTCGACATGCAGGAGCGATGGCCAATGAAAAGTGGTATCTTGACCAAGATACGTCAATCTACATGGCATGGATATCCCTTCTTCGAATTCAACGGATCAAAAGCACAAAAGTTGTCCAAGTATAGCAGCACCATTTTAATTCAACCAAGATGGATTCTGGCTCTGGAATTTGTTTAGCTACATGGTGGGAATTACACGGAGCCTTCGCCGCACACGGGTGAGGCAAGGCCTAAGCCAAAGGCTTGCTGTTGTACGACGCCCCGACTGTGCCATACTGACAAGGGGACCGTTACATGGCAGCCGGTGAGTATAGTGGACCTACAGTAGAAGGTGACAGGATTATGTTTCGGAGTTTTCCGCGCACAGAAAGAGCCCTGAGTCTGAGAGGTCGTCAAATCAGGTCTCTATCTGCTGTAGTGAGTGGGACACCGCTACCTGCCCTGGGCCTTGCCTGTCATGTTGCGGCGGCGGCGGCATTGGCTTGCAACTGGCTGAAGCTGGCAGCTGTTAAAAAATGGTCTCTCTCCCTCATCTAGCTGGTGGCGATCGGGTTTGTGGTTTCCACATTCAGCAGTTTGTCTTATCCGTTCTCTGTTGACATACTCTATTAGGCACTCGTCTATTTGGAAGTGACACAGAGGGGCACTCAATTCGGACATTCATTTAGCCCTGGTAGGTAAAGTACATACGCCATTGGGATGATCATTTGCCAATAGCATCCTGGAGGTGGTACCTAGAATGCCTGAGGGTGGTCCGACATATGCCCCTTGTGGACAAGCTCGAGCGCTCTCGGAGAATATGATTTACACAAATGACGATCGAGCAAGTTTGATTACCTAGGACTGATCGCAATTGGACCCACATTTATAATGTATCCCAGAAAAGTGCCTAGGCGCAATAGCCATTGATCATTGACATTCACACTCGACCCACTAACTTAATTGTCTCTCCTATGCGCTGTCGGCTGCACCGGATAGAGCATTGCTGTCTAAACTGCAGGGCCCAATCATATCGAACTTACGAGGGGCTTGTGCCAACGTTCACCAGACTTCGAACAGCGATACCCCGATCTGAGGCAAGTTGGTCTCCGTTCCTAAAAGTCATTTCCGTGAGCCGTGATACTTATTTCTGCATGGAAGAGGTATAATACTACCCCGTCTGATGTTTTGGTGAAGCGGATGGAGTCTGAGGCTAAAGATTTTAGGTTCAGGCACGGGTGCAATCTATTTGACACATGCTCGATTGTTAACTCCCGCTTGCTCTGCAAACCATACTCATGACAGCTGTCCGACAAGCCCGCATGTTGGGAGGAATGTGGCCCAAGCCGAATTTGGGGTCGTATTCGCTGATACAGTATTTCGCATGGATTACAGGTCTGGCCTTTCTGCACATTGTTCGAGACTACACACAATACTTGCAGCAGGCCGCGATGGATACTCGTATTCGTACGCACTACAAGCGTTTATTCTGTCGTGGGTAATTTCAAACTTGCCTACTCCAGTTTATTGTGCATTCAGTTTGTAATAAGGCTGGTCCTTGCTCCTGGATGGGAATGTCTCAGCACCTGCTTTATCACAAACACTGTTCACTACTCTACCGACGTGTGCTGAAGCTATACCTTAATCCCTCGGACTTTCCTTTCTGGTGGTTGGTATGTGTACCTGCTGTTTTTTCTTTTGCTTCATATACCGGAAGTTGTCCTTTCTAATTCCTGCATGCAGCCTCAAGATTTTTGAGTGCCCCCGCAATACCGTCTCAGAATACCGGTATACAAGTAGCTGCTACGGGTGTTGCCGGCTGACCTTCAAATCGTACACTCCGGATGTACCGTCATAAGTCTGTAAGCTTTCATTATATTACAGTCCTGATATACCCCTTAAACCCCGGGTTTTATCCCTACCGACATACTCTACTCTACTGTAAACTACCGGGTTCCTCTAGCAATATACATATGTATGTACGTATGGCATCTGATTCTCCTCATTACCCTAGCAATAACCCCACTTTGACTATACCTACCCCTTGCAGGTTTCCGATTACTGAGCTGTCAAGACGTTTGACAGTGTCTTGCATGGTATCGGATGCTACTGTATTTTCTGGCTCTATTTGGCGTGGGGCTATTGCCAAACCGTTTTTTCATACAAATTCGGCCTCCCTGTCTATGGATACTCTTTGATAGGTCTAGTTGTGGCTGGAGAAACTGAGAATCTCACCTCTTGACGTTAGATGATGCTAGTGCTCTGTCAAATAGAGCCAGAGCATGCGGTACAACCTCAAAACGGAATCTCCCGAAGTGACAGATCGATAAGATGGGATTGGTAGTCCGTAGGCATGTGTTCTGTTTGTGATATATGCATGCATCATGGAGACCCTGCAGGGCTTTTAGGTGGTGTTGAGCTACTATTAGAATTCTTAGGCAAAACAACATAGGCGGGCTACTCTGCGATATCCCATATCCCTGCATTGGTGGAGTTGCTTCACTGACCAAGACTCAGGGCGTTTAGATTTTGATCCAAGTTGCGGAACAACATTAGACACAATTTTAAAGTTTCGGGTGTCAACAATTGTGCACACGTGCTAGTTACTCGACCCCCTTATTCCTAGCCAGCTGCGTGCACGCTACTTACTCCTTAGTCTGGCTTGTAATTACTCTCGGAGCTTGCGGATATCAACTTCTATTTTTTTTCTTGTGGGGTGCGGGGTGATCTATATTCATTTTTGACGTTTTTAACATTGGAGATTTGATAGATATTCGGGGGCGCGTGCCCTGGGAATATTTTCGGAAAGAGGAGCTTATTCCGTCGTCACCAAGATACCCCCCCAATTACCCCCACAGGTTGATACCTTGGTGACGTTAATGCAACAGGGTGTTTTCTGCTTTAATTAGGACTCGGGGTGGCATGTTTCCGGCTGGCTTCCCTTACTGCCGTTTTCTAGCTTCCTATTTCGATAGGACCCTAGGGCAGTTTTTCCCCGAGCCCATTCCATATAACCCCATCCGCAACATTGAGCCAGCGATGCAATGCCGTCGTTTCGGCTGTCGACAATTTCCCTCAAATTGATACCGGATACCTGACGGTGCGTTCATTCTTTCATTTGTCAAGCCTCACCTGCAAACTGACTACGCTAGGTACTTGTCTAAGAGACCTTCCAATATATGTGCATTGTATGCATAGGCTGCATGTGGAGGCAGGACAGATTCCCTTCAGCCCCGAGAAAGTTCCTTTCGGAGGTTTGTTTGAAAGCCTAGAGCTGGCCCGGTCGGCTCCGGCCTTTGTCTTTTCCCTGCGCGTGGAAGCTAAGCTACTTGGAGGGTCCGGAAGGAGCTCCAGGTGGAGTAAGGGGTGGCTGAGAATAGCAGTGCTATGTTGATATATTACATCATACACCTCGAAATTAAGTATATTTTCTCATTTCAGGGTAACAGGCTGTGGAAAATTAGGAAAGAACAAGCGTTGAGTAGACCTTGGTGCATATGAATATAAGTAAATCGAAATAGTTCTCTGCTATAAGTGGCTGACACACCCCCTTCCATTATTTCCCTTTCACGAGTTTCCTTTCACTGGTTCCTTCCATGGGTTTCCTTCCACGCCATCTACGGTTCCCTTCCACAGGGCGGAAATTTAATGAAACAAAATTTATACCGAAATTGCACTAAAATATAGGTGGTGGTCTATTAGAGAATCTGATATGCCTAGCCCTTTGACTAACTCGAATCATGAGTTTTAATCCTCACGAGCTCGAGCTCAACCAGGTAACCTGGCTTGACGCTCACAACTTAAGCGCCCTAGGCGGTCTTGAGAGGATCTGGTGTCATATCGTCATCAGCCCAATATCGGAAATTGACTTACATGGGCCTGGATATCGACCCCTAAAAACCTGCTCTACAGAGAAGCCACGAGGATGCATCTCTGTGGGCAGTTAGTTGCCATGGGTGTAATGTGCTTAATACATGTGCTTATATAAAATGTGTGGAATTATCAGGCACTTTGAGTTGTCAAAAGGGTAGAAATGATACTGACGTTCCTGCAATGTGGTGGTTCATTTTAGGATCTGATAAATCCGATGACAAAGTATATAGTTAATGCCTACAAAGGGTGTGGTCTGGTCGTTCAGGCAAACCGAGTATTATTCGCCCATCCCTATTTATCAGGAAGGGGAGGTGATACGTCATTATCTCCCACACATTCTAGCCACCTAATCACACATTCAACTTCATATCAAAAGAACTCCCAATATCAAATTCGTAAAGGTGCAATACATCCCACCACACGAAAACAGAGAAGGCACTTGGTTCATGATAGTGCAGCATAGTGTAGTAATAGGAGCCAACGTCAATACCGCATTTTATACAATCCAAACAAAGGCTTCAAGCCCTTGCATTCCATATATTACTCGCATCATGTGAAAAGCGAGCCCCAGAAGGAGAAGAAGAACAAGACTCGACTTCTTGCAAGATATGGTAATTAGACTATAACCCCATCGCCTCACAGCTCGCCTCAAGTTTCTCCAGCTTCTGTTTGGTATTATCAACGAGGAATTTCCTGTGGAGGGGAGAAATTAGTTTCCTCATACTATACAAATATCAGGGTAAACGGTAGAAATGGGGGACAAACTCTTTTCTCAACATCTCTTTCAATTCCGCCACCTTCTTCTTCCTCAGTTCCTCCGGGACCCCATCACCTCTATCCGCTGACCCTGGAGCCACTCCCGTCTCATTCTCACTACCATTCTTCCCCACTGTCGGCTTCATATCCTCCCAAACCCCCTTAACCTGCTCTGCCCTCTTCTCTAATCCTGTCTTTATCTTTTCCTCGCCCTCCTTCTCCTTCTCCTTCTCCTTCTCCTTCTCCTTCTCCTTCTCCTTCTCCTTCTCCTTCTCCTTCTCCCCCCCCCCTCTCTCCACGAAGCCTGTCTTTTCAACAAGCTTCTGTAATTCTGCCTCCCACTCCTTCTCTCGTTCAGTCTTGACCACACCGATTTCACCGCTGCCACCATGCCCATTCTTAATTAAGCCCCTGAACGCTGCATCGAATTTCGCTTTCAACTCCTTCTGGTTCTTCTCCAAGTTCAGCAATCTACCCTTGACATTACGCGCTACAATTCCCTCTTGTCGTGTTATGAGCTCGTGGACTTTTAATAGCTGGCGTTGGTACTCGGTTTTCTGCTGCTCTGCACGAGTATACATCATCTCTGCCACACTGGTAAGTTTTTCATATTCGCGCTTGACCTGCTCTCGGGCTTGTCGGAGGATTTCCAGCGATTCAGCGTTGTAATGCAATGGGCCCTTCATGAGCTGGGGGCTGCGATGCATATTGGCCACCAGGAAATGATAGAGCCCGGGTGGTTCCCTGAGGATCACAGGGGGGTCGTATAAAGGCATTGATATGGATGGGGTATAAGTCGCTGGCGTAGACTTGGGTGGTTTTGCTAGTATTGGGGCGTCCTCCAGATCAATCACATTTCGGAATTCAAATGGTATGTCAAAGTCGGCAGTATACACCGATGTTTCCGAGTCTGCTATCAGGATGTAGCCCAAATATGAATCCTGGAGTACTAAACACCCTACGATGGGGTGGGGTAAGTTTGGTAGTGTTTTCCCGCTACCAACCACCTTTTTGACAATGGACCCTTGTGTGCGCTGGAGCTGTTTGGCAATGAAGTCCTCGCCTTCTTCTGGGTCGGCTACTAGTTTCAGCCCTTTCAACCATTCCGACATATCTACCGCTTCCACCCCAGCATAATGTGCTACGAAGATGACTTCGCCAATCAATGGATTTTCCACGAATACCGGCCAATGTTTCCTTGCATGGTTCTCCGGTAATGGTGTATTCAGCTTGATAGTTTCAAATGTAGCAATGATATGCGGGTTCTTGTCCTCCTCCGGCGACTTCTGTCGTAGTTTCTTCCCTACCCATCTTGCCTGAATGGGCTCAAACTCAAGGAAAACGTCAATATTAGCATTTGACCACACAATAGATATCGTGGCAACAGGGTCGGAGGTTGTATGTATAATATCACACGCATAAACCTCCTCCGCGGAAGTATCTACCGGAGCCGGCTGCAACAAGAACGGTCCTTGAAGTTTTGGCGTAGGGCTAACTGATTCTGGTCTTGTGAAATAGAATTCTTGGTCTCGTCTATTAATTGATGATGACCGCCTAGCTGTTTCTTGGTTCAAAACTTCCTCTAGCCACTTTGCCTGTTGCCTGAGTGCCAACTTGCCACTACGAGTGACGTCTGTGGAATCTTCTAGTGCCTCGAGCTGTGTGGAGAACTCTCGCTGTAGGCTGTGAAGGTAGTTATCAGAGGGAACCCATCGGGAGGGGACAATCGGGCATAAAGCATAGATGTCTCCCCCTCGCATGAGAATGTACAAGCTAAATGGACGCCAGCAAAGGTCACCAGATGCAAAACAGCATGAAGCCGGTTCAAAGGATTCGGGGTCGGGGATGAAGCTTGTTCGTTGTCGTTCTCGACCAGCCAGGGAGTTCAGATCGAAGACTTGGTCCGGTACTTCGCAGGTGGTTTCCTGGTCCATGGTAATGTCGTAAACTCTGACAAAGGCATCTAAGGTTAGGATCACAAGAGAAGAACCCTGAAACCCAAATGGATGCCACACAGCTCGCACAATCTTTTCTGAGCTGTCGTTGTGGTAAGTTGTTCCTATTTGACGACATCTGGCATTAGGTCAGTATGAAGGCGCAAATAAACTTGAAGATCACGACAACGGACACTGCACGTAATTTCTCATCACTTGACCTCACAAATCCTGGTGATGGTAGCAAGCAAACGGCCACTCTCTTCTCCCCGAAAATAGCCAAATACTGTCCGTCTGGGCTGATATCTAATTGGTGTATAGTAAAGTCCAGCCCTGGGATGTTGAGGACCTAGAAATAGAGGTCAGCACACATTTCACTCCAAAAATCCCCCAGACCCACCCACCTGGTATCCCCTCTCTGGTTTTATGCAGCTCTGTGTTGTCTTCCCTGCTCCCTCCAGCTCCTCCTCATACCGTGCCTTCAGGAACCTCAGATCAACACATCTTATCTCGCACCCCGCTGCCACAAACACCTCCGTCCCCCTACTGGCTATCCTCCGCTGTGGGGTCGCTTCCTCACTTTGTGTTGCAGAAAGAATATATTTCGGCACCGGCGGTTGCTTCGGGGGATCTGCAAAGAGACTGTATCCGGGGGTTCCTTTCGTCAGCCATCGAATAGTGTCGTTCGTAACGTTAACCATCGTAATTGGCGGGGTAAAGGTGGTTAGAGGTTCAGTTATCTAACAAATTGTGGCGATGGGGATGATATCTGAGCTCGACTGGGATTGACGCGACGTGCTAGCTGTGTTTGGATGGAGGCACTTAAAGCGGCTTGTTGCCAAGCTTAGCCATTCTAACTTTAAATGTTCCGAGTCCTTCTTTCTTACTTCACGGCAGGATTCGACACACGACAATAGGGGACAGGCGATCTGAATATACATACGCTCCGACAGGACGACAGCAATCATACGGCATCAGAGATGTTGCCTACGGAGCAGCTGAGCACAGTAGCCAGGCTGGACCAGCCCTCGACGTATTTCAAGCCAAGCCGTGATGTGAGCCTCTTGACAGCCTCCGGAGAAGCTATACTAACCAGAAAGGCACACCAGGACCGCAAACGGCAAAAGCAGGATTTGGAGAAGGAGAAAGCGGACTCTTTGAAGGAAGCCACGACATTATATGTTGGCAATTTGTGAGCATTCCAACAATTACACGGTCAAAGAAACCGTTTAAGAGGGGAGTAGATGGTTAATATGGAGCCGATGAGCTCAATTAGGTCCTTTTACACTACAGAAGAGCAGATTCACGAGCTGTTCTCAAAGTAAGCTTCACTCCATTGCTGAGATTATCGGACCGACTGCTAATGGGTAATCTTTGTGCTTCTAGATGTGGCGAGATCAAGCGGCTGGTAATGGGCCTCGATCGATTCAACAAGACTCCTTGCGGTTTTTGCTTTGTTGAATACTATACTCATGAGGATGCTCTCGATTCCATGAAGTATATTGGAGGAACCAAGCTGGATGAGCGAATCATCAGAACGGATCTCGACCCTGGCTTTAAAGAAGGGCGACAATATGGAAGAGGCCCAACTGGCGGCCAGGTGCGGGATTACTATAGAGAAGACTACGATCCAGGTCGAGGCGGGTATGGTGGGAAGGAGCAACAGGAACACAGTAGGGATGTGTCGATGTAAAACTCTACTCGATTTGAGATCATTGTACTGTATTTCTAGCTTGTGCTCGGCCTTCTTTGTTGTTTTATTATTTTGTTTTGGGAACTAGGCGCGATATTTTTTCTCGCGTTTATGAATATACTAGTATAGTAGGAACCCTACAGACCTTCTCCAGGCGGGACACAACCTGGATTACCTGACGCACAATATTACACCACATATAATCAACGTGATCTCAAAGATACCAGCTGCAATCATCAGGCTGTCTATTTCCCCCCAAAAGTGGTGATAAGCCCCAGAACAATAGGCCGGGCTAAGTTCGCCTCGTTTACTAGTAGACCGGACTAATAATATACGTACAAGTAAACAGGTTATATATTTTTGGAATCTAGACACGTTTTCCAGGCCGTGCAACTAAGATAAGCTATTACCTAGAGGACTTATAGTAATGTAGAGGACTTGGTACCGGAGACTTATGTAGTGCAAATCTCTTCTGACCGTGCCTACATTCAAAGCCAGAATTGAGGGTAAAATCTGATAACCCTCAGTTAAGTGGCTAGGTTTTTCTTTACATTCTTTGAAATACACCTGAAAATAGGTAAAGTCAGCAGGGAAATAGGTTAAGTTATAAGTAGATATCCCGGAAGTAGGCATAGGGTCGGAATCTAGACCGCAGACATGAGAGGCCTATAGGTATAGGCAACAGCTATACTCTAACCCTAGTATACCGTTTGCACTCCCAACTATACGGATACCCACTATTAGAACCCATAATAGAAAGTATAGGATGATGTACATGTGAAATTTGGACCTCGTCAAATCCAATCCTCACTTGCCTCACCTCCCAGTGCAGTCAACATCTATGCTCAACCCTTAGTAGATCTAGTGCTACTTATAATGATAAATGAGGTGTAAACACTTGGATGTCTCTAGTAAGTGTATACATACAGGGGTCTGCGCCTTGTAAAAGACTTTGCTAGTATATTAACATTAAGTAAAAACATCCACGGGAACAAGAACAAGTGTCCACCATAATAGTTACCCTCGAATTAACTAATGCATTAATTTATTGTTAACCCCAACTGTATCTCTACCATTTCTGGCACAGGTTACCCTATAGCAAGTTAATCGCATGAAAGGCTTAAACCCTTGGCTCACACCATAGGGGTGTGGAGCTACTAGTATCGTATTTGCCAATACCTGCACCGCAACTAGTAGCATACAGCACTGGCCTGGCACGCAATCTTCAGAAATTATATATAAAATGTTATCACATGAACTACCAAAGTTGTCAGCTCATTGCTGGGGATTAGGGTTGATAAGACGATGAAGTATGAACTCTCCTATCCCAAGAAAAACCTCCCTAAGTGCTCTTTTGTTTCCCTCCTCCTGAAGCAATATGCTATATCTTTCTTCCCAATTAAGGAGCTCCTGTTGGCATCGTATAACGTCCCATTCCTTCTTCATATTTGCTTGCTCCAGCTCCTTTTGGACCTTTTCCACCTGCGCTGTCATCTGTGCCTGTATTTCATCATTCATTTTCGTTGCACAGCGGAGGTTGTCCTGCATTTGACGTAGTTCATTTTCAAGCTGCTTCTGGCTTCTTTCCAGCCCTTCATCGATAATCCGGCCGACGTCGGTCTTCGATAACTCCCTCTTATCGGTAACAACCTCTCTTTGAATGGCAAGCACAATATCCTCCCGTGACTGAAATGACCCTACGATTTTTTTGGCTCCTTCTACCGTACCATCAAACCTAGCTGTATTTGCGCCCTTCTGGGTCATCGCCACCCAATACACCTCCTTGAGTTCTGTCTCCCGTTCTTCACCAATAGCAGGAGATACCTTGTCCCAATACGTGGTGACAAAAATCGCATTGTGCATCGACGCATCCCCACATAAAGCCTCAAATGCTCGCAGACTTCTCAGAGTAGAGCCCTGCATGCGCTCATCGGAGATCCGGTGAAAATAAAGGATACCGCTGATTGTGACTCCTGTACGAAATAAATCACATAGCCAAGTGCTCAGCGAAAGCAATATATCTGTTTCGCTTCGTTCCGTGTCGTTGAATCCCGGGGTATCTAGGAACCTGTATGGTTGCTCGTCGACAACAGCTCCGTACGATGCATTCATTTTTGTAGCTATATACCGGGGAGTCAGCTATTGGTGTTCGAAATAAAAAGACATGTGGAATGCGACTACGCGCTTGACTTACTACTACGTAAGCTATCCCCCACGGCTACCCTGGAATCCCCAGTGATTGTTCGTATAAACCTGCTTTTACCACTGCCTGTGACTCCCATCACCAGAATAACTTTCTCCGGTACTTGCACATCTAGGCTTGGTCTTGATGTAGAACCATTGATGTTATTGGGGGGCAGTAGTTCTGGTGGTGTTGCGGGACGCTCTGGAATCTGAGTGTCTGGGGCTGTATTCCTATACACGGTGACCATGTTTGTACTTTAGTTGACTGTTGGCGTTTTCCGAAAAGCTGAATTGCCATGCTGGTTGACATGGTACCTACGGTATATACTTCTGTGAGAGACAAATTCAGGCCCCCAACCCCGCCTCTTATGCATTTATATGTACCAGTAAATCAACTGCCTCTTTGCAAACGTACAGTACATGCATGAGATACAAATTACCCACGAGAACTGGCCGAGCCCCTTCAATCTCCCCATACTATCTACCGGCCCGATACCTTTCTCGACCCCAGTTACAACTACCAATAGAGCCCACCCGCTGTAAATGAAGATGGGGAGGCTAGAGCAACTCCTTGAGAAAATGCGGGAGAAGATTATGGGGGACGGTCCACCTCCGATTTTTATCGGGGTGATGGGAATGACTGGTGCGGGGAAAAGCACCTTTATAAAGCACCTTACCAAGGACCCAGATATCAAAATCGGAACACGTTTGCGCTCATGTAAACATTCCCCCCCCCTCGCCCTCTATTAGACAATTATAGATTACAAGTCTTTAGCTAGTCGACAGTATTCTTGCCATGAAAACTGGCAAAATACTTTTGATTGTTTATCTCAGCTAGCTTCTTTTTTTGGGGGTATCAATAAGCTACTTAAGTACTTAGTAAGTAATGGTGCCTTGAAGCTAACGGTGCCTTCTCTTCCTTAATACAGGTACCAAGTTCATTCAACCGGCGTATATGGAATATAGAGATGCAAATGGGAAGCAATACGATGTTTTTCTTGTCGACACCCCTGGCTTTGACGACACGGAGATGTCAGATACGGATGTCTTGTACAAGTTCGTCGAGTGGTTGCAGCTTCAGGAACAGAACGAGCTAAAGCTTTCTGGGCTCATCTACCTACATCGAATCACAGACAACCGAATGTCCGGATCAGCCACTCGGAATCTGAATATGATGCTGAAACTGGTGGGGGAGGAGAATCTCAAAAACGTTGTTCTGGTAACTAGTCGATGGGAGCAGGTATGAAATACATCCTTTACTTATACCTTGCACGAGGTTTCCCTGGAGACACACTTGACTGACATCAGAATATAGATTGATCTCAAGGAAGCCGAAGAAAGAGAACACGAGGATCTCCTGGGTCCTGGCGGATTCTGGCATACTATGATCACCCTAGGTGCTAAGACTGCTCGATACAATGATACGGAAAAGGCGGCTCATACAATTATCGAGCATCTCATACGCCAATCCCCAACTTACCTTCGCATACAGGATGAACTGCGACAGGGAATAGACCTTAAGGAAACGGGGGCCGGACAAGAAGTCATCAGCCAGTTAGAGAAAGATGCTATTAAGCGGGAACAAGAACTCAAAGAAATCAAAAAGGAGATGATGAAGGCGACTGAAAGCGCGCAGCGGAGTGCCTTGCTGTTGGAGGCACAGCAGCAGAGATATGACGAGCTGATTAAACAAATGAAACAGGACGAAGAGGACCGGCAGAGGCTGCTAGAAAATAATAAGGAGGAATTGGAGAAGAGGATCAAGGAATTGGAAGAGAAGTTAAAAAGCAAGTGGTGTATTATATCATAGATAGTTTGTATCTTACATGGCACGGGGTTCTAGCTATTACTTATACCTCGGGCGCATTATTTTGCCCTTGGTGCTGCATGCCTATGTATATTAGCTATAGATATTAGCCAGGTCATTAAGAGTATTCAAAATCGACAAGTTCGCATACCTACCGTATGTATGCATACCAGCATTCGTATCATTTTATCATAAAAGCCTGGGTGAGGGTGGAGATGACCCTGAAATGTATGTACATATACTGTATGTCCAGGGGCATTCTCTCAAGAACTTCACAGGCAGAAGTCTAAAAAGAGCACCTTCCAGCACACAGATATGCAACGCTACAGTACATATGTACATAGATATATATATCAGCACATGCATTCTCATAGAGCTGCCCAACGGTTAACAATTCCTACACTGCGCTCACTGTATGTATTCTGTAGGCTACAAACAGCATTCCCCCAAATCTATATACCGTAGAAACCCACGGTTAACAAAGTATGTAATTATACTGCTTTACGCAGTGGGTCCAATAGCTCGCAGGCTTTTTCGAATTCACCCCAGCTAGGATCATTCTGGCTGCGCTTGGTGTTTTGGGTTGAAGTCAAAGGCCTGGCCCAGCTGCTCTCGTGCCCAGCTGTACTTGCTGTAAGTACTTAAGTTACATGCGCCAATTGGTGCCATGACGGCATCGGCCTTACCGTCATTCTGGGCAGGGCCGAACTTCGGGTGTCGGCAGCCCTCGTGCCGAAATAGAGGGATTGTCAGCGGTGATAGGTTCCGAAGTTAATTAATATAGCAACCAGACTTGGGATATCAGGGTAAGTACCTAGGTAACCCTTGCCTACTTAGAACGGAAAGCCTTTGATAGAATACATAGCTCTCCCGAAGCCTAGGAAACGCTGCTATAGTTTCTGGGGTTCTAATCAATTTTTTGTTAATAAATTATTACTCGGATTGAGTATATCTAGATTGTGGTGAGAGACTACATCCCCCAGCATGTTGGCCACCCTATGCCCTCTGCCTCTCCCCCGAGTGCTGAACCATCTGAAAGTAAAAGGGAAGCTAAAAGGAAAAGAACGAAGGAAAGAAAGCAGGAGAAAACGAGGGGTTTGCGAGTTCGAACACTTCATCTGAGGCTCCTAGTATATGCACACGTGGTACTTTTTTTTCTTAGTAACTCATTACAAGCTCTATATCTAGCCAATAACGAGGCAGCGCATCCAAAGGCCTGCCCGGTGGTTGTACTATTTCACCACGTGGTGCTTTCTCTGTCTTTGTGGGGAGAACTAAAAGTTCCTCTCCTTCAGTACCAAATGAGGGTTTCATGGTTCGGATATCTTAGACATTTCCGGTATGCTGGTCCTGAGGATCTTCAGGAGAAAACTTAGTTCCTTTTGGTCACGAGACTAGGTTCCTTGTCCCCCCGAGGGCGAAAGTAATGAAGAAGATCCTCCCCCTCCTACTCCAGCCATATCCCTGACAATACACCTCACCACCTTGCAGCTATCCTACAACCCAGGCCTCCGGAAGTTGCTCACCACTATATATATTGATATCCCTCTTCTATGCGGTCTCTTCTAGAACTTCTTTTCATTTCAAGGGCACCGGTGTGATAACCCGTGTACTTATTCGGATTCCTGCTTATACAGTAGACCCCAGCCCGATATCTGATATCGTTAATCCATCGTCTTGTAGCGATAATGACTGTATCTCCGTTGTCCGAATTAGATTTCCTCTCAGCCTCGGGCCCAGCTGATCGGCCTACAGGGGTGTTCACGCCACGATCGGGACGATCCGAAATGGATCGGTAAGTTTGCTTTTTGCCAGCCTTGTGAACCTGACTGCAGCCTTGTGGCCCTAGCTTGGGCCATAAGCAGACTAGATTGCCCACGGGCATATGTAAGTATTTTCACAAGGAGATCGCGATCGGTTCATCAAAATCACACATTTACTAGTCTGGTTGGACATTTACTAGAACACCGGTACTTATCATCAGTTTATTGATTGATCATCACTGGGTGAAGTTTCTACTGCAGTTGGCAGGCATAAGGTCTAATCTCGAAGAGGAATTAATTAGAGACTGGGCACGAGATCAAGGCATATGGCGGCAGTAAGCAAGCCTCGGTTGTTTCGGTAATTTCAATCCGTGGTAAAGGAACCAAACATCATCACAAAAGCAAATAGGGTCACTCCATTCAAACAAGGCAAGCGTATCTTGCCGGCAGATCACGTAATACAGGTCGCCTGAAACACAGTGTGAACCGCCAGACGAAGCACCACACCTTGCATATCTCCACATAACAGGGCTTCCCAAACATCTGGTATGTATTGTGCTACGAATTGATATACTCCCTGGAAAGGATGGTTTTGTGACACCTACACTCAATCTCTGCAAAACCGACGGTTCCAGCGTCTTGGGGCATACTTCAGCAACTATTATTTCCAACCACGATCAACGGGGGGGGGAGATCATCAGGACGTAACTGCCTCTGCCTAGAACCTAGCCAACCAGACTATAGAACCTTAAGATTGATTACGCCGTATCGAGACTAACGCCATATTGTATTCTGCAAGGTAAGGTCCAATTATCCCGTTGTTTATTTTTATATCATCCTTTTCATGTACCGGTATGTGAAACAAATTCCCGGGTTCAGAAAAGCTTCTGTACCGTACCGCAAACATCCGTTCGGAAAGATCGCTAGGAATGTGACGCAGTCAGCTACTTAATTTAGCATTCTTCCCATCACGAGTACATAAGAGGGTCGAGGGTGCCCAACTCTGCACTACTCTCAATACCTACTAATTCTGCGTTGCGCAAGTTCTCGATTCTGAGGGAGCAGCTTATCCTCCACCGACGGGGCGACAATTTCTATCGTTAAACGAGTCTGGATCTATTATTGCAGTACGTCACACGTCTATTCCATCAGGGAAATACAAAACGAAAACACCAAACAAAACCCAAAGCATACAAATGAAACAAAACAAAAGAGATTTATCCGAAGATAAAAAACATCTTCTGATGTTGACAGAAGAATAGAAATATAAAATATATCCCAATAACCCCATCAATAGGATCTTTGGAAATTCTGCAAGCTCACCCCATCACCAATCTCCATTACCGCCAATTGATCATTAATCCCATGCCCCGAAAACTCCGCCATCCCTCCGTCCAACTCATAACAAGGTCATGTGCGTTTAGGAAATCTAAGAACGCTAAAGGACAACAACCACCTAGCAGCCACCTCGAGGAGCCCTAGCGCATCTATAACCTCTGGTTTCAAGATTACCGTGGTGCTGGCATGTTAGACCCATTGGCACGCACATGGTCGATGAATTGTATGGCCGAATTATCTACACCATGGTTAGCACATTGGATGGTAAAGGTATGCGGTTCACTAACCGTAAAATGGAGAAACTGGGCCCTCTTGGGCGACAATTACATCCGGTGAGATATATGTGGTCAGTACCCTTGAACCCCCCCTATCAACCCCACGGCTCCCTGGAGGAATGGATGCTGGTTGCTCTAGTTTGATGAGCATGAACTTGAGCCTGTAGTTTCCGGGCCTGATTATCTTGAAGTTGGAAAAGTGTGCAAAACTTCCGACTTGCTGGTCTAGTGGAATATTGGCTCCACTATCGCTGGGTTCTGACACGTCAGATGACTGAGTGCCCTCGTTTATTGGCTCTAATGATGCTGCTGTTCCCTGAGTCTCATGGTTCTGCGGCAATAGTCCTTCCCCATCTTCTCGACAAAGGCTAATGGTGACAAAAAGATAGTTCAGTTCGTCTTGTCCACTTATTTCGTAACCTGTGGTGATATTGCGAGTATGTAGTTGGACTGCAGGGGGGGGATTGATCGGGGTATTGATCTGAATCCTCTGAGGAAGATGATATGCGAGCTCCAGTGCGTATGATCGACCTGGACCACTCATGGTGCCATTGATGTTTGTGTTGTGATGCATGCTGTTCGGCTCAGTAGGAGGGGAGTATGATGAGCTATTCCGTCCCCCTATGTTCGATTCTTCCCTTTCTTCTTCCCTTTCCTCTTCCCTTTCCTCTGAGATTCTCGACTGTCGACTACTGATACGCAGTTGGGACCTAGCTGCTTCTGCTTCCTCTGCGGCAAAAGGATTACTACTTAGACGTGCTGATCGACGAAGGGGTGTTGCGTCTGATGCTAAACCAGACCGGCTGCGGCGGTTTGCTCTTCTTTGCCTTTCCTGGCGAGCTTGAATCGATCTGAATTGATCTTCGTTCTGCTGTCGTGGTCGCCGGCCTCCTCGCATAAGACGTCTCTACTCTGTCTGGAATTGTCGTTGTCAGCGCAACCTGCCCACGCAATGGTTTTGTGGACGAAATAAAACACAATGAAGTCAAATTGTTAATAATAACGCAGAAAATAAAGCACTTCGATTCGAATATATCGACTGCTACGCTCGTATTGCAAGGTTCAATGACATTCAGCAGGGCCACACCGTCCCTAGCAGTCCTTATTTATATTGGCAATCTGAAAGCGTCGACGGAATATAAGTCAACAGCAAAGCATCATACAGCTTGCATCACCTTGGCCAGTGAGAGAATTGTCGATAAAGTTGTAAATTAACAACTGAGGGTACTTTAATCGTAATTTGTCCATAACAAGGGCACGGATGTTGTATATCCAATTTCTAACGTCGCAAACTAAATGCGTCGTATTGTGGGCAAAAAACGTGCTGAGCCTCCTGGTGAGGGTCGCTATTGTTTCTCATTTAAGAGAAACAAGAGGAAACAAGAGGACCCCTGGAATTCGAAGAGCGGAAATCCAGTGGATTGGTTCAACCCCGGTTTGTTATTCGCCGCAGAGCCGAATGTAATGTGAATCACAAACGATACCCAGGGTTCATTCCGGCCAGACGGAGTTGGCGTGGTGAGTAAAACACTGGCCTGATCCACAAAAGAGCCGGGATTGCAATACTTTAGGCCAGTTGTTCCAATGCCCAAGGCAAGATAATCCGGTGAAGGGGAACCAGACCAGGTACAAAAAATGTGGAAAGACAGACAACAGCAATGATGAACAAAGGGAAAGGAAAGAGCCACGACCTTTTTCTCCTGTACCTTCAACACAGACGCAACTGGAGGTAGGATTTGCTGCGCTCGTGTTGGCGCTTATGGTACGACGTAGGCTAGCCAGGTGATTGCTAGTTGATCGGTCTAAACCCATATGTTAAGTCAGCTAATCTGAAGCTTTCAAACGTCATACAATATGAACATGTCAACAGGTGAAGAGGAATAAGGATCAAGAGCTGCGGAGGAAAAGAGACACCGTCTGGACTCACCAATGGGTTCCGGTTTTTCTTTGACAGACCTATCAAGAAGCTGGCCGACGGAAATATTCCCCTGCTTGTCACACGTTGGATAGAGTGCGGTTCTATTGCCCTTGGATCCCAGAAGATAGAGGATGACGGAAGGGAAGCGACAAGAGCCAGTGTTAATATAGCCAAACCCGAACTAAGGCGGATTATACCAAGGTCATAAGGTCACTCAATTTTAAACGACGCTCACATTACTCTCACTAGACGACCACACCCCATGGGGCCAATCATTAACAGGCCCGGAAAGGTACCATTAACCCATGGTTGCTTGCTGTTCTTGCCTTTGGGCTCTCGATTATTACGGTCCTGCGGGAAACTCCAGTACTGATCGGGGGAATGGGGTAATGATTAGGAACATAATCTCCGTGAAAAAACGACTCATGTACCTTCGTACATAAACGGACCTTCGGAAAACGCCATTCCCACTGCGAACCAGCCAGTCGGGCCTGATCAGCCACTAATATGAACCACAAACCACCAGAAACACTATGGTGCGGGCTCCGGGGCGTTGACTCGGGGCACCGCAGTCGTGATGGTGTTGTGAGATCGACTAGTTATCGTTGGTTTTCGATTCTGGTTGGCTACCTGCTGCCAGCTTTCAGGCGCTGGCGATGCCTCGAGCTAGCGGGGTGCGAGGATCGCCCATCAAAAACTCCGCTTGTACACCGGCCCATCATCGAATCGCAAATGTTAACGACGCTAATTTACGCTGAAAAAAACGGCATTCGAAATCATGGCTTGGGCTACACAAACGGCTGTTAGTCACAGACTAATGATATTTGGAGTATTGAGCTGATTCGACACTACTATGCACCTGATAATTTCGTGGGCTGCACAAAGCGCATTTCCTTACTTCATTATCTAGTGACATGTATTGGCGTCATCTCAGGCTTCAGCTACATCATAGCATGCACATTGGCTCAGACCATCTGCTGCGTGTCAGTGCTTGCCTGCTGCCTGCTTCATGTATGATGCTTTTATTAATTTAGCCTTGATTTTTATTCAGGATTTGAAATGGGAGATCCGGTCTCATTCATTCACTTTACGAAGCACGAGGAGGATGAAAAAGAGGGTGCAGGGAGATGTCTTGAAATTTTCTTCCCAGGCTTCCCCTTCCAGTGCTTTGTATGTACTACGTCAATAGCAGTTATATTGCTACATATCTGCGGATGTAGGCCACTGCTGTAGCACGATCGGGATATCGTGATATTATATGCACCTGCCAATAATAGAAGACGCAGGTACCGGAATTCGTGGTATGACGAAGCAGGATCTGAATGTATAAACATAGTATTGTATACCTATAAATGTTGTTCGTATATCCTAATACGTTAGTCGAAGATTACGCTACGGTCACGGATGTGCGACGCCATGCAGGTCCGCCGCGCAAGTTGCAGATTGTGCATGAACACAACGTACTAACGAACGACATACTAACGAGCTGAGCTTGTCCCCGGACTTTCCCCCCCCCAATGGTAATCAGGCATTTTAGCTCCTCCGGTAACGCCATACCGCGGGGAACAGCCCTTGGTAGCCAGTGCTGCAGCTTGGTTGGTCGTGATCAGTTTCATTAAGCAAACAGGAAACCTTGGAAAAAACCCTATCGTTTTGCTGCTGCATCCCGGTCTGGACCTACAAATAAAAGGCCTGGGGTTAGTTTTGGGAGCGAATTGCCTTGCCATATAATCACCCGGGACCGCCGAGTTTGAGGCTGGGATAAGTGCGTATGATTTCGCGTTGGTTGGGCGCTGAGACAAGTAGGAATTAGGCCAAGACTTCCTAGATTGGGTAGTAGATGAAGGATGCGTATGGGTATGAGGGATTGGTATGAAAGAAAAGTGTCTTCTGGAAAGAGTGGTTAGAGTATACTATTTGGGAATGCACATGTGCAAGTGATGAAACGTGAGGCCTGCAAACTTACGAAGTCGTAGCCGTTGCCTAGTTTGGATCTGTTGTCATGCGCTGCAAGAAATGCGTAAACAACATAAGCAACAGTGCGGCGAGGCATCTAAGTTAAGCTTCAAGTTTCCCTGAATCTCCGACTCACTACCCACAACATCAATTAGTAATGGGCTATTATCACACAGCTTCTAGATCTCCTCCAGGGGGCCTCTATGTGACGGCGGTACTTTCCAGGCATTTATAAGAATTTGCGTGGATTAGAAGGCCTTGAGGACCAGACTAGCCTTGAGGCGAAGATTGTTTGGATTGATTTGGTATCGAACTGCTGCTATTTTCGTAGCTTGGGCCGTTTTCGAACTGGCGTGCTGTGTGTATCGATATCGTCTCCACACTATGGACGGCAAAACTAAAGTAGGTGCGGGTAGGGAGATTAGAGTGGCCTCGGGATTCCGGGATTGTGTAGGTGCATTCTAGTCAGTCTCGCACAGGGCTGATACATAACTCACTCTAGACCTGCTTCCCAGACAAACAGAAACAGAAATACAAGATAGATAACAACATGTTATTGTACCAGTATTATGCCGAAGCTCGGTGTAGCCTTGCCTGTGATTTTATTAGAGGTTTACATCATTCCTTCTCTTTTACAAGCCCTATGCCCTTGCAATTTGAGAATCAATTGATACTTCCAATTAGGTGACGAAGAAAATCCCGGAGACTAGTTGTCCCACAGCCTATAGCCGTTGGTGCTTTGTTCTCGACCACCGGTCAGAATAGTACAAGGTTTCACAACTCACATCGCTCGTCATTCTAGGTAGCCTAACTGTCTTTGTAATGCAAATTGAGGCTACGCCATTACCCTCCCCTCGCACAAGTACAGACCCCTCGGAGGAATAATTCTGCACAGTGATTGTTAGTTCCGTGCTACCGGGACCTAACATAGAGGTTCTAGAAAGAAGCGTGAGCTCACCTCACTATTAGATACATATAACGCTCAAGGGTGCACTAAGTTGGGTGTTAATTACTCCAACCTCCACCTTTATGGCCCTTATTTGGGTTGCGAGATGCTGAGCCAGGAGAAGGGGACAGGTTAAACAGCCAGTCGGAGGAAAGGCCATTGTCTTTGGAGGTTGGGGTGGGTGAATGGAGGTTATGCGTGCTGGCAACGTTAACAAAGAGATAGAGGCCTGGGACTGGTGGTCATGTAAGGCTGCTAAGCTCACTTTGCTTAGCGAGGTAGTTTGGTTTTAGCGAGGCTCTTGATCGCGGTGCCCAATCAGGTAGCACTGCAAACTAGCTAGTACTTGCTAGGACCGGGATTCATGGACATTTCATATGCTCTTCTCCAAGGGCACATTTATCCGTGCTTGATTGCCTCACCATCACACCAGCATCCTTGTCCGAGAAAAGCCGCTGTCTTGCCAACTGAAGCTCAGTTCTCCTCCGTCTGTGGCCCATGCATCGACGGCAATGAATTTCATCGAGAGCCGAACCCACTATAGCTAAGTAGTCCAAGCACAGTCTAGGCAATTGATGGCGTAGGGAAAGCTATTGGAATCAGGAGTATCACCGCTCGAAAGATGGATAAGTAGGTTAGTGCCGGCTGTTTCTTTAGTAGGTACCGATGTTCTCCGTTCGCCTGGGTGTGTTAATAAGTTTTACAGTACTCTGTCACTGGCAATAGATCAAATCACAGGAATAACACCTGCTCATTTCCGAGCACCAGAAGAGATATATCTCCGTTCGCCTTCCTTCCCTACATGCCAATTGACACCTATTCAACCATATCCTTTGCATCTTCATAATGTTGTAGGAGGTGACATATAAACCTTGTATCTTTCAGCACAATTTGTACCTTCTTCAGTTTGTCTCCAAACTTTGATGATGTCTTGTATCATGGAGATGCGCTGATAAACATTATAGAGTACGTCTGGATCTACGTACCCCAGCGGTACCGTCGCATACCCCCCGAAGTGCAGGACTGTAATAGATGGGTGCATGAAGTGTGTATGCATGAGTGAACATAAACCACTGTTGAACTGTTTAGTACTATCACACAAAGTTCTGTTTCTATTCCTGTCACCCATTTGACCAGGCTATTGACTGTTTCCTCATATAATAGATAATAAAGACTGAAGAATTCTGAAGTAGGATTTGGGTTGGCTACATGGAATAATCTGTAAGGCATTCTCATCCTAAAACGTTGATGCGGGAAATTAGGGTTGGCAGACAAAACGTGGGAATTCAACTAATGTGCGAGTGTCACATGCATATGCAGGTCCCAAACTGATGTTTGGAACCGTGGTATAAGGAACGATAGCACTTAAAGAACTTTATTTCGGACAACTACGCCCTCTATATTACACATATCATATGTGGCTTATTATACTCACTAAATCACTAGATCTAAGGTCACTACCAATACTGATATCGGTTACGGTATTCAGGTGGCAAAAGTTTTCATATGCTTGCTTTAATTAGAGCGCTTAATCCGTCATAGCCGCGCACAGATTTGGATTGAGCCCGTGCCGATCTAGAGATTGTACGGACAGAGAAGTACTTGAGACATTCACCTTAAACCTTGGATCAAGCGCGTCGCAACTGGGACACATCGCTGACCGCGAGCAAGAGACTTGGTCAAGAACTTGACCTTCAATTCCACCGAATACCGCCTAGCATCCTCATGCAACAATAAACCGAGCCATGGATGGATATCGCCCTCACCAATGGTTCTCTGCTCAGCCCCTGCGGGGTCCCCCTCTACCGCAAAAATTGTCCAAAACCTTGAATTTACCCTTACCCACCAACGACTTCATTGGTTGCAGGGTTGACTGTCTGCAGTGACTTATTCTCACTATTGACAAGGGCTCGATTACCAGCTTTTGCGGGGGGTAGAGCACCCTCCTAGTTTTTGGTAGATCTAGGTAGGTATCTCACTCCCCAGTTACTTCGGTTCATTCTAATCTACGCTAGACGATCACACTATGGGCAGCTAGCGCACGTGGCTTCAAGGTTGATGTCCTACGCAAGCCAATGGACGTGAAATACAGGGGGCTATAGTTTAGAAGCTAATTGCAAAAGCGATTCAGATGATGATATGAGGGGGGAAATTTGAGGCCAAAGCGG